>QMCE01000582.1_pt1 | contig 18962 bp, 15 predicted proteins | sample 1821851 | NCBI WGS metagenome assembly QMCE01 (sample SAMN09453174, study PRJNA476694) | Termite gut metagenome, whole genome shotgun sequencing project. | isolation source: worker | host: Odontotermes sp. | place: South Africa:Pretoria | collected 2016-01-28
ATCATTATCAGCATTTTGGCGTTTCGGCTGTTTGATTGCGCAGAGTTCCATTCGGAATATCAACTGCTTGAGGTGACGCGGCACACGCCCTTGACCGATAGGCAGGTCCTGCATTATTTTGAACTGCCCAAACTGCCGGCGATCGTGCATGCCGACGATGGATTGAAGCTGTGGCTTTCGCTGTTCAAAGCGGAGACGGAAGAGGATTTGGCGAGAATCGAAGCATTGGAGGTGTCGGTCATGCAGGAAGCCATTGGAGCATACCGCCATGTTGCGGCCACGGACGAGTTCCGGGAGATCGAGCGCCTGCGCTCCCTCGCACGGCATAATGAAGCGTCCGCATTAAGCCATGCCCGGAACCAGGGCCGGATCGAGGGCAAGGAGGAAGGCAAGGCGGAAGGTAAAATCGAATCCGTGATAACCTTTTTGGAAATCCGCTTCGGCGAGATTCCCCCTGATCTCCGGAAGAATTTGCTGAATGTTCAGGATGCCGAACGCATTGAAACAGCGTTGAAACATGCCGCGACATGCCGGAGTCTCACGGAATTTCAAAACGGGTTATAGGGTCTGTCGTCATGTTCACAGCAACAGCAGGCTCACCGCCATCACGGCCATTCCCGCGACCGCGCCGTATATGGACAGATGATGCTCGCCGTATTTTTCGGCCGAGGGAAGAAGCTCGTCCAGCGAGATAAACACCATGATCCCCGCGACAGCCGCCAGAACGACGCCCTGAAGCGTCGGCGTCATGAAACGCATCAGCACAAGATACCCGACCAGCGCGCCCAGCGGTTCGGTCAATCCCGAGAGAAACGACCAGGTGAACGCCTTTCTCCTGTCGCCTGTCGCGTAGAATATCGGCACCGAAACAGCTATCCCTTCCGGGATGTTGTGGATCGCTATCGCGACGGTGATCGAAAGGCCCACGCCCGCGTCCTGCAACGTTGAAATGAATGTGGCCATGCCCTCGGGAAAATTGTGGATGCCGATGACAAGCGCCGTCATCGTGCCCATCCGCATGAGGCGGCGGCTGTCATGCCCGCTTGCGGATTCCTCCGGGCAGGATGCGCCGCCGGCGCTCCGTTTGCCGGCGACAGGGCACATGTCCTCGATTTTTTTGACTTCGTGGGGGTTTTCCACCTCGGGGACAAGCTTATCGATAAGGGTGATGAACGCCATGCCGCCGAAGAAGGCAAGAACCGCCGCCCAATCTCCCGCCGATGCGCTCCCGAGCGCGCCGGCGAGTTCGCGCCGCGCGTTTTCGAAAAGCTCGGCAAAGGAGACATAGATCATGACCCCCGCCGAAAACCCGAGGGAGCCGGCGAGAAAACGGGTGTTTGTGCGGCTGGCGAAAAAGGCGATCGCGCTCCCTATGCCGGTCGAGAGGCCGGCAATCAGGGTGAATGCGAAGGCGATAAGCGCGTTTGACGTCATTGCCGGGCCCCTTACCCCCTGCCCGGCTTGAGCCGCACGCTGCCTGTCCTGCGGAGCGCGCGGTGCAGGCATTCCTGAAGGATGTTCACCCCCTCTTCCAGATCGGCGCGGCTGATGTTGAGCGCCGGCAGCAGCCGCAGCGTCGTCTTGTGCGTGCAGTTGATCAACAGGCCGTGGTTGCGGCAGTCCGCCACCAGATCCTCGCCGGGGAAATCCAGCTCTATTCCCACCATGAACCCGCACCGCCGTATCGCCTTGATGCCGATCGTGGACGATATGATCGGGGCAAGCTGATCGTCCAGCCACGGCCCCAGCGTCTTGACGTTGTCCATGATGTTTTCGCGCTCCATGACGCCGAACGCCGCAATCCCCGCCGCGCACCCCAGCGAGTGCCCGCCGAACGTCGAGGCGTGCGTCCCCGGCTTCAAATACGCCGCGACCTCGGGCCGAGCCAGCATGGCCGCCATCGGCATGCCGCCCGCTATCGCCTTCGCCGTCGTGATGATGTCCGGCTCGACGCCGAAATACCGGTAGCCGAACCATTCGCCCAGCCGGCACGGCGCGGTCTGCACTTCGTCGAAGATCAAGAGCAGGTTCTTTTCGTCCGCCAGCCGCCGCAGGCCCTGCAGGAATTCCTGCGTCGCAGGCACCACCCCCGCCTCGCCCTGGACAGGCTCAAGCATGATTGCGCATGTGTCCGCGTCGACCAGCTCCGCGACAGAGGCCAGATCGTTCATGTTCGCGTAGGCGAAGCCGGGCACGATAGGGGTGAAGCCGACCTGGTAGTCCGCCTGCCCTGTCGCGCTGATCGCCCCCATGGTGCGGCCGTGGAACGAGTTTTTCATCGTGATGATTTTGAACCGGGGCTGCCGCGCCAGCCGCGCCAGCTTGATCGCGGCTTCGTTGGCCTCTGCGCCGGAATTGCAGAAAAACACCTTCCGCCCGCCCGCGCGCGAGGAAAGGATTTCGGCGAACGCGCCCTGCTCCTCATTGTAATAATGGTTGGCCACGTGGATGAGCTTCGCGGCCTGTTTGCAAATCGCCTCGACCACGGCGGGGTGGCAATGTCCCAGCCCGGCCACGCCCCAGCCGGGGAAGAGGTCGAGATATTTCTTTCCCTCGCTGTCCCAGACATGGCTGCCTTCGCCCCTGACGACGCAGATGGGGAGGCGGGAATAATTGGCGACGACGTATTCGCTGAACTGTTCCTGAATGTCGGATATGTGCATGGCGGTTCTCCTGTCTCTTGAACTTTTGCAACGTGAGCATTCCAAACCGCCGAATGCTCACGTTGCAAAAATCACAACCCTTGCGGCACAACCGTTTTTGATTTTTGCATTACTCGCCGTTTTGCAAAACGTTCACAAGCTCCGTGCCGACGCCTGATCGGGTGAAAATCTCCAGAAGCAGCGCGTGCGGCTGGCTGCCGGCGACGATGTGCGCCTTCTTCACGCCGCCTTCCAGCGCGAACAGGCAGGCCTCGACCTTGGGGATCATGCCGCCGACAATGACCTCGTCCCGGATCAGCTGCTCTGCCCCGTCGCGATCCAGATGGGAAAAAATGCTCGCCGGATCGTCCTTGTCCCGGTAGATGCCGGAGATGTCCGAGATGAACACCAGCTTCTCCGCGTGGAGGTCCCGCGCGACAAGGGAGGCCGCCGTGTCGCCATTGACGTTGTACAGGCATTTTGATTCCCTGCCGCAGCCGCAGGCCACGGGGGCGATGAGGGGAATGCGCTCCTTGCCGTCGGGCCAGTGGAACGACTCGAACGCGCGGTGGATCGGCGTGGCGTCGATGGCCACGGGCTCGCCGACGAAACCCAGGTCTGCGCCGGGGTACAGCGGAAGGTTTTTCTTCACCGCGCGGAGAAAGCCGTGATCGCGGCCGTTCAGGAGAAAGCCCTGCCCGCCCGTCTCCTCAAGCAGCCGCAGCAGATCGCCGCCGACGTCGTCGGACAGCACCCGCGCGACGATGGCCATGGTCGCCGCGTCGGTGACGCGCTGGCCGTGGATGAACCGCGCGGACGCGCCGGTGTCCTTCATCGCGGCCGTGATCTTCTTGCCGCCGCCGTAGACGATGACGGGGCGCATCCCGACAGCCAGCATGATCTGGCAGTCGATGAAGATGTTTTTGAGCTGCTCCGGATCGTCCTGCGCCGATCCGCCCAGTTTGACGACGATGAACCTGTTTTTGAATTCCCTGATATAGGGCAGGGCCTCTGTAAGGGCCTGGGCCTTCTTGATCGCGTCCCGCATGGTTTTTCCCTGTCCGTACAGCCGAAAAAATCGTTCCCTTTTCCGGGAACGCATGCTTCGACGTTATATTCCCCGCCCCGTTCTGTCAACAGGATTGCCTTCCCCCTGTTCGTTCGATAGGATGGTGCTCATGCGAAAAATACATTTCATCACCTTCGGCTGCCAGATGAACAAACTCGATTCCGAACTCGCCGCCGAGGCCCTCGCCGACGCGGGCCACGCCGTCGTCGACGACGAGTCGGCCGCCGACACCATCATCTTCAACACCTGCGCCGTCCGCGACCATGCCGAGCAGCGGGTGGTCTCCCGTCTTGCCCAACTTGTTCCCCGGCGTTTGGCCGATCCGTCTTTCCGGATCGGCATCATGGGCTGTTTCGCCGAGCGGGAGGGCGGGAAGCTGCTCCGAGACCTCCCGCACCTCGATTTCGCCGTCGGCACCAGGCAGTTCCCCAACCTCCCGAAAGCCATTGAGGAACTCGGGAATGCCGGGGACAGGGAGGCGAAGCCCGGCCTGTTCGGCCCGGACGGGCGCGATCATCCCGGCGTGCATCAGGCTCATGCCCGCGGCCGGCATCAGGGGCTTCACGGCTTCGTCTCCGTCATGCGGGGCTGCGACAACCGCTGTTCCTACTGCGTCGTCCCCGATGTCCGGGGCGGCGAGATCAGCCGTCCCGCGCAGGAAATCGCCACCGAGGTCAAGGCTCTCGCGCATGCGGGCGCGAAGGAAGTCACCCTTCTCGGGCAGAACATCGACGCCTACGGAAAGCGTTCCGGCGGCTCTCTCGCCAATCTTCTGCGTCTGATCGATCTGGAGACGGGCGCCACGGGGCTTTTGCGCCTCCGGTTCGTCACCAGCCATCCCAGGGACATCACCCGCGATCTGGTGGAGACTGTCGCGGAGATTCCCCGCGTCTGTCCTCATTTCCACATGCCTGCGCAATCCGGTTCGGACGCGGTTCTCGCCGCCATGCGGCGGGGCTATTCGCGCGGCGAATACGACGAAAAGCTGGCGATGATCCGCGAAATCATTCCCGGCGCGGGCATCGCCTCGGACTTCATCGTCGGTTTTCCGGGCGAGACGGAGAAGGACTATCTGGCCACGCGGGATTTGACGGCGCGGGCCTGTTTCCAGAACAGCTTCATCTTCAAATACTCTCCCCGGCCCGGCACGCCTTCGGCGGAGGAAATGGAGGACGATGTTCCGCCGGAGGAGAAGAAGCGTCGCAACAACGATCTCCTTGCTGTCCAGAACGCGGTGAACGCTGCGCGTGGGGCGGGGCTGGTCGGCCGCAGGCTGGAGGCGCTGGTCGAAGGGGTTTCGTCCCGCGACGAGCGGCGCTGGACGGGGAGAAGCGCGGAAAATCACATCTGCGTGTTCGACGCTCCTCCGGAAGGCGAGGACTGGCGCGGGCGGCTGGTGGGGCTCGAAGTCGAATCCGCGACGCCGCTGACATTGCATTGCAGGGTTGTTTAGAGCCTGTTGCTGAATTCCATTCGGGTCGCTTTTTCGCCCGTTTTGCGCTGTGCTTCGCCCGCTTTTCTCGACAATGTTGGCACATTGCCTTCGAAAATCGGACTCGCCCAGCACAAAACGGGCGAAAAATCGACCCAAAGCGAATTCAGCAACAGGCTCTTAAACGCTCCACAGAACAGGGAGACGCTCCATGTCCACGCAGGAATGCGGCATGCCTGTCGATCCGAATGCTGAGCCGCTGGCTGATTACGGCAAGGCGGCGATTATGATTCCGCTCATCATTGGCGGGGCTGTGGTCGTTTCGCTCATCATCCTGTGGCGCACTTATGCGCAAAAGGTTCAGATGGCTGAAATGGCGCGGGTGGAGATGTCTGTGCGGCAGGAGCTTGGGGAGGCCCGCGCCGCGGTGCGCGATCGCAAGCCGAACATTGCCCTGATGCGGGTCAGGGAGGCCAGGGGCATGCTTGATTCCTTGAAGAAGGGGTTTTCCTCCGGTTACGCGCGGCTCAATGTCTCCATCCTCATGCTTGAGGGGGAGGCGTTGTTCATGAAAGACGGCGTCAGGAGTGCGGACAGGGCGGAAGTTCTGTTCGACAGTGCGCTTGGGCTGATGTCTTCCGCCAGTGGGGAGCGGTGGGAGCTTGGGATGCTGGCGCGCGCCCGGATGCGGTTTGAACTGAGGCGGTACGGGGACGCCCTTGCCGATCTGGATGCCATGCTGGATAGAAATCCCAACTTCGGCGTTGCCTATTACTGGCGTTCTCTGACGCGGGAGGTTCTTGGGGACAAGCAGGGTGCGAAAGCGGATGAGCGGCGTGCGCGGGCTTTGGATTCCTGGCCTCCGCTCCGCGATTTTCTGCACGCCGGGGGCGGAACAAGGGACATCCTTGCGAAATAGCTGGTTGTCAAGAGCCGGTTGCCGGCCCTGAGCGAAGCCGTGTCTCTGAATCCTGCGCGATGCAACCAAGTCCGTGAGGGGAGGGTGTCCAGGCGAAGGCCTGGTCGCGGGGTGTGGGGGCGCGATGAGCCCCCACGTCCTTGAATCAATAAAAAAGTCAAATAAGCGGTTGAGCGGTAAAGTGGTAAAGTGGTAAAGTGGTTATTCTGAAATTAATGAAGTGCGCGATAAAGAAATGCATTCACAGGGGAGGAAAAGCGTTTGCTGTGAATTTGATCGCGCACGACTACCTCGCAGAGGCAAACAGGCCCCGCAGGGCCGTTTTTGCCGCACGGTTCGGGAGGGGGAGTCGGAGTTGAGCGAAAGCGAAGCCCGACCGGCTGCGGCGTGCTTTCTCTTTGTTGCGAAAAGGGCGCAAGCGAGAAACGCTCCGGCACACCGGGAGCCTGCCCCGCGAAGTCAGTTCGAATCCTGAAAGAGCTGTTTCACGCCGTGACAGCCTTGCGGCGTTGTCCCTGCTTGCGAGCGGAAGGCTTTGCGGCGGGCTTTGCCGACTTCCGTCGTGGTTTGCCCTGAACAGTCTTCAGCGTACCGGAAGCGGCCGCTTCGGCGGCGTTGCTTTCACCGAAGATTTTTTTATCCATTTCGTAATAATAGCGAACATAATCCGCAGGGGCGCCCCCGGCTTTTTTGCAGATTTGCCAGCGAATTCGGTGCAGCTCCTCAACGGGATCGGTATCTTTCATGTCATTGTCTCCATAGCTGCTCCGGCGTCGTCATATCGACTTCAGCATACCCGGATTTGAGAATTTCAGCGCGGATTTTCTTTTGAAAGGCAACATTGCCGATGTGCTTGCAGTTCCATGTCGCCAAATACGCCATCCCATGCACAGCCGCGATGGATATGTGAAGAACATCCAACGCCGCTTTGGCGGGCAGGATGCTGGCGGCGACAATACGATTGAAGAGAGCGACGACTTCGCCCGTGACTTGGAGTACGGGGAGGCCATCCATGACTTCCATGCGCCGCCGTGCCGCGTCCTTGTCGCCTTTTCCGGCTTCGTCACGAACCGGGGTTGAGACATACAGGTCATATGCCGTCCGGTTTGCGTCCCACCACTCCCGAGTCAATTCCTGTTTCGCCAGTTTGACGACATCCCGGCTTGGCCGTGCTGCCAAGTAGCTGATTACGGAGGTTTCCAGATAGACTTTTGTTTTCATCACAACGCTGTTTCCTGTTCAGCATGCTTCATTCTTCATTCAAGTTCAGTGTACCCGTTCATCTCCGTAACGTCCAGTGTGACCGTTGGAGGTTATTGTCATGGCGTGATAAATTCTTTGAGTTCCTCCAGCGCGTCATCGGCTTTTTGGGATTGAGCGTCTGTCTGAATGGGTTGCGCGGGCAGTTTTCTGGGGGTGAAGGAGAGGGTGACGTCAAATCCGTTTTCGAGGAATTTCGTCATTGTCTGCATGAGAGCGGTGAGAGAGGGGTATTGCACGGGGAGGCTTGGCTCTTCGGGAGCGGGAACGGAAGGAGCGGGGGGAGCGGCGGGCAGCATATTGGGGTTTTCGGTGAATTGTGCGAAGGTGAGTTTGAACTGCAGTTCCGGGCGGCGGAGGTAGGCGACGGTCACGCCGAAGAACTCCGCTATTGCTTCCAGCCGCAGTTCGTCCGGCGTTCGCTTGCCGCGTTCCCAGGGCGACCATTGTTGGGGTGAGACGCCGAAATCTTTGGCGCATTGTTTGCCGCCGCCTCGTCCGGGGTATTTTTTCAGTCGTTCGGAGCGGATGTTTGCCGCGATGCTTGCGCGGAGTTCGGCGGGTATTCTTCCCATTGGCAGCCCCTTGTCAGTTTGGCCGCCAAGAGAAAACGGCGGCGATCCGAGCGTGGAACCCACCAGCCCCTGACAGTGCTGTTTGACCACACGACATCGGACGCCGCCAAAATATTCAGCGAGTCCGAAAGCCACATGGTCAAAGTCGTCTGAACAAGCGAATCTGTCAGGGTTCGTGGGTTCGAGACCTTCGACATATATTTGATTTTTCAATCAATACTCAGCTTGTCTGGTTTGCCTCCTTTCTTCGCTTGTTGCGAGTATTTTGGAAAAGCTATTTTTCTTTGGGGACGGGAACACCAAGATCAAGGCAAATTGATCTGACCGTTCCCGGTTTGATTTCCTTATGCCGGGGTATCACCGTGCCGAGGGCGGCGTCGATCCTGCGCCATTTATCATGATCGCCCCCACGCGAATGAAATGCGCAATTATGCTGTATAAGGTATCGCTCCAGTTTTTTACGATTCACAGGCTCTCGACTCCCGTCGAAGCGCGATAGCGGGAACGACGAGCCTTGTTTTTGAGCGCTGTATTCGCCACAGCCGCCTCAGCCCGCAATTCCTCCCTGAATTCGCCCATCACACGCGACGCCTCAAGCGCGTTGGCCAATGCCTCCTCAAAAGTGTCCCCCTGGGTATTGACGCCCTTGACTCCCAGTTCAGAAACGGAATACCCCAAATCCTCGGGAGTGAATTTGAAACGATGACCCATACTGGTGACAATAAACGAAGTCTTTCGGGACGTCATCGCGGTCATGGCAACATCCTTTCTCTCCGCACATTGTATTCGCGAAGCGGCGAAAAGGCAATATATCGAGAACTCCCGTCATTTCAGAAACGAAAGCCAAACGTCGGATCGTATCCTCGCAACCGCCCTTTGCCCAACGAAGAGAAAGCACGCCGCAGCCGGTCGGGCTTCGCTTTCGCTCAACTCCGACGTTCCTTTTTGAACCGCGCGGCGGAAGTCGGCCCTGCGGGGCCTCTCCGCCTCTGCGATGTCGTCGTGCGCGATCAATTCACAGCAAACGCTTTTCCTTGCCTGTGAATGCTTCTGCTTTATCGCGCACTCCATTCATTTCAAAAAATAACCACTTTACCGCTCAACCGCTTATTTGACTTTTTTATTGATTCAAGAACGTGGGGGCTCATCGCGCCCCCACACCCCGCGACCAGGCCTTCGCCTGGACACCCTCCCCTCACGGACTTGGTTGCAACGAGTGAGAGACAAAGACACGGCTTCGCTCAGGGCAAAACAGGCGGACAAGCAGCCCAAATGGAATGCAGCAACAGACTCTCAACGCTCCGCCTTCACCGCATCCCACACCCTGACGTATTTCTCGTTGTCCACCCCCAAATCGCGGATGACCTCGCATCTGTCCATGACGTCCTGACTGACGTTGAACGCAGGATTTGCAAGCAACTCCGGATCAAGCAGCTTCACCGCTTCAGGATTGGGCATGTAGTAATGCACCGATTCCATATTCGCACGCGCAACTTCAGCGTCCAGCATGTAATTGATGAAGGCGTGAGCAAGATTCGCATTGGTCGAATCAGCCGCAATGACGAAATCGTCCGACGCCAGCGATGAACCCTCCTCCGGAATGGAAAAACCCACATCCGGCGACTCCTCCATGATCAACGAAACATCGCCGTTGTACACCTGCGCGGCAAGAAATGTGCCCGCCGCAAGACCGATCGTCGCCTCGTCAACATCGAATTTCGCCAAATTCCGCTTCCACCGCGCCAACGTCTTCCCCGCTTCCGCCAACTCGCCCTCGTCTGTGGAATTGAGACTGTAGCCGAGATGCTTCAGCGCAGCGCCAATGGCTTCGCGCATGTCGTCAAGCATTGTCATGCGCTTGGCATAGGCCGCATTCCCAAGAATGTCCCAACTTCCCAAATCCTCCTCCCGCACACGCCCGGAGACGTAGCCTATGCCCGTCACCGTCCTCGTGTAGGGGACGCTGTAGGCCATGCCGGGGTCTTCCGTGTGACGGGTGAAACTCCTGTCGATATTGCCCAGATTCGGCAAAAGCGCGTGATCCAACGTCAAAACCATCCCCTGATTCCGCATGATGGCGCACATGTAGGACGAGGGAGTGATGATGTCGTACCCGCCGCCGCCCGCCCTGAGACTGGCATGCATGGATTCGTTCGAATCGAAATAGTCCACTTCAACACGGCAGTTGTTCGCCTCCTCGAAATCATGAAGCACTTCGGAATCGAAGTAGTCGGACCAGGTGTACACGTATATCGTGCGGGTTTCCCCCGCTTCAGCCGTTCCCGTCAGCCCCGCCGCTGGAATCGCCAGAATCGTTACGCTCGCCAGAATCGCCGCCCATGCCGGAATGCGTCTTTTCATGACAGAAAACCTCCCCGGGAATTCCCGCTTCTCCATCCAAAAGAGAGCGATGCGCCGCCATAATAAAAAAAAAGCGGATTTGATTCAATTCAAATCGTTGCAACCGCAGTACATAAAACTCCGTCCGATAAACAGCGATATTATCCGACATGATTCTGTGAAGCAGGCTCCGGTTTTGGTCGATCAATTAGTATCGGAGTTTTCACGGCTCCGGGCATAACCGGCGAAACCTTATTCATTAAGCGGGTTAGCCGTACGAATGCCGTCGGAATGACAGATTCATATCGTTGGGAGAAGAAGACAATGCGCATATCCAAACTGTTCACCTGTGTGGTTGCCGCGGCGGCATTGCTGCTCGACGCCGGTTGCTCCAGCCAGAACGAAACAGCCCTGCAGTATCGGCAGGCTCAGGGCTACGCCTCCATCCCCGCCGGCGCCGTCATCGACCCTGCGACAGGCGTCGTCACCTATCCCCAGGCATCTTCGGAGAGCGCATACGCCTCGGCCGCGTACGTCTCCGCGCCTGCGGCGCCTGTCGTCGTCAAACCGCGCCGGACAAGGCAGCGCGGCAAAGTCCGCTACATACGCGGCAACACCCGCTTCGCCAAAGCCAACGCCAGAACCGCCCCCCTCTACCTCGTCCCGGACGCCATGCCGGAACCTGTCCTGCAGACCGTTCCTCAGTACGCTCCGCAGACGGTGCAGTACGCTCCGCAACCTGTGCAGTATGTCCCGCAGCCCGTGCAGTACGAGCCGGACTCCTTTTTGCAGTCTGTTTTGCAGCCCGCGCCGCAGCCTGTTCTCCAGCCTGCCGCTCCCCAGCCTGTTCCCTACATGGCGAACAGCTATGCGCTGCAGTATATCGCTCCTGATTACGGCACAGCCAGCCTGCTGACCAATCCCAATCTCGTGCCGTCCGTCACGACCGCGCCCTTCTCCATGCCCGTGTCTGTCGGCGTCCCGTACGCGCCGCAGCCTGTGCAGTCTGTCGCGCCCGCCTTCCCCTCGGCGGGAGGGAGCTACCGCGTCGCGTATCGTCGCGGCCGCAGGGTGAAGATGCCCCGCGCACGCCGCCAGGCAGCCCCCGCTCCCTACGCCGTCGCCGCGCCGGCATACGCGTCCCCCTATGCTTCGCCCTATACGTATACGCTTCCCTTTTCCGAACCGGCGCCCCTGATCTCCTCGCCTGTCGAAACCACGACTGTCGCGGCGGCTGAACCCACAGCGTCGATCGTCAGCCCGCAGCCCGCTCCTCTCGCGGAAAGCCAGCCCGCCGCGATCCAGACAGTCGCCGAGCCTGTCGTCCAGACGCAGCAGCCTGTCGTGCAGCCTATTGTGTTGCAGCCGATTATCCAGCCGATCATTCAGGCGTCGGCGCAGCCGATGCAGCAGCAGTATGCCGAAACAGCCGCTCTCCAGGCGGCTGCTCCGATGCCGGTTCCCCCCTTGATGGACGCTTTGCCGTCTGTTCAGGAACCGGTCCGGATTCCGGTTCCCGAGCAGCAGGTTCCGGTTCAGATTCAGGCCGCCGCGCCCGGCTTCCCGCAATTCGCCCCTCCCGCCCCGCAGACCGGAGTCGTCGGCGAGCCGGTGTCGGCGCTGTTCTCGTTCCCCTGGAACTCGGGGGTTGAAGAACCGGAAATCTCTCTGGCCCTGTGCGCTCCGGGCCAGAATCTTTCGGAATGCTTCACCATGAACGACTACCAGCTGCAAAACACCCCGGTGCAGGTCCTCAGACCCAACGTCGGATCGGCTTCCGCGTTCGCGGCTCCGGCAGCGGGCGCGCCGGCCTCGCTCGCGGCTGTTTCCGCCCCGGTTCCGATTGCGGTTCCGGTTGCGGTTCCGGTTGCCGCGCCGGCCGCGCCTTCGGTTGAAATGAACAAGTACGAGGCGCTGACGCCTCCCCGCGATTTTGCCGAACAGGAGCGGCGCATGTCTGTCCGCCCCGATCCGCGCCGCCCCGAAGTGGTCATGCCGACCCCTCTCGGCAACGGCGAGATCATGCCGCCCGTCCCCGCGGCGGCGGAGATCGAGAGCGCCCTCGACGTCATGCTCTCCGGCGACACGGGCACGCCCATTCTGAAGTAAGAAGTGGAATTCGGGGACACGATCGAAGAGCGCTGAAATACGGATAAATCTTTCATCGCAACAAGTAAAAGCAACAAGTAAAAACGCGAGGATTTCGGGGACATGACCTTATTATGCGGCGGTTTGCATAATAAGGCTCGTGTCCCCGAATTCCGTTTCCCCGGCACAAAACGCCTGATGAGGGACTCCTTCCGCACGCGCTTCCTGTCAAGACGCCTTTTTTGAACGTTTCTTGTCAAGGAGCCGGAATTCGGGGACACGATCCTCATTATGCAAACCGCCGCATAATAAGGTCATGTCCCCGAAATCCTCGCGTTCTTTCCTACAAACCCTACGCCATCGCCGATTCGGCGCGCAATTTGTTCAGCTCCGTCTGCGTCTTCACCAGATTCGCGTACACCCCGTCCGCCGCCATCAGCTCGGCATGCGTCCCCATCTCCACAATCCGCCCCTCGTCCACAACCACCAGGCGGCTCGCGTTCCTGAGCGTCGCCAGACGGTGCGCAATCGCCAGAACAGTCCGATCCCGGATCAATTCCGCAATCGCGGTCTGAATCGCCTTCTCCGTCTCGCTGTCCACGCTCGACGTCGCCTCGTCCAGTATCAGGATCGGCGGATTGTGCAAAATCGCCCGCGCAATCGCTATCCGCTGCCGCTCGCCCCCCGACAGCGTGATCCCCCCCTCCCCCACAACCGTGTCGTAGCCGAATTCCTTGTCCACGATGAAATCATGCGCGTGCGCCGCCTTCGCCGCCCGCACCACGTCGGCGAACCTCGCTTCCGGATGCCCGTACCGGATATTCTCCAGCAACGACGCCCTGAACAAAAACGGCTCCTGCATCACAATCCCGATCTGACGCCGCAAATCCAGCAGCCGCATCTCCCGGATCGGCCTGCCGTCGATCCGTATCTCCCCCGAATCCACATCGAAGAAACGGCACAGCAGATTGATGATGGTCGATTTGCCCGCGCCGGATTTGCCCACAAGCCCGATCATCTCGCCGGGGCGGACATCCAGGCTGATCCCCTTGATCACCTCCTTGCCCCGTTCATAGCTGAAATGCACGTCGCGGAACGACACCTCCCCCCGGAACCGCCCCGCCGGTTCGGCGTTGGCCGGCTCGTACACCTCGGGAACAGCGTCCAGCACGGTGAAGATGCGCTCGGCCGAGGCGAACGCGTGGTTCATCCAGTTCGCGATGACGGTGAACCACTGGAGCGGCGTGTAAAACTGCCACATGAGCGCGATGTACGCCGTGATGGAGCCGATGGTCAGCGTCTCCCCCTCCGCATGCCCCGAGACACGCAGCGCGGCGAAATACCACACCACCGCGACAGCCATCGACATCACCCAGAACGTCCCCTCGCTGAATCCCGCGTACGCGCGGTCGATCCGCACGACCAGGCTGAACACGTCCGTGTTCAATCCGCCGAAGCGATCCGAACGGTCGTCCTCCTGCCCGGCTGCCTTCACAGCCTTGAGCCCGCGCATGGATTCGCCCAGCACGGTGTGCAGGGTCGCCCAGCGGTTCCCCTCCTTCTGGAACAGGCTCCGCAGCCCCTTCCAAATCCACCGCACCCCGATGACGAGGACAGGCACAGGCACGAACACGATGACGGCCAGCCGCCAGTCCAGCCGCAGCAGCACATACGCGATGGCGAAAAACGACAGCGTGTTCACAAAAAGATAGGGAAAGCCGTCGATAAGGAAATGCTGGAGTTCCTGCGTGTCGTGCATCACCCTGGACACCAGCTCGCCCGCCTCCCGTTTGGAAAAATACCCCATCCGCAGCTTCTGCATGTGGGCGTGCAGCCGCGTCCGCAAATCCGCGATAAGGCGCGCCGCGAGCCACGACGCCAGGTATGTCGAAATGTACCGGGACACGAAAAAGACGAAGGCGCACGCCAGCATGAGGAAAATCAGCCCCGGCAGCCGCTCCGCATCCCCTCCGAGAATGACCCCGTCCGTTATCTCCTTGGTCAGGATCGGCGGCACCACCCCCGCCACAACGCCCACCACCGTCGCCCCCACCAGAATCCCCAGCCTCGCGCGGTAGTCCGCGAGCAGGCCGAGAAGCCGCCTGAACACGGCGAAGAAATTGACGCACGCGGGGCAGTTCGCCCCGCGCTCCGGCAGCGGATTCCCGCAGCGTGGGCACAGCGCCGCGCCTTCCGGCTCCGGGGGGGGGACAGGCAGGCCTTCGACGATGTTGTTGAGAATGCGGCAGAACACCCCGAACTCGGGAACCAGCGTCCTGGTGTAGCGGATCAGCGTTTGCTCGCTTCCGTCCCGCATCGCCGCGACCAGGGACGAGCCGCCCAGCAATTCAACGATGCGCACTTCCTTCACGTCAGCCATCGCCGCATCCGCGGCAATGCCCTCCCCGTCGAGGACGACAAGCCTGTCGCCCCTGAGGACGAGAAACGCCTCCTTGAACGCGCCTGCGGCATTCAGATCAGACGCCTGCGCAAAGCGTGTTTCGTCAGCGGGATGCGCGGCCTGAAGAATCCTGTCGAGGCGGGGGGGAAGGATGTCGTCGAGCATGTGGGGGGCGCTTTCGAAAAAAGTTGGGAAATGACAGATACAAAATTTATATCATTTTTAAAACGCCTGTCTCTTGATTTATCCGTGAATAGCTATTAAAATACATTCCTGTTCTGTCAGACAGACTCGCAAATCCCCTATCGGATGCCGGTTGCGCGGCGCGCCCGCTATATCCCCCCGCAGGCGCGTTTGCCGGAGACGCTCATGATCAGCGAAGCCACACTCACGAGCCTGAGAGACCTTTCCGCCAAGTTGAGCCACGTCGACATGGGCACGTCTCTCGACGAATGGAAAAAACTGTCCCAGAGCGCGACAGACCTTTCCGGAGCCTTTCTCCAGGAGGGCGATTCCGAGGCGCAGCAGGTCGCGCACGACATTTCCGACATCGCCGCGACCCTCGCAAAGGGAATCATAGCCAACCCAGAAGCAGGCGTAAAGGCCATTAGCAGCCTCATCAACGCGCTCAAGGGCCTGGACGGCGGCTCCGGCATCATCGAGTCCCACCGGAAACAGGCTGTCGCCGAAGCCTCGCTCTTCTTCCGCGACGCGAAAAAGGAGGAGGCTCTCGTCAAGGAAGCCACCACCTTCGAGGACGACGACGAACGGCGCGAAATGATCATGGCCATCGAGCAGCGCATCGACGAGCTCGAAGGCGATCTCGTCGCGCTCCACCCCCCCGTCACCGATTCCGAGGAGGTGCGCTCCATCTTCCGCCAGTTCCATACGCTCAAGGGCGAGGGCGCGATCTGCGGCATCAAGTCCGTGGCCGAATTCTGCCACGGCATAGAGACCGAAATCGAGGAGGCCCGGAGCGGCAACCTCGTCCTGACCGAGGAACTTGTTTCCGTCCTGCAGGAACTGACCAACATCATCCGCCCCATTCTGGCGGGCGAGAGCCGCGAGGAGATCGGCGAGGAGCTTATCCAGGCTCTGATGGACGAACTCAAGAGCAGCGTGGCGAGCGCGAAGAAGGGCGGAAGCGCCGAGGCCGGCGCTGCGGAGGAGTCCGGCGGAGGAGAGGAATCCGGAGGCGACGAGAACCAGGAGGACAAGTTCAAGGACTTCTTCACCGGTTTCGCCCCGCCGCCGCCGCATCCGGACGATCCGGAGGAGGATCAGAAGCCGCTGGATGAATTGATGGGCCCCGAGGAGCTCGCCGCCCGCCAGCAGGAATCCGAAAGCCTGGCCAAGAACCTGAGCGCGGCCGATTTCCTCGACGCAGTATTTGTCGACGGGCAGGACCCGGCGGACGGAACCAAGCCGTCATCCGATCCGGTGAACGATCCCGCGCCCGAAGCGCCCGCGCCGGCCCCGGCGCCCGAGCCTGCTCCCGAGCCTGCGCCCGAGCCTGCGCCCGAGCCGGAAGCGAAAACAGAGGCGATCCCGGAACCCGCGCCCGCGCCCGAACCGGCTCCCGCACCCGAGCCTGCGCCGGCACCGGCGCCGGCGCCCGTGGAGACGCCCGCTCCCGCACCCAAGCCTGAACCCGATCCCGACAAGACCGCCACCCGCGTCCGCCGGAAGGACGACGCGCCCGAGCCCAAACCCGCCGCGGCCGCGCCCAACCCGAACGCCACAGTCATCGAGTCGGGCGATCTCCTGACCGCGTCGGCCACAACCGTTCTCAAGGAGGGCGCAGCGGCGGCGGCGGGGGCGAGCAGCACCGCTGTCATGCGCGGCGAAAAGAAGGTCGAGGAGCAAAAGGTCAAGGCCATTTCCGTCGATGTCCACCGCCTCGACGATCTTCTTGAAATCGTGGGCGAGGTGTCCCTGATCGGCTCCTACGTCACGACCCAGCTTCAGGGCCAGGAGCACCTCGCCCTCCAGACCACGAATCTGCTCCGCGCCTGCAGCCGCCTTCAGGAAGTGGCGAACTCCATGCGCATGACGTCGATCCGGCCGCTCTTCATGACTGTCCGCCGCGCCGCCGCCGACGCGGCCCGCGCCAGCCGCAAGATGATCGACATCAACATGATGGGCATCGACACGCAGGTCGACCGTTCCATTGTCGAAAGCCTCTCGGCCGCCCTCATCCACATCATCAGGAACGCTGTCGACCACGGCATCGAGCCGGCGGACGTGCGCCGCCGCGCGGGCAAGTCCGAGCGCGGCGCGATCACGATTTCGGCGCACCGCACCAATTCCGACATCGTCATCGAGCTGGGCGACGACGGCAAGGGCTTCGATCTCGAAGGCATCCACGCCAAAGCCGTGTCGATGGGGAAAATCTCCCCCGACGCCACGCTCACGAACGAGGAGGTGGCGGACCTGGTGTTCCTCCCCGGCCTTTCGACGGCGAAAAAGCTGACCGGCCTTTCCGGGCGCGGCGTCGGCATGGAAATCGTCCGCGAGTCCATCGATTCGCTTCGCGGCAAGGTGGAGATCAAGACCTCAAAGGGAAAAGGCGCCACGGTCCGCATGCGCTTCCCGCTCATGGTCGCGGCCATGGACGCGATGATGGTGCGCGTCGGCTCGAACATCCTCGCCATGCCTGTCTCGCAGGTGCGCGAATGCTTCCGCCCCACAAAGAAGGACATAGGCACAATCGAGGGCCGCGGCACCATCGTCACCATCCGGGGCGTCATCCTCCCCGTCCTGTTCCTCGGCCGCGAATTCGGCATCGACGCCAGGGCGGACGTCGCCGAGGACGGCGTGCTGGTCGTTGTGGAGACAGGCGAGATGCTGGCCGCGGTTCTCGTGGACGAGACAATCGGCTCGTCGCAGGTGGTCATCCGCTCCCTTGAAGGGCCTCTGGCGCAGTCGGAGCTTGTCGCGGGGGCGGCTGTTCTCCCCGACGGCAGCATCGGCCTCGTGATCGAGACGACCAAGCTGACCGAGCGGGTCGCCACGACGGCCTCGAAGGCGTTCAACGACGCGGGCAAGCGGCAGGCCGAGAGTTCGCGCCAGATCGACACCGTCTCCATCGGTTCCAACCAGGTGGGGATAATCGACTTCAACATCATGGCTCCGGGCGAAAACGGCCAGCCGCACACGCACGTCTTCGCGATCAACGCCTTCAAGACGCGCGAATTCGTTCCTCTCACCAAGCTGCGCTCCATCCCCCACAGCCCGTCCGGTTTCGCCGGCATGATGATGCTCCGGGACAACACCGTGCCTGTTGTGCATATGGGCGTGGTGCTTGGTCTGATGAGCGAGAGCCAGCGGCGGGAGGAATGGGAGCAGATCGTCCTTATCTGCGAATTTTCCGGCAAGACTGTCGGGTTCCTCGTGAGTTCGGTGGAGCGGGTGTCGTACATTTCCTGGGAGGACATCATGCCTCCGCCGTCGACAGGCGGCCTGATCCAGCTTGAATACGTTGTGGGCACGATTTTGATGTCGCGCCTGAAAGGCACGCTCCAGAGCGACAACAAGGGCGGCGCCGACGGAGAGGACGGGGAAGAGGCGGAGGTCACCACCCGCGCGGAGGAGACGACGAAGCGTGCGCGATTGAGCCAGGAGGCTCAGGTCGCCTTTGTGCTGGATTTCGAGCGCATCGTCGGCAACGTTCTCGAACTGTACGGCGACATGGGGACGGAACTGGGCAATATGGCTGCCGAGAAAAAAGGCGGCGTGCGGATTCTGCTTGTCGAGGATTCGCCCCTGATCCGGAAGCAGACGAACAAGGCCCTTTCCGCCGCGGGGATAACGGTGATCGAGGCCGGGGACGGCCAGGAGGCGTGGGAGAAGGTCGAGGCGCTCCGCGCCGAGGCGGACGAGCAGAAGGAATCCATTTTCACCCGCGTCGATCTGGTGCTGTCGGACATCGAGATGCCCCGGATGGACGGGTACACGCTCACGTACAACATCAAGCACGATCCCGTTCTGCGCGTGCTGCCGGTGCTGCTGCACAGTTCGATCACGAACGACAGCATGATCAGCCGCGCGACCGAGGTTGAGGCGGACGGCTTCATTCCCAAATGCGATCCGAAGGAGAGGAGTTGGCGGATCAGTTGAAGAAGTATTTGTGATTTTTAGGGTCTGTCGTCACGAGTCATTCGAGCCGCTTTTCCGCCCGTTTTGCGCTGTGCTTCGCCCGCTTTTCTCGACAATAGCGACCTATTGCCTTCGAAA
>QMCE01000928.1_pt1 | contig 18960 bp, 15 predicted proteins | sample 1821851 | NCBI WGS metagenome assembly QMCE01 (sample SAMN09453174, study PRJNA476694) | Termite gut metagenome, whole genome shotgun sequencing project. | isolation source: worker | host: Odontotermes sp. | place: South Africa:Pretoria | collected 2016-01-28
AGAGGCCGCGAAAATCGCGCTTTGCCAGCACCAATGTCTTTTCCATGCCGTCGAAGTTGTTTTGGTTGGCGCCGGTGCTCTCGCTTACCCCGGCGCCGGCGAAGATATCGCTGATTTTGCCTACGCCGATGGTGTCCAGCCCCGCCTGCTGCAGCGCCGTGAGCAGCGTGGGGCCGGGCGGCGGCAGCGAAAAATCGTGCCGGTTGCTTGTCCGCGCAAAGCTTCCGGCCTTGCCTACAAAGGGCCGCGCGATGATGCGCCCCACGCCGTGCTCCCCCGTCATGACGGCGCGCGCCTCTTGGCACAGCTCGTACAGCCGCGCAACGGGAATGACCTCCTCGTGCGCGGCAATTTGCAGCACGCTGTCGGCCGAGGTGTACACAATCGGCTTACCGGTACGCAAATGCTCCTCGCCGTAATCGGCAAGCAATTTTGTGCCGGAATAGGGCTTATTGCAGAGGATACCGGAGCCAAAGGCTTCCTCGAGCGCGGTCACTACGCCGGGCGGGAATCCGTCCGGATAGGTGGGCAGCGGCAACGCCGACACAAGCCCCGCGATCTCCCAATGGCCGACGGTGGTATCTTTGCCCTTGCCCGCCTCGGCCAGCCGCGCGAAAGAAGCGCCCGGCTTTGGGCAGCGCGGCCCCGCCACACCGTCGATATTGTAAAGCCCGAGCCCTTGCAGCGTGGGAATACGCAGTTTTGAGTTAGTGCGCACCGCCGCCAGCGTATTGCTGCCCGCGTCGCCGTATTCGCCGGCGTCGGGCAGCTCGCCGATTCCCAAGCTGTCTAATACGATAAGAAAGACACGGTTGATTTGCATAAGGTTGCCCTTTCCCTTGCCCTTGACCTGTTCCCTTTCCGTGCATCTCCTTTAACTGTCAAGAAATCTCTGTCTCACCTTTTCGCCTGGCCGGCGGGGCGGTCGCCCTTATTCCCCTCCGTTGGAGGGGTGGCGCGCAGCGCCGGGGTGGTTATGGCGAGGATGCCGCGCAGCGCCGGGGTGGTTATGGCAAGGATGCCGCAGGCGGCGGGGTGGTTGCCCTAATTCCCCTCCGTTGGAGGGGTGGCGCGCAGCGCCGGGGTGGTTATGGCGAGGATGCCGCGCAGCGCCGGGGTGGTTGCTCTTGACCTTATCCCTTGACCTGCACTCATTTTATTGTGTTTTCGCCCCGCCTTCGGCGGGGAAAACACGGTTGTTGCGGGGTGGCGCGGGCTCTATCTGTCACCCAGTGTGTCAATATACTCCCTCAACAGCGGCTCGGGGTCTTGCCAGTCCCGCGGCTTCACGGCCTTGCCGTCGGCGCGGAAACGCGGCTTGCCGTCGGGCCACAGCTTGGTCATGTTGGCGGCGTGCACGATATCAAAGGCGGCGTCGGGCGCAACGCCCATCTCCACGAGTGTGCCCAGCGCGAAATAGATCAGATCGATCATCGCGTCGGCCTGCTCATAGATGTTGGAGGCGGCAATGAATTCCTCTACTTCCTCGCGCATCCAGGCCGCGCGGGCGCCCGCGCGCTCTTTTTCAAGCGGGCGCGGCGTGCCGGGGGCGGGATGCCCGAACGCTTTGTGAAACTCGCGCACCTGCCGGTATTGGGTATTCATGGAATAAACTCACTCCTGCACGGCCGATAATGGGCGATTGATCGGCAGAAACATTGGTATCGGGTCTTTTCAGTTTACCATACGCCCCCTTAAAAAACAAGCCGCTATGCCGAATTCCGCACGAACAGGTTCATTTTTCTAAAATTGACGCCAATAAATTTTACCCCGGTTTTACCGCAAAACAATGGACATTTTCGGGCTCTCTTGCTATAATGGATTGCGGTCGGACATTTGTTTGCGCCGCGGTACCGGCGAATTCCCGCGATACTACCGTAAAGGTTGGATAAAATGGCGTTTTCCCCGCTCAAGCGGTTCCGGCGGTTCAAGGCCGCCGCTCTCGAGGATTTTTACGGCCAGGTGCAACCCCTGCTGGAGCTCAAACAGGTACAGGAGCTTGCGGAATACATACAGCACCGTTGCCACTCCCGCCTCAGCCACAGCCTTGATGTGGCGTGGTTCAGCTATTTTATCGCGCGGCTGCTGCGTTGGGACAGTGCCAGCGCGGCGCGCGGCGGCCTGTTGCACGATTTGTTTTTCTACGACCGGGACGACGGTACCGGCGCGCCGCGCCGGCATTTGCGCCGGCATCCCCGCGTGGCGCTCGAGAATGCGCGGCAGATTTGCGCCCTCAATAAAAAGGAAGCCAATATCATCCGCAGGCATATGTGGCTGGTGACCCTTGTGCCCCCGCGCTACAAGGAAGGCTATATCGTTACCTTTGTCGATAAATACTGCGCTCTGCGCGAGGCCCTTATCGGCGCGCGCAACCGCCGTGCCGCCGCCGGCGCGTAGCGCGCGGTCATTTTGTCACCATAACAGCCGCGAGGGGCAACCCGGCGGCTGTTTTGCTTTTGATGCTTTTATAAAATATTCTCTCCTCTTTAATATATTTTTAATCAATATACATTGACAGGCGAGGTAACTCGTGCTATATTATACTTGCTATTGCGAAAGGAGGTGGCCGGATGTCGATAGCATCCGATTTGATTCGCGGCAACACCGATATGATGATTCTGGCACAGCTTATGCGCAAAGAAAGCTACGGGTACGAGATCAACAAGAACATCCAGAAAAAATCCGGCAAGCAGTTCGAGCTCAAGGAGGCCACGCTGTACGGCGCGTTCCGCCGGCTGGAGGAAGCGGGGTTCATTTCCTCCTACTGGGGCGACGAGCAGACGGGGGCACGGCGGCGGTACTACAGCGTTACCGGCCCGGGGCGTGAGGCGTTCCGGTGCATGGTGGGCGATTGGCGGCAGGCATGCGCGCTGATAGAATCGATGATAGTGACGGAGGAGGAGCAACCCGATGAATGAAAGAATCAAGGCGCATCTCGACAGCCTGTTTGAGGGCGCGCCCAAAAGCCGCCGTGTCGAGGAAATGCGGCAGGAGCTGCTGGCCGGCTGCCTCGATAAATACGCCGACCTCATTGGCGGCGGCATGAACGGCGAGGAAGCCTACAACAGGGTGATCGACGGCATTGGCGATGTGAGCGAGCTGATTGGTTATGTAGAGCGCACCGCCGCCTTCAACCCGGCCGACGCCGCCGAAAAACGGCAGAAACGCGCTTTCTTTACCTCGGCGGGCATCTGCGGCTATTTTATCGCGGCGGCGGTGCTGGTGCTGCTGGGCCGCTACGGCATGACAGAGGTGGCTCTTGCCGCCGGCATTATTATCGCGGGTATCTCCACCATGCTTATCCTGTATGCCCGCATGACATCCGTTGCCGGCCCCTACGAAAAGGCCGACGATACACTGGTAGAGGAGATGAAGGCGCAAATGATGCATACCGAAGCAAGAGAAAACAAGATGGCCTCGCTGGTATCGTCCACGCTGTGGGCGATTGTTGTCACAATTTATCTGGGGGCGAGCTTCCTTACGATGTGGTGGCATGTCACATGGATCATCTTTCCCTTCGCGGCGTCGCTGCAGAGCCTTGTTTTGGCGTATTTCTTCCCCGCACAACGCCAAAAGCACCTTACGGGCGCGCTGTGGACCTTTGCCACCACGGTTTACCTGATTATCTCCTTCTGGAGCAACGCGTGGTATATCACATGGCTGGTGTTTCCCATCACCGCCGCCGTGCAGCAAGCTTCCAGACTGTACCTGTACTGGAGGGAAATGGAATGAAAAAGAGCTTCTTTTTTGCCGGCGCGCTGGTGTGGGCAGGTATCGCCGTGGTGGCGCTGGGGGTGCTGGGCTACGGTCTCTTTAACAGAAACAGGACCGGCTCGTGGTTCGGCGGCTTATTTTCCGGCGGGCAGACGTGGGACAACACCGAGCTGGTGAAGGAAGAGAGCTTCTCGCTTGCCGGTATCGGCGAGCTCGCATTCGACGTAAGCCACCACAGCCTTGATATCACGCTTGTAGAAGGCGACACGCTGACGGTGCGGCAGTTTGATATCGACGATGAAAATCTTTTTGCCGCGCTGTCGCAGGGCGGGCGGCTGGCGGTGAGCATTCCCCCGCGCTCCCGGTTTTTTGTCGGCGTCAGCATCGCCTTCCCGCGGCTTGAGATCTCGCTGCCCGCCGCCTATGCGTCGGCCGTGACGCTCGGGACCTCGTCGGGTTCGGTGACTGTGCCCGCCGCGCCCCGCTGGGGCAATACGCGCATCGGTACCAGCTCGGGAACGGTGCGCCTCGAGGAGGGCATCGCCTGTGCCGCGCTGTATATCGAGACCGCGTCCGGCTCGGTACACGCGGGCGGGATCAGCGCGGACGCGGCGGTTGAGGTGAGCACGTCGTCGGGCACGCAGCGGCTGGATATCATACACGCCGGCGGCGATATCGCGCTCACTTCCAATTCCGGCACGATCAACGCCGCCGACGTTACGGCGGGGGGCGCGGTTCGCGTTGGCAGCTCTTCGGGCACACAGCGGCTGGAAAGCGTGACGGCCCCGGGCGATATCACCCTTAAATCCTCGTCCGCCTCGATCAACTGCGGAGGCATCGCCGCAGCCAACTGCACGATAACCACATCGTCCGGCACCCTCGATTTAGGCGATATCGCCGTTGGCGGCCACCTTGAGATAGATACCTCCTCCGCCTCGCACAACACCGGCAATGTATCGGCGGGTACCTACCGCATTTCCAGCACGTCGGGAACGCTGCGCTACGGCGGCCTTTCGGGCAGGGGCAGTGTCAAAACCTCGTCAGCGTCCGTCAACATCGACGCGCTGGATATCAAGGGCGACACCGAGATCACCAGCACGTCGGGCACACAGCGTCTGACGCTGGCCGGCGCGCAGAGCTTCCGCGTGGATATCTCTACCAACTCCGGCGGCATCAACGCCGACGGTATCGACCTGAACTACACCGACCGCGACGGCGACAACGCCTTTGGCACGGTGGGCGACGGCTCGGGCGGCACACTGACGCTCAAGACCTCGTCGGGCAGCATAAATATCGATTAAAGAGCGAAGACCACCGGCGCGGCCGGTGGTCTTCGCTTATCCGTAAAAACGGGGGGCGCCCCCGTTTTTTACGCGTCGCAGCAGTTTCGGACAGACGGGACCGCCAGTATCACCGCCGCGAGGCATACCGCCAGCGTTCCGCTGTAAAAGAAGCAGCGCTCCACGCCGGCGGTGTCGGAGAAAACACCGCCGAGAGTAAGCCCCAGCGGCCCGGCAAACAGGCTGACACTGCCCATCAGCGACAGCACCCGCCCCAAATATTCGTTGGGGACGCGGCTTTGAAATACGGCGATGCGCAGCCCGTAGAAAAAGGGGATGGTAACGCCCATCACCACCGAGAGCGCGGTAAACGCGCGCAGCTGCGCCGGCGCCAGCAGCCCGGTAAGCATAGCGCCCGCGCCGTAAACGCCGATGGAAGCGGCGATGGCGGGAGCCTTGGAGAGCCGGTTTCCCAACCAGCCCAGCAACAGCGCGCCCAGCAGAGTTCCGCCCGAGAAGGCGATCTCCACCAGGCCGGAATCGGCCACTGTGCCGCCGAAATAGGTCATTGTGATGAGCGGGTACATCGAACCGATGGGAAAATAAATAAAAGCATAAAGGGTGCTTATTACCAGCAGGGCGGTCATGCCGCGCCGCGCGCGCACCACGGCAAAGCCCTCTTTGGTATCGCGCCACAGGCGCACCCGCTCGCCGCTGCCCTCGCGCGCGCTCTTTGGCAAACGCAAAAACAGTACGATCAGCACGGCGACCGCCGCGCCCGCCACATCCAACAGCACGATATGGCCCAGCCGCCACACGGTAAACAGGATGGCGGTGAGGGCGGGGCTCAAAAGGAGCGATACCGACTCAAACCCCTGCAAAAAGCCCGAGCACCGCGCCAGCTGCTCTTTGGGCACAACGGTGGGAATGATGGCGCCCAGCGCCGGCCCGTGGAAGGCCGCGCCGACCGAGCGCACGAATAATATGGCAAAGATAAACGGGATGGGCGGCTCGTCCGCCAGCGACGCCGCCGCCAGCGCGAGGGCGGCCAGCGCGATGAGGGCATCCGAAAGAATAATGATGAGCTTGCGGCTGTAGCGGTCGATAAACGCTCCGGTGAACAGCCCCAGCACGGCGCGCGGCAGGTAGCCGGACAGCGTCGACATCGTTACGACAGCCGCCGAGCCGGTGCGCTGTGTGAGATGCCAGACAATGGCGATTTGAAGAATAGAGCTGCTTAAAATAGACACTGCCTGCCCGATCCCCAGCAACGTGAATTTGCGCTTCCAGTGTTCCATATATACTCCTTCATGCTGCTCTTCCATAGCGGGAAGGGCAAAGGCCGGGGCGGTTCGCGCCCCCCCGTTTGCCGTGACAGGCAACTGCTGTTATTTTCTATCATCCGCGCCGTATTGTCAAGGGCATTGTGATGGAGTATACTATATGTCAGAATGATTTGAACGGCTACTTTTCGCCAAAAGGAGACCAAAGGATGAACATCAAAGCGTTGCTCCGCCGTTGGGCGTGGTTGTTTGCCGGCGTTTTTGTTCTCAGCCTTTTGTTTTCCGCGTTCCGTATCAATGTTGCCGCGCACAGGGGCGCCGTTATCGCGACGGCTGTCGCCGTCGCGCTGTTTTCTGTTTTTATCGGGGCGCGGCGGCAAGCCTTGCCCAATGATCCCGACGAGCGCCTGCGCGTGATGACGCAGCGCTACGCGGCCGGAAGATACAAAAACGATCCCTTACGGCTCAACGCGCTTTCGGTGCTGTATTACACCAGGCGGGAGCCGGAACGGGCGCTGGCCCTTTCGCGCGAGGCGTCCGGCGTTATCGCGGCGGGAAGGTGGGCGCGCGTGGGCAGCGCGAGCCCGCAGCTGCCGGAGCTGTGCCGGCTCAACGAAGCGGTATTTCTCATCGAGCTGGGCCGCCCCGAAGAAGCGCGCGACGCGCTGGACGCCATGGACGAAAAACGCTGCCGCAAAAGCCCCTCTGTGACGCACAATCTTTATACCGTGCGGGCACAAATCGCGATAGCACAGGGCGACAGCGCCGCCGCGCGGGAGCGGTTGCGGCAGGCGCGGGAAGTTTATAGCCAACTCGCGCCCGGCACGCCCGAAAACCGCGCCAATACCGAGGGACATCTGCTGCTGCTGGAGGCGCGGTGCGACCTTTTAGAGCACGATACCGCCACAGCCGCCGCCAGGCTCGACGAGGTCCTCGCTACCGCCACATGGCCGCCGACGCTGGAAAAGGCCGCCGCGCTCAGGGATATCGCCGCTCTTCAAACCTCTGCCGAAGAGCAGGCTCAGAGCGGTGTTCCGCCGCTCTGATGCCGATTTATACTATTCTTCGATAAAAACCGCCTGTTATTTTTGGTAGCGCTTTTGGGCCGGCCCGGCCCAAGTTTTATCGCGCCGGGCCGGCGCAAAGGGGCTTGTCTTTTTATTGCAGAATGATATGACAGGGAGGATGACGCAGACAGGCGGAGATCATGCCGGCAGTTGGGTGGCGTTTTAACTGAAGCGTTGTATGAATCGGTGCTTGACAATCCGATAAATGCTGATATAATAGCCACGAAGGGTACGCAAACCGGGCAATCGGGAGATGTCGCCTAGTTGGTCGAGGGCGCGCGACTGGAAATCGCGTAGGGGTTAATCGCTCCTCGAGAGTTCGAATCTCTCCATCTCCGCCAAAAGCATTTTAGCAGAGCGGTTTTCTGGCTTGATGTAAATCAAGCGGGAAACCGCTCCGCAGTTTTCTTCTGTGTGTTTCGCACTTGGTCAGATCACTGCGTAACCGCTGATTTAACCTTACCGCTATCGTGCAAACACGGTCAACCGCAACGGATACTCCACCATCGAAACAGACTTTAATCATGATTCTTTCAGGAAATTGAATACATTAAAAAGGTTCAGCTTCCCGTAACCCCACTGTGCGTTGGGGTATCTGACAACATCCTCGCGGACACAGCCGCTGATGAGCAGTGCCCGTACCCGTCCCTGGTCTATCGCAGGCTCGTTTTCCTGTACGATGCCCCACTGGAGCAGCAACGCGCACGCGCCCGCCGCGGTGGCGGCGGCGGCGCTGGTGCCGGTCATCGTCCCCGGGGCAAGGGGCCAGGCGCCCAGCACATTGACGCCCGGCGCGACAAAATCGGGCATCGGCCTGGGCTTCCCGTCATCCGGCCCCCACGACGACGAGAGAAACAGGCTGTTGTCGTGACTGTTATAGGCTCCAACGCAGATAACCCCCGGCGAGGTTGCCGGTATCACGATAGTGTCATAAGGGGTGGGGCTAAAAAACTGTTCGCTGTCGCCGGCCAATACCGGCATCCACGCATGGTATTCCCCGTCAATGATGGAATCGCCGTATAATATAACGTTCCAGATGCCCTCGGCGGGCTTTTCGATGGTGACAATGGCGACATTATACGCACCGGTGAGGTAGCGCATCATGATGACCGAATCCTCAAGCCGCAGCTTGTTGCGGTAGAAAACGTTATACCGAACCGGAATACGGCCGGTGGTTTCGCTGATGGGCGAAACCACCTCAATAGAAATTTTATCGAATGCAGCGTTCCAGATATAAAAGGAAGCCGCCGGCAGGCGCTTGCCGAAATGGATGCTGAGATCGGCAGTATTGCCGGTTTTGGCGACACGGCCCTCGGCATGGTGCTTTCGGTTGCTCTCGTTGCCGGCGGCGCCTACAACAACGCGGCCCACCCGGCGCGTAACGCCGGTGAGATAGCTTTCGAGTATGCTGTCTCCAATGTGGCTGCCGTAGTTGCTGCCGAGGCCGATACAGACAACCAGCGGATAGTTGAGCTCGTTGGCTCTGTCGAGAATAAACTTGACACCCAGCATAAAATCTGTTGACGAGAAGATATTATCCCGCCCGGTCACACCGAACTTCTCTTTATAATATGCGTTTGCCTCGCGCAGCTTGACAACAACTATCTCTGCGTCCGGCGCGGCGCCCACAAGAACGCCTTCTTCCGTTCTCACTTCCCGCCCCGCCGCCACCGAGGCCAGAAAGGTACCGTGCCCCCCCGTATCGCGCGAAGGGACAACCGCATAGGGGGCGTCCGACATAAGCGCCGCGTTGAGCATTTCCCGCGTATACACCGACCCGAAGCGCATATCGTGGGGGGGATTGCCGGCGACGGTTTGATCCCAAAGACAGTCGATCTTGCTTGTACCGTCCTCGTACAGAAACGACGGCTGCGTATAGTCTATGCCGGTATCGATAAATCCGATCAGTACGCCCTGCCCTGTGAGATTCAGATAAGGCTGCCGCCAGACAGCGGTGATACCTGCCGCGTCGGTGCTCTCCAGACCAAGCGGCACCAGCAGCTGCGGAAAGAGATTGAAGAATTCCGCGCCCAGATCCTGCGCGATCTGCTCGAGACGGTCGGCGGGCGTATATACAACGGCGTACGCTCTCTCTTCCAGGACCGTGCCTACCCTGACAAAGGGTTTATCCTGAATATAGCGCCGGAAACGGTCGGAATAAAGGGCCGCAACATCCACTACATCGGGCTGCGCGATAAAGTCGTCGAGGCTCATACCGGCGTAATCTTTCGCATCGGGGGGCATGGCGAAACCCACCTTTCCCTTTACTGTGCTCGTTACCAGTATATTCTGCATGTATGCAACGAAATGCACCCGCTCATACTGTATCAGCTTAAAAAAGCTGATACAGTATGAGTGACGCGTAAGCGGCACGCGGCGCATAGCGCCGAAGCTCTGGCGCGATTTACTCGCGCCCGCGCTTGCAATAATAGAAACATGCAGATGTTTCTATTATGAATTAGTATGAGAACGTAAGCGCCAAATGAAGGAGCCCCCTGTGCAGGGGCTCCTTCATTTGGCGCTAAGGGAGGTTTGTGAGAATATTCTACCTAAATGATGAAGATATTCTATTCCTTTTTGAGCCTGCGTGTGGTATGATTGAATCAATGGAACGGAGAGCGGAGGGAAGGAAAAGATGTTCACGGTCTATCTTGTAGACGACGACAGGATCATCATCGACCAATTTTTGAAGCGCCGCAAGGTGTTTTTGGATAGCGGCTTCGATATTGCCGGATGGCATACAAACCCGCTTAAGGCCTTGGAGCAAATCCGGGCCGTTAAGCCGGACGCCGTTTTCAGCGACTTAAAAATGCCGGGACTCGACGGGATCGGGCTGATGAAGGAACTCGGCAACGAGGAGGAGCCGCCGGAGTTTGTTATCATCAGCGCGTATAACGAGTTTAAGGATGTCAGAAAGCTGTTTAAGGGGCGCGGCTTCGACTATATCATCAAGCCGGTCACGAACGAGACGCTGACCAATCTGCTTGCCGACCTCACGGAAAGGATTCGGAAGCTGCCGCCTATTATGGAGATCGAAACAGGCTCGGATAAGCTCAACGATATTCTGGCCTTCCTCAAAGAGTATCCCGCGATGAACCATACGCTGGAAGGTACGGCGGAGCGGTACGATATCAACCCGAATACGGTGTGCAATCTGTTCACCAAGCACCTTGATACAACCTTCATCAGTTATCTGACAGGTGTCCGCATGGAGCGCGCGGAGGAAATGCTGCGCGTCACGGATATGCCTGTCAAATTGGTGGCCCTGCACAGCGGCTATCCCGACCCTTACTATTTCAGCCGCATCTTTACCAAGACGCACGATCTTACCCCCACCGAGTATCGGGAGGCGGCCCATGAGAAATAAGCTGCTCCGGCGAAGATTCGCCTTCATCGTCGCGGCTTACCTGATTGCGGTTTTTGCGCTTTGGTCGGTCTGCTATGTTACCATTTTCCGCGATGTTCGCAGAGGCAGGCAGGATATGCTGACGATTATCAGCGCCGACCTTGTGGACAGGCTGGACGGAGAGTTTTCGCGCATGAAGCTGGCGACCTCCACCATTGCCGGCAGCGTATATGTGCGGGATTTTCTCACGGAAACCGACCGTAACGCCTACTACGAAAAGGCCGGCGCGGTATCGGAGATCATCCGCAAAACGGTATATCCGCACATGGGCGAAGACACCGTGTTCACGGTGGGAGGTAATTCCTACTATCGTTTTACCGGCAGCATCAGCAACGAAGCGATCGAGCGCATCTATATAGAGATCGCGGGCGGCGGGAATACGTATTCGATTGTGACGTTTGAGGAGGCAACCTATTTTTGCATGGTCAGCCCTGTTTACGCAAGCGGCGGCGGAACGGGCGACGCGGCGGGCTATGTCGTGGCGCTCTCCAACCTTGCGAAGGTGCGGCGTATGCTCGATACGCCCGATACTGTTCCCGGCATTGATACCGCTGTGATTCTCGACGGTGAGATTTTATTTTCTTCCAACCCGGAGCTGGACGGGCAAAGCGCGTCTGAACTCGAAAACCGATACGGTCTGGTGACGGTTTCCGGCGTAACAGGCTCCGACCTTGAGGCGGCCGCCGCGATTACGAAGGATACGCTGTATTCCGGCGAACGGATGCTGCTGACTGTTGCGGCGGCGACTCTTGTTGTGTTGGCCGCCACTGTCTTTGTATTATACCGTGTTCTTTCCGCGCAGGTACTCAGCCCTACGATGCGTGAGGCCGACACGATGCGGATGGGCCTCTTGAAAACGCAGATGAGTTCCCATTTTATCGTCAACACCATCGCCTGTATCGAGGGGCTCGCGAGCGCCGGGGATAACGAAAACGCGGCGCGGGCGGCGGCCAACCTCGCGGGGATGCTGCGCAGCCTGCACGAAGCGGGCGAGGAAGAAAACGCCTACGGGCAGGTGGGCGATGTGAACCGCTACATCGAAATCATGAATATACGCAACAACGGCCGGTATGATGTGACCATAGACGTGACCGACAAAATGTGCAAGTACAAAATGCTGGGGCAGGTATTACAGCCACTGGTCGAAAACGCCCTGACGCACGGCTTCGCGGACAAAGAGAACGATTGCCGCCTGACTGTGACCGGCGAAGTAAACGAGGATTGCCTGCGCTTTGTGGTAAGCGACAACGGCAAGGGCATGGAGCCGCAAACGGCCCGCGCTTTGCAGGAAACGCTGGATGGGGCCGACCAATGGGATTATGACGATTATCGTCTAAACGGCGTCGCGCTCATCAACATACAAAAGCGTATCCGGGCGAAGTACGGCGGCGGGTATGGGCTTACCGTACAGGGCGCGCCGGGTAATGGCTTCGCTGTAACGGTGACGCTCCCGCTCATCAAAGACAAATAGCTACAGGCATTATCGAACAGTGTTACCAAGCAGCCGAAAACGGCTGCTTTTTTGCGTAAATGAGGATATTCCATCGAAACATGAGAATTGTCCATCAAATCGCCGGTCACAAATGAAGATATTCCATTTCAATAGGGCTGCTTTTTTGTTATTCTTTTAGTAGGCTTATTGTGCAGGATCATACAAATACCAGCTTCAAATTTTAGATGTTAAGGAGGTTGTTTTATTCCAGTCCGCCAAGTCAAATTAGAATTAGGAGGAAAGCAAATGCAAAACCAAAGATCGTGGCACAGAATTCTGGCCCTGATGCTGGCGGTCATGCTGGCGGTGGGGGTGGCGCCGCTGGCGGCGGTTGCGGCGAATCCCACGCTATCGCCCGGTCAAAGGGAGACGGTGCAGCAACCGGCGGACGTACGGTATGAGCGCGACATTGAGATCCAAGCAGATCGCCCCATAACCTTCACTATAACCACGACCGCAGAAAAAACAACGGTCGATCTTATTAGACCGTCTTCAGGCCCTATGGCAGCGGGCGATCGCGCGGGGGATTGGGAAAGCGAGCTGGTCGGTACAATTTGGAATCGCTGGATCAACAATCCCGATCCGAACGGCACGGCAACAGGTTCAATAGAGTACACGGTGAATGAAAGCGGAACATACTGGATCAGAGTAACTCCCAATGAAGCAGCGACTTTATCAGTCAGCGCGGCTTATTACGGGCAGCAGGTTGTTGATGTCGAAAGGGACAATTTCATCCATTTCCCCACGCAAACAGCCCCTTCGGCCCTTCTGCAAAATGGCGGCGATCAATTTTACTTTGCAGTCAACGAGATTGACGGTGATGGCAACGCGACTAATTTTACAAGCGGCGATAAGTATAAGGGCACTACTCAGGAATTAGAAGTGAAAATTGTTGCGGTCACTTCATTTGCCAACAGCTATAGCGTCAAACTGAAAGCGTCAGAAGGCGATGTGATTCTAACCGACGCGGTCGAAATAGGCCCGAACACTTCACAAGCCACATTTGATAAGGTTACGTTCTCGGAAATTCCGAAGGACGAAAATGGAACGATTCGTCTTGGCCTATATGTTGAGCAGCTTCCCGGCAAACCCGGCGGCTCCACTGCCGTCATCCGAACCGGTGCGGATACAGCTACCGTAAAATGGGTTATGCCGGGTGCCGGTAAGATTAGCGCCGTGATCGATGATTCCGGTAAAACGCTTACTGCCGCTCAAATCAAAAACGATTATATTTATCGCATTGGAATGCAAGTATCTCAAATTGGAACCGGCGAGAGCTATATCAATACTAACGATATTGGCGCGCCGGATTCTTTGGATGGCAAGTCGGTCTACTATTTATTTGAAACGACAAATTCCAGCAGCACCATTTATGAAATCCCGATTCCGGCCTTCAGCGGCGGCGAGCCGCCGCAAGCCATTACCTACCCCAAGACCGTAACGGCCCCGCCCTATATCTCCATTACCGCGCAGAGCGCGACCGAGGGCAAGGCCACACTGACATGGGACGAGGATCTGCCCGTCAACTTCCAGCTCAACGCGTCGGATCAAAAGGAAAACTGGTTTGAATACAACTGGGCTGTCATGTTCTCCGACGGCAGCGACCGCTATATGGTAAGCACCTCTCATTCCAAAAAATTGGCGTCGCCCACCGACGCGGCCACCGTTGCCGACCTCACACACATGCTGGGCCGGGGCGACGGCGACGGTTATATCGGTAGAGCAAACAACATCGGCAAGCCGGCGGTGGGCGCGCGCACCATCACATGGACCTTTGATCTGCCGTCCGACGCCGACATGGAGCTTGGCGAGATTTTGTACCTCGGGTATTCCGTCGTCAACAGCCCCGAAGAGTTCCCCCCTGTGGAGGTGACCTACAAGCTGGTAAACGGCGTCGCGCGATTTGTGGGCGACGAAGATTCGTTTGACAGCTATGTCAATGCCGGCGCGGGCCCGGCAGACGGCGGCGACCCCGACCCCGATCCGCCTTACATCCCGCCATATGATCCCGGCAACGACGATGCCGATGCCGACGACAGCGGCTCCGGCGGCGGCGACAGCGGTTCCGGCCCGGCGGCAGCCTCCGGCCCCTCCGCTGTGAGCCCGGCGGCGGCCACCGCTTCGGTAAACGCGGCGCTTGCGGCGGCACGGGCCGGCGGAGCGGGCGGCGGCGCCACGGCACGGCTGCTTAACCCCGGCAACATCGCGCTGGCTACACTGCAATCAATGGCGACACTGGCGGGAGATACGCCGCTGCGGGTAAACGCCGACAGCATGAACGGCGCGGCGGTAGATGTGCGCATCACCATAAATCCCGCGCTGGCCACAGTCGCGCTCGACCTTTCGGCCTCTACGACCAACGAGGCCGCAAGAAGGACCGATACCCTCTTTGAGCAATACTTCTCCAACGATCTTATGACCGTTGCGCTCGGCCAGCAGGGCGGCTTTGGAATGCCGGTGGATATCGCGGCAAAGCTCGACCCCGCGCTGAACACAACAAACCTGATATTCTACAACTACGACCCCGCCACCAACACCTACCGGCAAATCGCGGCCCCGGCCTACTGGGTAGACGTCAACGGTTATGTCCATTTCACGACCGACCAGGGCGGGCGCATCATCATCAGCGACGGCCCGCTGACGCGATTGGGGTGAAATTGAAACCGGCCGGATAGCAAAAACCGGAGGCTGTCTTTAAGATAGCCTCCGGTTTCATTTCCCGGATTAGTATATATGATACCTGCCCCTTGGCGGGGGCGGGCGGTTTTTCAAATAACGTTCATCTTGTTCGCGTCCACATAATAGTATTCCAAATCGCCGATCTCGTAAATGCCGAAGGTGCCTGTCACCTCGACATAGGTGTTGGCAGCGGGGTAATCGTCGGGGTAGACGGGGGCGGGGTCGGCACTGAGCCTGAATTCAAGCCCCTGCGCGCAGCAGGCCGTAGCGTCGGCGATCACAACAAAATGCACCTGCGCGTCCTCTTCGGCGAGGTATTGGCTGTTGTAGGCCCCGCCCATCTTGATGCGTTTGCCGACATAGCTGTCGGGTTGCATCATGATATTGAACACCTCGGCGTATACCATCGTGCTGCTCAGCGCCGTTAAGTCGACGTCCACATTGGGGTCGGGCTGCGCGGCGGGAGCGGGCCGGTCGTAATCGTAGACGGCGGGCGGCGGCGCGGCGGCGTCCAGCCGCGGCTCGAATTCCGGTACCGGCGGCAGAGGAGTTTGCGAGGATTCTGCCCGCCAGGGCGTGCCGTTTACGGGCGGCGGGGCGTTTTCATCCTCCGCCGCGCAACCGGCGACGGCACAGAGCAGAACGAGGGCAAGCAACAGGGCAATGCGTTTCTTCATCGGTGATTACCTCCTTGCAACAGCGCCGGCCACGGTAAACAGGCCAAAGCCCGCTATCTGCACGGCGACGATGGTGGCGCCTACCGGCGTTCCGGTGAGGATAGAAAGCAGAATGCCCAGCCCGGCACAGGCCACCGCCACCGCCACCGAACACAGCAATAAGCAGCGAGCCCACCAGGTTCATGGCCAACACAACAACAGCGGCGATGATAACGGCTAAAAGCAGATTGTATCGCCGCACAGGGCTGCCGGTGGCGGCGGCGAAGCTTTCGTCGAAGGTAACGGCGAAGATTTTATGGTAAAAGACAACAAAGACGGCTATCACCGCCACCGACAGGATAGCGCAGAGCCATACGTCGCGCGGCTGCAGCGTGAGGATGGAGGTCGAACCGAACAGCGCGGCGCATACATCCCCCGAGAGATTGGCCGACTTGGCATAGAGGTTTATGATGAGGTAACCCACCGCCAGTGTTCCTACCGACAGCATAGCCAGCGCCGCGTCGCCCCTGATGTTGGTATTCTGCCCCGCGCGCAGCAGCAGCACGGCGCAAAGGATCGTAATGGGCAACACAAGGGTAAACGCATTGGCTATTTTAAGGGCGGCGGCTATCGCCATCGCGCCGAAGGCCACGTGCGAAAGCCCGTCGCCGATAAACGAAAACCGCCGCAGCACCAGCGTTACTCCCAGCAGCGACGAACACAGCGCGATAAGAACTCCCACGATCAGCGCATAACGCACCATGGGAAAATTGTTGATGTAGTAGGAGAGCTTGGTGATCATTTCTGACATAGGCGGATCCTCCGGGCGGCGGGTGAGGGCTGGGAGAGGGCTTCGTGCGGCGCGCCTCATACTTCTCTTTGAATAAAATTTGCCTGCCACACTTATGTTTGCGCTTTTGCGCCGGCCCGCCCCCGCCCAAGTTTTATCGCGCCGACCCGGCGCAAAGGTGCCTGTCTTTTCATTGAAGAGCAGTATCAACTATCGGTGATATATGTCTTCCCGATCTCACTTTCAATATACGCCGCGACCGGCCCGAAAAAAAGCGGACTGCGCGCGCCAATATGCAGAATATGCGTGGCGTAACGCACGGCGGCAGCCATATCGTGAGAGATCATAATGATAGTGACGCCGTCGCGGTGCAGCTCCTCGAGCAGGGCGTACATGTCGGCGGCGGCCGCCGGGTCGAGCCCCGCGGCGGGTTCGTCGGCCAGCAGAAGCTTTGTGGTAGCGCACAGCGCCCGCGCCAGCAGGGCACGCTGCTGCTGCCCGCCCGAAAGCTCGCGGTAGCAGCGCCCGGCAAGCCCGGTAATGCCGAGGCGTTCCATCATCTCATCGGCGCGCCGTTTTTCGGCACGGCTGTAAAAAGGGCGCAGCCCGTGGCGGCCCAACAGCCCCGAACGCACCACCTCGCGCACCGAAGCGGGAAAATCCTTTTGCGCTGCCGTTTGCTGCGGAAGATAGCCAATTTCGGCAGGCTTAAGGCCGTCGCCTGTCTCAAAGCTGCCCGCCAGAGGCGCTCTGAGCCGCAACAGCGTTTTCATCAGCGTGCTTTTACCCGAGCCATTCTCTCCGACAACGCAAAGATAATCGCCGGCGGTTACATCGAAGCAGACGCCGGCCAGCATGACCTTCCCCTCGTATCCAAGCGCCAAATCGCGGCAGGAAAGCAAAGACATCTTGTAACCTTCTTATACTGCTCTTCGGTTAAAACCCGCCTGTCACTTAATGTCTGCGCTTTTGCGCCGGCCCGGCGCAGATAAGCGGGCTGGAACGGGCATTGGCAGGTTAATGCCCGCCTCCGCCCAAGTTTTATCGCGCCGGGCGCGTCTTTTCATTGCAGAATAGTATTAGGGGCTGTTTCGGTTCCCGGGCAGTCTGTTGCCCGTTGCCAGCCGGCTGCAATCGTCGCACAGCCCGTACAGCACCGTTTTCAGCGGATTAACGGCGAAGGCGTGGCGCTCGGAGAGATGCAGACGCATATCGGCAAGCGCGTCGCATTCAAGAAGCCGCAATACACCGCAGCTTTCGCATTTGAGGTGCAAATGCTCCCCGCAGCCGGCGATATCGGCCGCGCCCGCGTATTGATAGCACGCGCCGCCGCTGCCGTTCACAAAACGGCGCAACGTGCCGGCATCGGCAAGGGCGGCCAGATGACGGTATACAGTGGCCCGGCCTATAGAAGCCCCCGCCGCCTCAAAGTGGGCAATGATTTGCGCGGCGGTAACATGCGCACCCTCCAGCGAAAAAATATATGCGAGAATCGCCCCGCGCTGTTTGGTCTGATAACCCGCCGTCCGCCTCACCGGTTCAACCTCCCACAAATTGGGACACAGTATCATCATATGATATTTATAAGGAAAAGTCAACATCAAAGCGGTTTGCTCCCACGGCAAACGCATGAAAGATATTAGAGAGCAGAAAGCAAAACATCGGCCATAAAAAAGGCCTCATATGTGTAAAAAGTTTTTTGCGTTGCCCCTAAACTTCCGCCAAAACGCACCGATAAACATATCGTAGGCGTAAAAAACATTTACACGCCTTACGTTCGGGCAGCGGCTCTTTCCGCGGGGAGCCGTGGCCGCGAACAACCACCAACCGCACGGCTTGGCCGAAGCATCAGATCACCGACGCCAAATTTTCTTACAAACGCTCTAAAGTTACCCCGTGCGGTGCCGATATACATTGCATAGGGCAATACAGAGCACAAAGCCCTGTACCAAAGCTCCAAAAGCACGGGCGCGGGCCGGTACGTGAAAGGATTTCGCCTCCGGCCCCGGCGCGGCACCAAAGAAGAACACCCACCCCATACCCCCAACACAACCAAGGGGGCACAAACAAGGAGGAACATTATGGTTATCCAACACAACATTTCTGCGCTCAACTCGCACAGAAACCTCGGCATCAACAACCGGGGCACCAGCAAGAACCTCGAGAAGCTCTCTTCGGGCTTCAAGGTAAACCGCGCGGGCGACGACGCTGCCGGTCTTGCCATCTCCGAGAAAATGCGCGGCCAGATCCGCGGTCTTGCCATGGCCGAGCAGAACGCCTCCAACGGCATCAGCCTCATTCAAACCGCCGAGGGCGCGCTCAACGAGACCCACAGCATCCTGCAAAGAATGCGCGAGCTGGCCGTGCAGTCGGCCAACGGCACCTACCAGGCCGACCCCGACCGCTCCAACCTCGATAAGGAATTCCAGGCCCTGAAGAGCGAGATCAACCGTATTGCCGAGAGCACGCACTACAACGGCATCAAGCTGCTCAACGGCAAGCTGAGCAAGGCCGACACGGCCCCCACCCCCACCGCGCTGCAGGCGACAAATGCCAACGCCGCCGTAGGTATTGCGTTCACCGGCTTTACGAA
>QMCE01000790.1_pt1 | contig 18950 bp, 21 predicted proteins | sample 1821851 | NCBI WGS metagenome assembly QMCE01 (sample SAMN09453174, study PRJNA476694) | Termite gut metagenome, whole genome shotgun sequencing project. | isolation source: worker | host: Odontotermes sp. | place: South Africa:Pretoria | collected 2016-01-28
GAGAGAGAGAGAGAGAGCAAGCGATGTGCCAAGGTCTTGAGTTTCATGATGGTTACCTCTTTTTTAATGATGTGTGATTGACTGTATCTCAAATGAGATATATAATTGCCTCAAAGGGAGGTCGATTATGCCGGCTCAAACCTCAATGTTGCATGTTCGCGTTGACGACCAGGTCAAGGCGGCGGCCGCCGCCAGCCTGGCCAGTGTCGGATTGACCATATCCGATGCCGTTCGCATTCTTTTGACCCGCGTGGCCGCTGAAGGCGGCTTGCCGCCGGGCTTGGCGACTTCGCCGGAACAATATGACCAATGGTTCAAAGCCAAAGTGCATGAAGCGCTCAATGACCCTGGGCCGGGCCTTCCTTTGGATGAGGCCATGAAGCGGCTTGAGGCTAAAATCAAATGAGCGAAGCCAAGCCGGAAGTAATCATTTGGCCGCAGGCCCTAAGCGACATGGAAGACATATTCGACTACATCAGGGCCGACAATCCCGAGGCCGCCAGGGATTTGTTGCGCCACTTCCATGAAAAAATAAGGGCTTTGGCGGAGCATCCCAAACTGTATCGAAAGGGCCGCGTTTCCGGAACCAGGGAGATGATCGTCCGTTCCAATTACGTGCTGGTTTACAAAGAGAACCAGCATCGTATAAGCATCCTCCGTGTATTGCATACCGCCAGAAACTTTACGGCCTTGCCCTGATTAAATATCGGACGGCCATGTTGACCGGGCGATTTTCATTGGCGGTAGGAACCTGCATGGAAGCGTCAAGTGTAATACTAATGCTGTCGTGACCTGCATTATCAGCATTGGATCCCTCCACCATTCCAGCAACTTGCCGCAATGCGCCACTCCCTTTATCTCCGTTTGGGTAATAATCAGAGTTGAATTCAGTGCAATGCATTGGTCCAGTACGGCCAGTAATATTTCTTATGGCATCCCCTTGAGCCACCCCAAGCCCGGCTGAATTTCCTCCAAGGCCACGTAAAAACCTCCCCCGCAAATCCGGGACGTTCGCCCCGATAACAGCCGCCAGTTCGGGATAGCCAGTTGTTGACTGTCCGTTACATTCCAGCCAAAATTGGATATCCGCTGGATTGAGGGCCACCGGCCAGGCTACGATAGCCCCCACCGGCACCCCGCCGCCGATGACGGAAGCCTGAACTGAAACAGGAACAGGGTTGAAGGCGGCGGCGTCAAGGGCATAAGCCGTCCCCGGAGAGAGGACGTCCAGGAGGAGCGCCAGGTGAAAAATTGCGCGAAGCGTAAATTTTTGCATAGTTCTTACCTCTTATTGATTTGCCGGATGACTGTGAGGGCATAGCTTTTGCCGCGTTCCGGGTTTTTGGCCACGGGGGTGTGGTAGCTGGCCACCGCTTGCCAGGTGAGGCCGAAGCGTTCAATTTCTTTTGAGAGTATCCACACACCCATGATAGCGTTTTTCTGCGGTTCCAGGAGCAACTGGGGGTCGAGGCCGTAGCGCCGCATCCAATAGGAATTGATCTGCATGAGCCCCACATCGAAAGAGCGGCCCGCCGCCCAGGCCTCTTCTATAATTAATGATGCCTCCTCGCGGCTTTCGGGCTGGTAACCCCGCCCGGCGACATTGACGGCCCAGGGGTGGAGGCCGCTTTCCACCCGGGCGATGGCCAGAGCCAGGCGGGGCGGCACCTGCCACTGGCGGGCGGCTTTGATGATGACGGGCCTGTAGTCGGCTTCCGCTTCGGCCATAGCAAGGCCCGGAAGCAAAAGCCAGAAAGCGGTCAGGAACACGGCAATGCGCATGGCCCGTCCCCTGCTCAGTCCCGGACGCAGGAGGTGAAGACCACCATGCGTCCATAACTTGGAGTTGGATAAATCCAGGTATTGTCGGAGGTCAGCACCCGCATACGAACCTGCCATTGGTCGGCGTTATAATTCGTGGCCCAGGCCTGGACGGAGTGCGCGGGCTTGACCTTGGCCGCGTCGGCGGCGCCCGCGGCCGCCGCCATGATGGAAGGCGTGACGAAAATTTCCGGGTGTGTGCTTGACCCGGCCGGACAAACGGGTTTGGCGATGATCTGGCCGTCAGAGGCCAGGACGGCCCCCTGCATGGCCAGGCTGTTGCCCGTATCGCTCATGACCCTGATTTTGCCGCCCCGGCAGAGATACAAGCCCCTATCTTTATCCAGAAAGGTGCGGCCCTCGTCCGCCGCCGTCTTGCAGAAATCCGTAAGTGATTCAAAGGAGTGCGGCTCGTATTGCAACTCACCAACTCCCATGATGGCGTGGTCGGTCATGTCCAGGGCGGTTTGCATTTCGTTCAGCTCCGGCTGGCCGGGCACGGCGACGCGGTAGAGGTAGTCCTGCTTAAGCGCCTGGCTGTCCAGGGTGGTCAGGAGGGCCAGGTGGCCGGGCTCGCCCGTGAGGCCCAGGTCGGCCAGGGCAAATTCCCAGGCGCCGTAAGGGCCGCGCACGAGAGTATTGGGCTCCACGGGGATAAAGCCCACTTTGGCCAGAGCCGCCGTCTCCGGCACCGTGACCTGGGCGAAGGCCGGGTCACCCGCCGTGTGGCCACGTCCTCCGGTGGTGATGACGGCGGCGGCCAGGTCGCCTTCCGGGGTCAGCCGGGTGGTTATGCTGTAGCCCTGCCCCCAGGCGTTCACGTCCGCCACTCTGTCCGGTAGACATTGGGCGGCCCTCAATGTGGCCAGGGTGATGGAGGGGCCATTTGTGGCCGAGCTGGCGGCCAGAAGGGCGGCGTGATTTTGGCCGATGTATTTTTCCACGCTCCGGGTCACGGTGGTAAAGTGCTCGGCCACGGAGCGCTTACGCAGTTCGGTCGCGCCCTTCTGCCAGAGCCAGGCCAGGGAAGGCGTCAGGATGGCCATAATCAGCAAGGCCCCCATCACTTCGATCATCGTAAAGCCAGGCATATTGCGATTAAAACGCTTCATCATTGTACCTCACTCATTGTCGATACGAATAAGACTGACCAGGTTCCCTGTGGGGATAGCCGCCGGGAGCGGCCAGCCGGAGCCGCTCAAAACGCCGCCGTCGTTGTAGCCGAGAGTTCGGCTGTGGTTCAGGAGCTTTTGCGCGGCCTCGATTGCTTCCGGTGCGGCCGGGCCGTGGACGTAACAATACATAAAGCCGTCGCCTTCCTTTTGGAGTAAAGCCCGCCAGTCGCCGAGAGCCTGCCAGCCATGCGGCAGACGAAGCGCCGGGCTGTCTGGCGAGAGGGTTCCGGGCAGGGCCGTTTCCAGGCTGAAAACATGCTCGAACACGGCCTTGCGGAAAAAGACGTAATTGGCGGCCACGGCCTCGCCGCGCAGCCCGTTCCGCTCCGCCATGTCCGAACGGAAGACCAGAAAACCCCAGAAAGCCAAAAAACCCGCGATGATGATGGCCATGAGCATGGCTTTCATTGCGCTACACCGTTCCGAAATAGGTCAGGCGGTTGCGCTGGGCGCAGATTTCGTCATCGAGATTGAGGCTGCCGTCCAGGAGCTTGGCCCGCACGGCAGTTGCGTCCTCCATAGATGAATCAAAGGGCGTCAGGAGAAACTCCGGCAATTTCAACTCCCGTTTCGCGGCCACCGGATCGGAAAGTTCCTGATGCACGATCCCCAGGATCGTCTGGGAAAGATTTTGACAGGCCACCTCCCCGTCCTGTTCCTTGGCCCAGGTGAGGAGGCGTTTGAGCGCGGCGTTGATGGTGAGGCCGTGGATGGTGGCCACCACCAACTGCTGGCTGGAACCAAGGGCCACCTGAAGGGCGATGGAGGCCGCGTACTTGCTCCTGATCTCGCCTATATAAATGATGTTGGGCGAGCTGTAGCGGTGGGCGCGTTCGATGTGGCCTTCGAGCTCCGCTTCGGATTGAATCTCCGATTGAAAGCAATAGCCGTGCGGGCCGTGGAGACCGGCCAGGGGCATTTCCACCGGGTTTTCGAAACTCACGGCATGGCCGCCGTGGAGGGTCAGGCGGCTTTTGATCAGGGCCGAGGCCGTGGTGGTTTTGCCCGCGCCCTGGCCGCCGGCGATGAGGAGTAAGCCCTTGCACTGGCGGCTGTCCGTCAGCCAGTCCGCCAGCGCTTTGGGGTAGCCGAGCTTGTCCAGGGTGGGCACTTCGTCGGCCAGGCGGCGCAGGAAAAAGGCGTGGCCGCCCACCACGTCGTCATACATGGCGGCGCGATAGGAACAACCCAGATGAGTGACCCGCAAGCTCACGTTCGGGTCACGGTGGAGGTACAGGCCGCTGACGGTTTTCAAGAGATCGGCCGCCTCCTGGGCGCATTCCTCCGGCACGGGCACCAGCTTCTGATCCTGATCCGGCGTCCCCTTGAGAAAGGCCCCCCCGCCTTTGGACAAGAGAATAATATCCGAGAATTTCAAATCCTTGAGCAGCACGGCCCACCTCCCTTATGACGGAGTGATTAAAGATATTCCGTGTGACTTGAGGCTTGCCTCAAGGCACACAGGGCTTGTCATAAAATACCGAAAGCATTTAGTTGTCATAGCTATGAATTACCTATCAGTGTAAATTACGGTGTTGGCGTTGCCGGTGCACAGGGTGTTGGCCTGGGAAACGGCGGTATCCGCGTCAATGACCGTGCCGTTTATAGAAATGCTTTGCCACAGGTCAGGCTGATAGGTGCTCATGGCCGTGCAGACCTGATCCGACAGACCGGCCCAACTGTGGGTGAAAGTGGCGTTGGCGGCGGGGGCCAGGGTGATGGCCCCGCCCCAGGGCGTCTGGAGGCTGTCGCCGCGCAGAATCTTTTGGGGCACGAGGCCGGCCTTGATGGCCAGGGCGTTGGTGAGGCCGGTGTAGTCCCGCGCCCCGGAGAAGTGCCCGCGCACCTGAATGCTCAAAGCTGTAAGCGATTTTTGCGCGTCGGAAAGTTTCGCCGAGTTCATGGCCATGCTGATGAGCATGACCGCGCCCACGGTGAGGAGCGCCCCCACCAGAAGAACGCCCATGGTTTCCATCATGGTCGCGCCGGTTTTCCAGCCCTTCGGCAGATTTGTTCCTTCCATGTTCCAGCCGCCGTCTGCGGCGGCGGCGCTGCCTTTTACGGCAACTTTCGGCTGATACCTGCTGTTCATCTTAAAATCCTCCCATTCCTGATATCAATTGTTCCTGTAAAGCCCGGAAGGCGAAAGCCATCCAGGCGGCCATGAAAACCATGCTCATCATCAAAATGCCGTTTAAGATTTTGGACATCCTGTCGATGCGCCGCACTCCGTCGTCCAGCCACTGTCTGGCTATGTCGTACAGGGTATCGTGAAAATGGGGGAGCGTGGCGTAGACCGCCAGATCCTCCACCAACTCGTCGTCCGGGAAGTGCATTCCCAGATGCAGAAGTATTTGCCCCAAATTGCCTTCGGAGCGGTATTCATTTTTGATGGCCGCGACCCTTTCGCGGAGCCAGGGACGCATCTTGCCGCGAAGCATGTCGCTGAAGACCATTTCCAACTGAATGCCGCCCCGCAAGAGGGTGGCCACGGTGAAAAGCCAGACGCTCCCCGCCACCAGCCGGTACACAGACCAGGGCGGCAGATTTTCCAGCTTCATCCGCCATTTCCCCGTCCAGTACGGCAGAGCGGCCAAAACCAGAGCCGCCGCCAGGAGCGCCGTTCCAAAAAATAGAAGCCCCAAAGGCGAGGCGACAAAACTCGTGAGCGTGTGGAGCCAGGCGGCGGCCCCGTTCCAGGTCCTGGGGTCGGACAGGGTGGAAATTTCAGGCATGACGTACAAAGCCAGAAAAAGCACGAACAAGAGGAGCATGAGGAAGAGGACAGCCGGATAGGCCACGGCCCCCACCACGCCCCCGATGATTTTGTTTTTGGCTTCGATGAGCGCGGCGCAATCGGTGAGGGCCTCCGGGATTTTTCCGCTTTTGACCCCGGCCCGGATGAGCATGCTTTCTTCCTGGGGAATCCAGGGCGCCAGCGCCATGTCCAGGCTTTCGCCCCGGTTCATGGCGCTTAAAAGGCTTTCGAATATTTTGACCGAAAGACTTTGCCGCTCCCGCTGGCGGTTTCGGAAACGCAGGAGAACCTGGTTTATGGTATGGCCGTATTGCAGCATCACGGCCATCTTCCGCCACAGGCGAAGCCGTTCGCCGCCGCCGAACATGAGTTTCAGAATGAAATTCATGAAGAGGCCGTTCATACTTTTTCCCCGGCGTTGCGGATGAAATCCAGGGGCACGCCCAGGCGCAGTTCCGTCAGATATGGGTCGAGCCTTCCGGCGGCTATGCCTTCGATGGCGTGTTTTATGTAGGTGCGCCCCTTCATGTCTTTAAGCCAGTATTCATAGGCCTTGTCCGCGTGGCCCTGGCGGACGAAGCGCAGGAAAGTCTCGTCGGTGACGATGATCTCCGCCGCCACGGTTTGAGCGCTGATCCCCAGGTGATTGCATTTTTCACAGCCGCGCCCCAGAATATGCACCGTGTCCAGGCCGCCGCCCTTGATGACGCGCATCAGACGGTCCAGGGTGTGAGGCGGCAAAACGTCCAGCCTGTGTTTTTCATCTTCCCCTGTGGACTTCAGGAGCGGGGCCAGAGGCAGTTTGCAATGGGGGCACAGGACGGGCACCAGGCGCTGATAGATGAGGCCGGCCAGGACATTGTGATCGCACAGATACTCCAAAGGATTGGCGTAGCCGGCTTCGGAGAGCAAAGCTTCCATGCGCATGATGATGCCCACGGCATGGTTGGCGTGGAGCGTGGCAAAGGTCCCGTGGCCGGTCAAGGCCGAATCGATGGCCGCCTTGGCCGCCTCCGGGTAGCGGATTTCACCTATCATCAGGACATCCGGGTCGGAGCGCATGGCCCCGGCAATGGCGTTGGTGTATTCGCGGGCCCGCTCCGCCGGGTCGCCGTCGAAATTGGTGGAAACCATAATCTGATGAACGCCGAAGAGCGGATACTCCGGCGGGTCTTCGATGGACATGTAATTCCTTTGGGGATTTTTGAGGGCCTGGGCGTCCATGACGTGTTTTAAGAGCGTTGATTTGCCGCTGCCCGTGGGGCCGGAAATGATGGTGAGGCCCGTGCGTTCCGTCAACTGGCGAAACTTTGCGACATCCTTGTCGCCATAGCCCAGGGCGGTCAGGCGGTCCCTTAAGCCGCCTTTGGCCTCGGTGCGGTCATGGAGGAGCCTGAGGGCCATGAAGCTTCCCGCGCCGTCATCCGCCTGGGAGCATTCCAGAGGCTCCGAATGAATACGGACGGAATGGACGTCCGGCGGCAGGTAGGCCCGATTGGCAATGCGTGAATCCTGCCGGGCCTTGGGAATGAAAGTGGTGCTCGAAACCGACTGGGAAAGGGTATTGTAGATGGAGCCGATCAAGGCCCGTGTGCGTTCGCCGGGGAGTTTGGCGTAATCGCGCAGCATGCCCAGGCAGCGGAATTTTATGATGCCGTAGGAACCGTAATAAGCTATGTGGATGTCGGTGGCGTTTTTCTTATAGGCGTCGGCCAAAAGCGCGATGGCATAGCCCTGTATGTCGCTCATGCCTTTTAAGGCGCTGGGGTTAGCGCCGCCGTACTTGCCCCGGAAATCCTCGGCCGGCACGAAATGGTGCTCGGTGACCCCCATCCGTCTGGCCAGGCTGGCAAAGGAGATGAAGTGCTGGTCGCCGCGCCGGGCGTCCGAGCAGTACAGAATGCCGTCAATTAAGGCGATGTCGCCCGCCAGCTCCTGCGGAGCCTTGTCGATTAGGCTTAACATTTATTTTCAACCTCCAAAATGGTAAAATAGCAGTGAAAAACACGACAGACCTCGAGAGGTGTATGATGCCTGTGCCATATAGGCTTTTGGGCGATGAAGCCCGGAAACGTTTCATTCAAAACTACAACGTCTATTGTTTGTCTCATACCCTCTTGCTCCCTGGTCGTGAGAAATCGTGCGCTTGTGGTCGAGAGCAAATCACTTCCGATTACTTCACATTTTCTTTTTCCCCTAAAAATGCACCGAGCGAAGAAACGGAATTATTCCACTCAGGCCCTTCCTGCGGGCGTAAAATATGCTCTCTTTTAAACATCACGCCCCCTCTCATGGTTGAGCTCTTTAAAAGAGAAGGAAGCGGAAATCGCAGGCAAGAGGCTTCCAATAATTCCGGCAATGATGCTGGGGAGCAAATGTTGCCTGTTAATAAAGAATTTTTCATAGCGACTAATCTGCTTTTTGCCTTTCTAGACGACTTTCAAAATACCTATCTCCAAAAATATGTGGACGGCATATGCAAATACCCGCGACATGAAATATTCCCTTACAAAATCGAACATTTAAACCAGGAAGTCAGCACTCATGAGGCGATAACGCAACATGGCACATTGCGACAAGCCATCATTGCGCTGATAAGAGGCGCAAATCGAACTCCCCGTGAATATGATTTTCCAAATCTGGAAAATGCGCTGAAAAAAGCTGGCCACGAGCTGTTCATTTAAATCTCTGTATCCAAGTCAGCGATGCCGGCTTCGGACAACTTGTAAGGGATGGCTTCACATGTTTCGTGACGATCCATACAGGACTGTTTCAACCTTGACGTAGCCAGCAATATTGAAAATGAATTCAAATAGTCCCTCACTCTTTTGGAGTTGGCCGGGTCGTTTTTGAAAGGATCATCGCTTTGAAGCCATGCGCTAAGGCCGCATTTATCCGGCGATGAATCTTCCAGCCATTCTTTTTCTCCCTCAATGGCCGTCTTTTCCAGCCACTTCATGAAGTCTTTGATAGCCGTTAAATTGCCTTCCCGCGCATAAAAGCCGAATTTGAAAAAATCAGGGCAGACAAGACCGGAAGCCGTTTGGACCAATACATAAAAGTTTGTTTCACCGGCGCCCATCATTCCTCCACGGATATGAGGCGAAGCTCGTCGCCGTCACGGATTTCAACCCCGGCAATGGAAATGCGCTCCACCTGGCCGTAGCCTACCCGGTCGCCGACCTTGACGGTCTTGAGACCATCGGGCGTTTCCAGGGTGGCCATGATGAGGCCCCCCAGGCCCTGAACGGACAGCACCCGCTCCGAAGCCACAGGAGCGCCCTGAACGGCATCGTTCAGCTCCGCGCCAGGCATGGCCACTATTTGCGGCAGAGCCGTGCCCGGCGAAGCGCCCAGTTCGTTCAGCCTGGCTTTTTGCTCCGCAATGGCCACGTTGAGTTTTTCGACTTCCAGGTTGGCCTGAAGCTCGGTGAGCGTCCGCAAGTCCGCCGACGAATTGAGGTAATCGCCCTGGCTGATGGGAGCGGAGGCCTCCGTTGCCGTGAAGGCGGGCGCGGGCGGGGCGGCGGCGGCTTTGGCCGGAAGCGGCCTCGGCGGCGGCGCGTCGTCCCAAAAAAGGAATACGGCGGCCCCGGTCAGAATCAGGACAATGCCGGCGGCCAAAACGATTTTGGAGGCTTTGGAGGTCTCAGTTTTTGGTAAGCGCATAGATATACCCCTTGATGATCAAGTCATTGTTGTTCCGGGTCAGGGAGGCCAGTATGCTTCCGGGGTGACGCTCCAGGGCCGCGAAAAGATCGCCCCCCAACAGGGCGGCGGCGGGAAGCCGGGACAGTTCGAACTGGCCGCGCTGCCAGGGGGCGGGCAGGGTCGTCTTTTCGTCAATCCTGAACTCTTCCGGCGGTTCCCAGCTTACGAGCAGCTGGGCGCTCAGATTTTGGGTCAGTTCGTACAGGGCCGCCGTGGCCCCGCTCCTGGTCAGGAGGGGCCCGGGCGCTGAAAGGGGGCCCGGCAGAGGAGAAAGGGCGCTGTCGGACGTGGCCCGCTCCGGCTCGGCCAGGATCGCCCCCGCCGGCAGATGCACAAAGGAGGCCCCCTTCTGGTGTGCCCAGGATACGGTGAGGCGGCCGGCGGGACCGCACACGGCTTCCTCCAGGCGCCAGGCCTTTTCGGAAACGGGCAGAGCCAGGAGCGCCGTCGCGCACTGGGCCCCGGAGGCCGTGAAGGGCGGAGCCGTCAGCCACTCCGTTCGGAAATATTTTTCGGGGTGGGTCAGGACATCCTGGCGCAGGGCTTCCTTTTCGGCCAGTTGACGCTCCCTTTGCCGCTCTTCCTGGAGTTCCTGATAGGCGCCGTATATCCAGGAAAGACCCACTCCGAGGAAAAACAGAAGAGCCGCCGCCGCGCCGATGAGAAGCGGCCAGGGCCGCTCCTTCTGGAAAAGGCCCAACAGGGGCGTCTCCACCCCCAGAAGCGGCGCGAGATAGTCCCGGCTCGCCTCCGGCGTGTCCAGCACGACTTCCGTGAGCCCCACGCTTTCCAGCATCAGGCGCAGACTGCCGGCGGCGACCAGGGCCTCTTCTTTGGAAGCGAAAATTTCATCGCCGTCCGCCACCACCAGGCCGCGCAAAATACCGCAAAGCCACCAGAAAGGCTCCGCGCTACCCAGGCAAAAAACGCCTAAAAAGGCATCGTGACCCACCGGGCGCAGAGCCGCCGCGAGGGACACGGTTTTGGCCGGCCATGCTTCGCCCTCATGGGAAGTGAGGCCATACTGCTCGGCCCGGAGCGCCGCGTGGGTATAGGCTTCGCCCTCAAATTGGGCGGCGGTCTCCCGGGCGCTCTTCAGCATCAGTTTTTTACCCGCCGAACCGCCGGAACGTATTTGCCACCACAGCCCCGCCAGGTAGGGCCGCCCGGCGATTTCCACCAGTCTGGCGCTCATACGTCACCCGATTCCGTGCTGATGGTGATGACCATGAGGCTCTTCTGGTAAGCCCGGCTGCGCCCGAAGCCCAAAATGCCCCCGGCGCTATCCTTGCCGTCTATTTCCTGCTCGAAACCGGCCAGGACCAGGGTTTGGCCCATTTTTATGGTCATGCGCTGGGAGTAGGAGCGCGTGGAAACTTTGGGCAACTGGATGGTGCTGTCGCCGCTGGAAAACTCCGTCAGATCATCGAGACTGGAAAGGTTCACCGTGTACTGCAAGACGACGCGGCGGCCCTCCAGAATGTGCGGGATGACGGTCATGGCAAAGCCGGTGGTGATTTCGCCGGGCGTGAGGCTGGAAGTCTCGCCGGTATCGGTGGTGGTCATGGAGGATGAGGCCAGGTAGGCTTCCCGCCGGACGGCCTGAATGGGTATGGGCTGATTGTTCATGACCACGCCGCCGCCGGAAGTCACCTGGGTGGCCCGGCCAACGCTCCGAAGGCCTTTGAGCAAAGCCGTGGAATCCTTGAGCCGCCCGTCCACAATGGCCGCCGAAAGCTCGCCGGCGGCATTTTGCCAGCCCAGGAAGGAAGAAGCCCCGGCCCCCGCGAACACCCGCACATCGGGGTTCTCGAAAAACATGGAGAGCGACAAGCCGATATCCGTGGAGTCGGACACTTCCAGCGACCAGACCTTTATGGAAAGAGCCACCTGCCGGGCCAGGCGTTCGTTGATCTCATTGATGTATTTTTCAATGCGGCTTAAGGAGGCCGCCGCGTCCTTAACGGTGATCGTGCCCGCCGCCTGGTTGGCCATGACCGAGCCGCCGGGGGAGAGGAGTTTCTTGACGTTGTCCTCGATATCCTTCCAGGTGTCGAAGGTCAGGGAAGTGGTGTTGCTCTGGGCCGTTTCATTGGATATTTCCGAACTGGAAACCCCCGTGCCCATGCCGCCCCCGCCGCCCGAGCCGCTGGAATCCTTGGAGGCGTTGGTGATGTTGTTGCTGTAGGTGATCTGGCCGGGCGCGGCGTTGATAGTAAAGGTTCTGATGGCCGAGCTTGCGAAGACCACGCCGGAGGCGGGATTGTATTCCCAGGCCAGGCCAAAGCGGGCGCTTAAAAGATCGAGGAGGCCCTTGACCGTTCCTTCATAGACAATGCGGGCGCCGCCCCGGCGCGGCCTGATTGGTGCGGATGACGGCGGCGCGGCTTCGCCAAGCCCCAGGGCGGCGGAGAGTTGCGCGTCCAAATCACTGCCGCCGGGCGTTGCGCCATCAACTGAAGCGGGAGTTGGGAGGGTCATTCCGGAACTGGCGTCCACGCTGATGGAAAGGCCGGTCAGGCGGGTGATCACGGCGCAGATGTCGGCCAAAGAGCCCTGGCGGTTTATGGTGACGTGCTTGGCGAAAACGCCTTCCGAAAACTCGCCGCCCTTGATGATGGGCACCGGACGCGCCCCCAGGTAGGGCGCGTCCAGAACGGCGACGATTTTGGAGGCGGAGAGGGCGTCCAGTTCCGCGCCCCTGGCTTCGACGTCGCCTTGGGTGACGCCCCTGGGGACTGCGCAAGCCGTCATGGTCACGGCCATAAGCATAAGCAATAAAATCCGTGGCATTTTTACTCCTCTGTCACTTTTAAAACTTTGTTGCCCTGATAAACCGTCGCCCGCAAAGGGTTCCCCTGGTCGTGCATGGCTGTGAAAAGCGTCTTGACCGAAGCCAGATAGTCGCCCTGGAAGGTGGCCTGGGAAGACATTTCGAAATCATTCTTCGCCTCCCAGACCAGTTGATACCCGGCCCGCGAAGCCCAGCCTTCCATTTGGCCGCGCAGGAGCCCCGGAGAAATAGTCCATTCCTCAATCGGCGGAGCGAGAAGCTCGGTCATGAGCAGCTCCTCGTCACGGCTCAAGTCCGCCGCGACAGGACGCTCGGCGGAGGCCGACGGCGGCGCAAGGGCGGGCGGGACCGGGGCCTCCACTCCGGGCGCGGCCACATATAAAGGCGCGTCAACGTAATCGTCATTGACCAGGAGGCGCAGGGAGGCGACGCCGCTTTGGGCGGGTTTTAAGCCCTTTACGGTAATGCGCCCCTCCTCATCCGGGTAGCGAAGAGTGTCCCGAAGATTGGGGAAGGCGGGATTATTTTCAAAGCGGAGTTTATATTCGCTGCCGGGCAGGGGGCGACCGAATGCCTTCAAGACAAAAACCACGTCCGTGGCCCTTCCAGCGGTCAGGCGGTCTGGAAAGGCCGAAAGCGTATACACGGGCTCGGCCTCGTCATCCTCACCGTCGCCGGCCGAGGGCGCAATACCCAATTCATAGGAGATCGTTTGCAGAGTGGGCGAGGCGATGATCCTTTTGACCGAGCCGCCCACCTGGGTCAAGAAGGTCGGCCCGGGTTTTTCGGGCGCGGCCGCCGATGTCGTCATGCTGATGAAAGGGACGGAGGCGGCGGAAGGCGCTTTGGCCGTCTCCACAGAGGCCGCAACAGTTTCCTGTTCCGCCAAAAGCTCCTCGCTGCTGATGAATTGGGTGGGCTCCGCTTCCGCCTTTGGTTCCGTTGCCGCCACTGGAGTTTCCAGTTCCATGACGGGAGGGTCTGGGGCTTCGGCCTCTTCGCCGCCCAAATCGACCAGCGGCGCGTCGTCGTCAATGTTCAGGACAATAGTGGTAGTCTCACGAGCATCTTTCAGGCAGACGGAAACTATCAGCAGAATCGCCGCCGCCGTGGCCAAGGAGGCAAGAAGGGCCTTGCGGCCAAAGCTCCACCGCACGGGAGGCTTTACCACGGACGCGGCCCGGGTCACTGCCCTTTCCAGCTCAAGCACCGATTGCGGTTTGCCGATGACGGGCGGCGGAGTTTCCGCTTCCATGACAGGCGCTTCCTCGGCCACAGCTTCCTGGGCGGGAAGAGAGGCGTCGGCTGGAAGGGCCGGCGACACAACGAGCGGAAAAAGAGCCGTCTCTTCAGTGGAAGTATCTTCTTCTTCAGTGGAAGTATCTTCGGCCACTTCCATTTTCATTTCAGGCGCTTCCATCAGACGGCCGTCCGCCGCCTGAAAGGCGCTGAAATCATCCATATCCAGATCGGAAAAGCGGGCGGCGCCGGGCTTCGCCCAGCACGGCACGAACTCGGGCGCGGCCCAGATCACTTCCAGAGCGCCGTCCGGCTCCGGGCTGAAGCACAAATCCGGGGCGATTATGAATACCGCCGGCTGAACCGGGGGCTCATTTACGGCGGGCGCTTCGCTCGGCGAAAGACGGCTCTTCACCCGCGCCATAATGGAGCGGGCCTTCAAAACGCGCTCGAAGGGATTATATATATTGTTCAAGCCATTCATAACAACCTCGGATGTGCTTTTTTAGCTATGACAAACAAATAATCGCGGTTCAGCTAATCAGGCCCCGGCCGCTTCCGACAGCTCGTCCGCCGCATCAGTGGAGGCGGCGCTGCGCGGAGCGGACGGCGCTTTGCTATGATTCTGCTGCGCCCTGGCCGGCGGCGGGGAAGGCGCGGACTGTGCTGGCGGCGCAGAGGACATACTCGTAGGCGGCGGCGTTACTGGTTCAGCCTTAGGGCTTCCAGCCAAAAGCTCCTCCATACGCGCGGCCAAAGTATCCAGAGCCAGGCTGGTTTCAGTGGCGGCGGTCTCGGAAGATTCTTTGATAAAATTGGCCCGCTGTTCCGAAAGTTCAGCCAGGGCTTTATCTATTTCCGCCCGGCCCGCTTGAAACTGCGCCTGGCGCTTTTCAAGCTCTCCAAGGACATGCTCGGCCCATTCTTTCATCGAGCGGCAAGCCGTGATAAGTCTTTCCGTGCTGTTTTCCAAATGATCTGACATGCTTTCTCCTTTTGTCATTTTTTTGCGCCCCTCTTTTTGGGGTTAAAATCTGGTGTTCCATCATCTTTTGGATAATAGATTGCGTTGCAGGCCCGGTCGGCGCAGCCGTAAAAGTCATACTCTTTGCCGGTTTTCCGGCTGGTTCCCTGACGGCGATACAAAGGCTTTTTGCACTTTGGGCACTTGTACTCGCTGGGCGGCGCGGACTTCTTTTCGATTTTCTCGCCGGGGAGGCCGTCGGCGTCGCTGTATTTGGCTGTGCAGCCCTCCTTGTAGCCGGAGCAGCCCCAAAAGTTGTAGCCGCCTTCGCCTTCCTTGACCCGGTGCACCAGGGGCTTGCCGCACTCCTGGCATTTATGCTCGGATAATACAGCCTTGTTGGCCTGGCGTTCGCCGGGCTTGCCGCCCGCGTTTTCGAAAGAGGCCTTGCATTCCGGGTAGCCAAAGCAGCTCCAAAAGTTATAGCCCTTCGCCTCTTTCGTCTCCTTGCGAACCCGGTGCACCAGGCGTTTGCCGCAGTCCGGGCATTTGGGGCTGGTGGCGGTGAGAAAAGCTTCCACTTCATTGTCCAGAAGTTCGTCGCTATCCCGCATCATGGCCGCATAATCGCCAGTGCCTTCGGCGATCATGTCCAGACGCTCTTCCATGCTTTTGGTAAAATCGTAATCGAGGAAGCTGAAATGGGGCGAAGTCGCGGCAATGATTCTGCTCCCGGTTTCCGTGGGTACAAGCTGCCGCTTTTCCGTTTTCACATACTCGCGGCTCACAATGCCCTCTATGGTCGGGGCATAGGTAGAGGGGCGCCCGATGCCGCGCCGTTTCAGCTCGCCGATGAGCGAGGCCTCGGTGAAGCGGGCCGGAGCCTTCGTCTTTTTGGTCTGGACGGCGCCGGACGCGGCTTCCAGCGGCTGCCCTTCGGATAGGGCGGGCACGGGATTGGCGGCTTCCGGCTCATCCTCCGCCTCCTCTGCCTGGTCGCTTTCCAAGACCACGCGCCAACCGGGCTCTACCAGACGGCGGCCCGTGGCCAGGAGCAGAACTTTCCGGCCTTCAAAGTCCGTTTCCAGGGCGGCTTTGGTGACCGCGTACACAGCTTCACAGAGTTGCGAAGCCAGGGCGCGGAGCCGGATGAGCTTGTACAGCGCCGCCTCATCCGCGTCGCCACCGGCCTCCTCCACCTCAAAATGGGTGGGCCTCACGGCCTCGTGGGCTTCCTGGGCCCCGGCTTCGCTCTTCCAGGTGCGCGGTTTGGGCGGCACCGGCCAGTCCTTGTGCGAAGCCAGACTGCGGATATCGGCGATGGCCTCTTCGGAGAGATTGGGGCTGTCCGTGCGCATATAGGTGATGTGCCCCGCCTCGTAAAGCTTCTGGGCCACGTCCATCGTCTTTTGGGGATTGAATTTCAAAGCGTTGGAGGCGGCCTGTTGCAAACTGGCCGTGGTGAAGGGAGCCGGAGGCCCCTGGCGGCTCTCGCTTTCCGCGTATGCGGTCACGCTGAAAGAGGTGAGGGCGGCGATCTTTTCGGCGACAGCTTTATCGAGGAAATACTCCTGGCCATCCTCCCGAAAGTTCGCGGAATCCCACTGCGCCTTCCAGCCGTGCGTGATGTTTTCCCTCGCGCCAAAGACGAATTCCGCCCCGAAATGGGTGGTCATGCGGAAATTTTTGATGGCCGTCTCCCGATCCACCACCAGGCGCAGGGCGGGGGACTGCACCCGCCCGGCGGAGAGGCCCGTCTGGCCCAGGACTTTGGAGACCCTCCCCGACACCTTCCAACCCACCAGCCTGTCCAGCACCCGGCGGCCCTCCTGGGCCCGCACCAGGTTCATGTCGATCTGGCGGGGGGTGGCCACCGCCTTTTTCACCGCCGTTTCGGTGATTTCCGTGTACGTCACGCGATAGGGATTTTTCAGCTTCAGGGCGTCCATGAGGTGCCAGGCAATGCCTTCGCCTTCCCGATCCGGGTCGGTGGCCAGGTACACCGCCTCCGCCTTCTTCGCCGCCTCGCCCAGGGACGCCAGTTCTTTCCCGCCCTTGCCGATTGGCACATAGCGCGGCACAAAATCCGGCGCCTCCACTCCGATATCACCTTTCTCCGGCAAATCCCTGACATGCCCGTAACTGGCCATGACCTTAAAATCATTCCCCAGAAAACCCTGAATCTTCGCCACCTTCCCCGGCGATTCAACGATAAGCAATTTCATGCAAACACCTTCCTTGATTTTTTTCACGCTTTTGTATAGCGTAAAAAGATATTCACTTCGTCAAAGGAGCCATATATGCCGCTTCCGCGAAACTCGCTTTTTTAGATGCTCACTACATAGATTGCATTTGGCATACCATGCTGTTGCCTGGAACTACAAAAAAGTGTTGCTGTAAAACCGAGGAAATAAGCACGGTCTGTTTTGAGTTCAGCTATAAACCCAAGGAGATTTCTGATGACAAATCGTCCTCTGTCGGCACTTTTTATGCAGGAGCAGGGTGCGGTCGGAAGCTTTGCCAATTCGCCGGGATTATAATCCCACCCCTTGTCAACCCTCTGCAACACAATGGTGGTCAAAAACAGGTGGCCAATGAACGTAATGGGCGAATTGAAGATGGCCGACACCCATTGAACAGGGAAGCAATGGAAGTGATTTCCCTTATTTTTTGCCTGTGGGGCGGGCCGCAACCTGGCGCATTGCAATACTATTACACTTGGCTTGCCGGTCATCCAGATTGTCCTCTCGCCGATGATAAAATTGATACCCTTCATAAAGCGATTTACAACAGCCGCCATATTATGAGGAGCGGTGGGCTGGAAGCGGCACTGGTGGAAAAAATCACTGCCGCCGGTGGTCAGCCCAGGGGAAATTTTACCTTTCCCGCACTTGAAGCCAAATTCACTGAAAACCGCAAACCGCCTTGCTTATAAATGGATTCATCGCATCGACGCCCAGCGCAAAAGGGCATCTTGAGTTGTAAGGCAATTAATATATAACGGTTCAAAATATGGGTAATAAGTCAGCGCAAAATCCCAAAAATGATCCGCACTTCTTGCCTCAGATATGATTTCAGGAGAAATTCCCAAGCGCAGTGACAATTCATGGTCATTGGCCAATCCTTCCGCCGCCAATAATAAATTCATTGCCTGATTGCTGTCGTTCAGTTTTGCGGCGCTCATAATAACTGGAGCCAGATAGGTCAAGAGTTGCTTGGAGCGCCAATTCTCAAGATCACTAAAATCAGTAATCTGTGCGGAAAGTTCGTTCATTACGGTTGGGTATAAGAGTTTCATAATTATTTTCCTGGCCAAGGCCTATCAAGCATTCTTTAGAAAGCGCACTCCTTTTCAATTTGGAATATACGGTTTTGTACAATCTGCGGAAAATGCTCATCAAGCAGTTCCAAAAACTGCCAAACTTCTTGTATTGCCGCAATTTTATCTGCTGGAATTGATATTTTTTCAGCCAGCCTTTCAATGCTTTCCATATGCTCAAAGCGGCACAACACTAACAAAGCCTCATCAGCGCCTTGCAACTCCAGGACATCAAAAATTGAGCTGCTGTCTGTTTTAATCATGGTATTACCTCCCCGGCCACGGCCTTGGGTGCATGCGTTGCACTCCCGAGAAAATATTCTCAGAGCCAAGCGCATGAACCAGGTCATTGAAAAAATGATCGTTGCCGGCTATCCAGCCTGTGATCCATGGGCAGCGTTCCAAAAGTTCCGGGGCTTCTTTCTGCAAAAATTCCAAAAGTTCGCGGTTTTCATCAATCCTCTTAAAAATGCCTCTTGAAGACGCTTCACAAACTTGAATCGTGCGTTGCAGGTGCCTGTAATTGCGGTTATCCACAGACATGGAAGTTACTATTTCCTGAAGTTCGCCATACTTTTTCAAAAGACATTCATAATCATTCATATCATTTCCATACCTTCATAGAATTTTCCGGCGCGGTGCTTGACACCTTCATGCTGCCGGGGGTGACCAACACCCTGTTGGGTGCGGTGATTACTATTGGTGACGCCTTTGGCGTTTCTGTATTTGCCGTGCTGTGAACTTTTGCTTTCTGTTTTATTTGTCGCGTTTTTGATGCACTCTTTTTTGGAGTTTTTCCTTCCAGGGCGGCCATGACCTGGTCGGCGTAGCGGCTGGCGCGGTCCTTGGTCGGAGAGTGATATGCGCCCACCGCCGCCTTGAGGTTGCCGTGGCGGAGCAGTTCTTCCTTCAGTATCCAGACCCCGAAATAAACGTTGGCCACCGGGTCCAGGGCCGCTTCCAGGGATATATCGTATTTCGAGAGCCACCAGTTGTTGACCTGCATCAGGCCCACGTCGAAAGAGCGGCCCGCCGCCCGGGCTTCCTCCGCTTTGGTCAAGGCTTCCTTTTTGGAGTTGAAATGAAAGCTCCGCCCCTCAATGTTCAAGACCCAAGGCTTCAGGCCGCTCTCCACCACGGCAATGGCCCTGGCCACGGCCTCCGGCACA
>QMCE01000571.1_pt1 | contig 18946 bp, 14 predicted proteins | sample 1821851 | NCBI WGS metagenome assembly QMCE01 (sample SAMN09453174, study PRJNA476694) | Termite gut metagenome, whole genome shotgun sequencing project. | isolation source: worker | host: Odontotermes sp. | place: South Africa:Pretoria | collected 2016-01-28
GATGAAATAGGTACTCCATCATTATATATACCTGATGTCGCAGTAGTTCCAGCATGCCAAGCAATTTCATTAATAGGAAGTTGTTGATAAACTTCTTTATCATCTAATGAAAAGTGCCATGATGCTTGCCTTGAAGTAGTATGAATATATTCATTCAATCCCGCTGCAGTCGCTGTAGGTGCTGCCATCCCAGTATTATGAACTACAACATACCTAGTAGCATTTCTTGGACGCCCTGATCTGATTTGTGTAGTCCCGTTAGCCCCTATCATCGGAGCCTCATCATATATCGCATCTTCTAACATTTGTGTCTTTTCATAAAATGGTAAATATCCAAAACTTCGAGCAGGAACATATTCATACCTTACTATATATCATGTGGTTTATCAATATTGCTTTTCGCACCGGATGTTTGCTCATTCGTCTTCATCTTTTATGTTTCTCTCACCGAACCGAGCCTGAAGCTCCGCGATTAGCGCGGCTTGTTCCGCGACAACACCTTGCCATTTTTCGTCCGCGCGTTTCCCGCCGATTTGTTCACCTTCACGCCTGCCTTCCGCTTTACCCTCGCGGCGGGCGTGACCAAGCGCGGACGCCTCATTATGCCGCGCCCGTTCCCGCAAACGCGCTATTTCTTTGAACTCGTCCGCCGCCGTTATATGGCGGTACGTTTTGATCGCCTCTATCTGCTTCAACTGTTCTTCGCAATTATACCACAACAGCGCGGGGATGACAATGAGAACATCTAACCGAGTTCCATTGTGTCCAATATCCTTGTTATCTGTCTGTCTATCCAATCATAGATTATTTGAGTTTCTTCATTATAATCACCGTCTATCTCAAAATACGGAACAGCTGCATCTTCGCATCTCTTTTTAAATTGTAGATGAGTCTCGGTCATTTGCTCTTTAGTATGTTCCTCGCCGTAAAGGCGGCGCTCAATGATATTCCTGTTTTTTATGATACCTGCCTCAAAATTCTTTTGTATATAGTTTTTTGAAAAACCCATAAAAACGGGTATCACCTGTTCTGAATATCCTTTTTCAAGCTCTTTTAACCTGTTCGGAAAAATATAACAGCCCTCAATAATAAGATGTTGCTTATTTTCAATATTGGTATACATAATTCCTTTCAAAATCCCCCACAGCGCTTTTTCTATTGTCTCATCATTATCATTAGGCGTAAAACCGCACTGTATGTTTGCCCGAAACAAACCCATTTTCAAATGATCTTCGCTCAAATATGGTATGTTATATGTTTCAAGCAGTTTTTGCGCCATAAGCGTCTTTCCCGTACAGCTTGCCGCGCCGATCAGTATAACCATGCTAAACCCTCTTTATCAAAAACCTATCTAAAAATTATTTCAGCTCTGGTGAAGCCTTATCCGCCTCTACAAAATAGAGGATTGTGTTCGCGATGCTCCAGCCAAGGGCGACGAACATGGCGGTGGTTGCGCCTATTGATATGTTGTACCACCTATTCGCGCTTCTGACGTTTTCCGGCGTACGGTGGTAGTACGCGTTGTTGTATGCCGCGCTGAAAAAGCCCGTGCCGTTCCGCGCATTCCAGGGGAAGCCTATAACCATCGTGAAAGGCAGGGTCAGCCAGAAGATGCCGTAAGAGAGATACAGGCGGTTGCGGGCTTTTTCCACGGGATTTTCGTTGGGCAGGGGCAGTGCGCGCGTTTTTATCGTGAGAAAGTCATCCCGTGCGTCCACGACGATGGATCCCGCTGTTTTTCGGGGAAGTATGCCGTCATCTCCTGCGACTTGGTCGCTTTCAAAGCGGAAATAGGAAAGCTGTCCGTCCGGAATTTCGATGATCAGGGGCGCACGTCCCATGAAAAGCGCGCCTTGATACACGGACGCGCCTTGTTCGGCGAAGTGAGTAACATGCCAGGACTTCCGTTTGGGTTGGGGGACAAGCACGTCAAATGACAGTGGAGTGAAATTAAAGGGTGGCAGGGAAATTTCCGCTTCAACATGCTCGCCTTCATAGAGTTTCACAGACATATCAACACTCTCATGCCCTTCCGCCATTACCGCGATATGAGTCTCGCCGGGCGGGCGGACGTAATCCGAAACTTCACCTGTTCCGACAAGGCTTCCGTTGATAAAAATTGAGGAAGAAGGAGGATCGGCTTTTACCGCAAGTACGGCGCTCGGCGCGCCGGAAAGCGTTTGGGAAAGACCGAGAGAGAGATTTTTCAGGGTGGGCGCATAATTGTCCGGCGAAAATAGCGCTGTATTTTCGTAGGAATAGGCATCGTCGAACAAGGTATAGATTTTGACAGTAAGATAGATGCGTCCGTGATACAGTGTCGCGTTTGCGGATAGGAACCCGTCTAGTTTATGCGTCCGGCAGAAATGCGATTCTTTACCCGCGGCGGGCGGCTTGAGAATGGTTTCGGCGGCGTCAGCGAGGATAAACGTTGGATTTACAGCAATAGGCGGCGGCGCGGCAGCGGCTTGTTCGTAGGACTCCCGTAGCGTCTCAAGTTCCGTGTCTATGGTTTTGAGCGATCTACGGTATCTCCACTGCGCATCGCCCTGATAGACAAGCTGCCCGCGCTGCGCCTGTTTATCTGCGATGTTCTTCGCCGCTTCCGCCTTGATTTTACTCCAGCCCACCTCTTCGTAATAGGTGTATTCTTCATCTGTGCGCCGCCGCGTCTGTATATCTTTTAAAACGGTCAATATTTCGCGGCGGGCAAGTTGCCCAATGAACTGGTTTTCTGGCGGAAGCGCGGACACGTCGAACTCTGTTACAGCGAATGTCCACTCAGGATTAAGCGGCTCAAACGGGACTTCATCCGCCCCTTTGGCGTAGAGACGGCACGCGAGGAGCAGAAGCGAGCATACTGCCGCGCCTCTCATCCTCCCGTTTAAAAAAATAACTGTTTTACAAAAAAAAATCTTCAAGAACGCTCCCTAAAAAGAAGACGCTTTTAAGACACTTCCTTCCACGCAAACCTCAAATATTCCTCAATGAACAGGTCAATATCCCCATCCATGACAGCTTGTATATTGCCCATTTCGGCTTTGGTGCGGGCGTCTTTGACCATGGTATAGGGCTGGAAAACATAGGAACGGATTTGGCTGCCGAAAGAGATGTCCTTTTTCTCTTGGGCGAAACGCTCGTTGTCTTTTTCCTTTTCGGCGCGGTAATATTCGTAAAGACGGGCGCGGAGCATGCTCATAGCCGTAGCGCGGTTCATGGTTTGGCTGCGCTCACTTTGGCAGGCGACGACTATGCCCGTCGGCAAGTGGGTGAAACGCACGGCGCTGTCGGTTTTGTTGACGTGCTGCCCGCCCGCGCCGCCGGAACGGTAAGTGTCCACCCGCAGGTCTTCGGGACGTATCTCGACTTCAATGGAATCGTCCAGCAGAGGAAAAACATACACGGACGCAAATGAGGTGTGCCGCCGGGCGTTTGCATCAAAAGGGGAAATCCGCACAAGCCGGTGTACACCGGACTCGCCTTTCAGAAACCCATAGGCGTAATTGCCGTCTATCTTGCACGTAACGCTCTTTATGCCGCCCTCGGACTCAAGCCGATCGACTTCCTCAATGGCAAAGCCCCTCCGTTCAGCCCAGCGCAGGTACATACGGCAGAGCATAGACGCCCAGTCGCAGGCTTCGGTGCCGCCAGCACCGGCATGTATGGTAAGAAAGCAGCCATTTTTGTCAACCTCGCCGCCCATAAGCTCCAAGAGGTTTTGTTTCTCAAAGCGTTCTGTAATATCTTTTAAAGAAGCTTCTATTTCAGCGGCATGGGATTCATCTTTTTCGTCCGCCGAGAGTTCATAGAGGGTTTCAAGATCGTCAATGTCCGCCTTCAGCGTCTTCCATGGATCATAGCGAAGTTTCAGGGCTTTCAGGTCGCCCATTGTTTTTTCGGCGGCGGCTTGGTCGTTCCAAAAATCCGCGCCGCCGGTTTTCTCTTCCAGTTCCGCTATACGGCTTGTGAAGTCAGCCTCTTCAAAGACGCCTCCAAGCATCGTAGATTTTCGCCCGCAGTGTTTCCACTGGCGTGCCTAATTCGTTCAACAGCATTATGTTCCCTCCAAAATTTTATTCACGCACGAAATCAGCTCATTGGGCAGAAAGGGCTTAACAATATAGCCTGCCGCGCCCATAGCAAAGGCGCGGTCTATGGTTTCCTTATCACTGTTTGAGGAAATGAACACGACCGGAATATCCTTGTACTCGGTTTTTTCTTTATGTATGATGTCCAAAAACTCAAAACCAGACATGCCCGGCATTTCTATGTCCAGCAGAATCAGGCTTATATCAGCCAGTCCCAGTATCCTCCATGCAGACACGGCGGTCTTCGCAAGCCGCATATCAAAATCATCCCCCAATATGCTATTGAGAATTTCAAGAATTTCGGGCGTGTCATCAATCGTCAGAATGATTTTTTCATTCATAATCGTATATTATAGCTCAAGCGCGTCTATTTTTTCAAGGGCTTTCTCATAATCAAACGAGACAACAAACGCGGCAATCTCCGCAAGCACCGCATCCGTGGGCGTACCTAAGGAAAACGTTTTAAATTCGTCTGCAATGGCGGCAGCGACGCGAGCTTTCCCCACCACGCAAGCTTCTCGCAGATTCGCGAGCTTAATTCGCAGCGCAGTGTCGTCAATACTCTCCGTCCGCGGCGCGTCGTTCCCCAGCGGCGGCAGGCTTTCCTTAAAGGCGGTCATGGCGGCGATGAACGGCTCCGTGCCTTCATTGCATTTCTGACAGGCGTCCACGCTGGTAAACACGGATTCGACTTCCTTAGCGGCGAATTCCAGCGTCTTCGCCTGCTCTGACAGCGACGGCATGCCTAACATCGCAAACACGCCCTTGAAGGCGTGGGCATGTATCGCGTAGTTTTTCCAGTTACGCGTACGCGCGGCTTCGCGCAGTTCATGCACGCTGGCGTCGAAATTGGCAACAAACTGCTTCAGTACCTTGCGGTACTGATCGATACCGCCGCCTGAAAACAAGAGACCTTTTTCGACATTTAGTCCTTTGATAGCAGAAAGCGCGGCAAACAGCGGGTCATCGGGCGTGAACGACATGGAATCGTCCCCTTTTTCCTCACGTACCGAAACTTTCTCTTTTGGCAGCCACTTGAGCAGTATGGTGTTGAGCATACCTGCAGTGATCGGCTTGCTCATAAAATCGTCCATACCGGAAGATAGAAGCGCTTCCTTTGCCGAGGGCATCACATTTGCTGTCAGTGCCACAATGATGGTATGCGAGGCGTCGTCCCGCGCCGCTTCGCCTGCTCGTATTATACGGGTCGCCTCAGCGCCATCTATAGTCGGCATAATATAATCCATAAAAACAATGTCGTATTTTTCCCCTGCTTTGGCTTTTTCCTCTACCATACGCACCGCTTCCTCGCCGTTGTCCGCTGTGTCCGCGTTTATGTTATATTTGCTCAGGAAACCGGCGGCAACGGTTAAATTCAGAGGAATGTCGTCTACTATCAGCGCCTGCACCGAATTATCCGCAATCACAACATGGGACAGTTCGGTAGTGTCCGCCATGGCTTTGTCAGGGTCGCCCAGCACGAGCGGTATATACACAGTGAATTTCGATCCCCTGCCATAGACGCTTTCCGCCTCAATAGATCCGCCCATCAGTTCCACGAGATTATTCGTCAGCATAAGCCCCAGTCCGGTTTCGACGGCGCTTATGTCCTTATGCGTATCCTCGTTGTCAAAACGGGAGAACAGAAGAGAAAAATCCTCTTCCTTTATGCCGATCCCTGTATCTTCTATTTCTGCGCACAGATAACGCGCTCCTAACTTCTCGACCAGATTCAAGCTAAAGCGCACCGAACCTTTGGACGTGTGTCTGACTGCGTTGTTCAACAGGTTCGCCAAAATCTGTCTGACCCGCACCTCATCCCCGTATAATACCTGTGGAATAGCAGGGTCTATATCTTTTTTGAGCGTAAGTCCTTTATTTTCAGTAAGAAAATAGCTAATCGAACACAAATTGTCAAACATCACATGGACATTATAATGCGAAGGGGCAAGCTGGAAGTGTCCTGTTTCCATCTGGGCGAAGTCAAGCGCGTTGTTGATGACGTTGATCAAGGTATGGGATACTTGACGTATATCGCTGAAATAGGCGCGCTGCATAGGGTCAAGGTTATCCTCGCGTATAAGGTCGCTCATGCCGATGATTGCGTTCACGGGTGTACGTATTTCGTGTGTCAGGTTAGCGAGAAAGCCGTTTTTGGCTTTCTTTGCCGCGTCAGCTTCCTGCAGTGCGAGTGTTTCGATGCGTATATCAGTCATGCAGATGAAGTATCCGCCCGCCCATATACCGGTGCGTACGTCATAATAGTATGGCTTTTTTTCCCCTTGTATCTTAAGCTCTCGTATTTCCTGCATTGATTTAGAGTACTTCCGCGCAGAAAGAATATCCGTGAAAAAACGCCTGATGCTCAGATCGGAAAATATGTTCAAAAAATCCAAGAATTCGGAAGAACTGCGGCTTTCCCAATCGGATCTCGTAATACCCGCCAATTTCAGCATACGATCACTTATAAAGTGGATGCAGTCAGACTTATCCAAAAAAACAATGAGTTCTGATGAAAATTCCATGAGGGTATAAAAGCTGTCCTCGATCCCGGACTGCCGAATTGTCTTATTATGTATGTTTTTTAAAAATTTTAATATTTTCATGCATAATACACCTTTTCAGATTATTTTGTCTGTATGCAGTGCGCTCGCTCTCGCCAAACTTCACGCAAAAGAGAAAAATCATGCGGAAGTACACCTTGCAGCTGTCCATATAAGGTATGCCTGTCTCCAAGGAAATCATATTGCTGTATATTCCGTTTTTGCTGGAAAAGATAAGAGGAAACATGATGTTGCATATAATAAAGGTGATAACTACTCTGCCCACTTGAGACCCACCACTTTTTCGTCCACACCAATTGGTAAATGTTCACAGCATACTACAATAAAATAGAAATGTCAATGAAAAAATTAAGCTCTGAAACATCGGAAAAATGGAGGTACCAGCATATAACAAGCAGATTTGACTTGGAAATTAATCTTGATTATATTAGTAATATGAACTACGAAAAACTAACTATCAAAGCGCAGGACGCGCTTAACGAGGCGTCCGCGATTGCCCAAAAAGGGGATCATTCGCAAATTGAAACCGAGCATCTTCTGCTCGCGCTTCTCACGCAGGAAGGCGGTATTGCCGCGCCGTTGGTGGAGAAAATCGGGGCGGATCTGCCGCGCCTTATTGCCGACACGCAAAATCTCGTGAACTCAAGCCCAAAAATCTACGGAGAGGCGGCGCAGCTGTACCTGTCCACGGCGGCGGGAAAAATTCTCACCAAAGCCGAAACCGAGTCGGCAGCCCTCAAGGACGAGTTCGTCTCAACCGAGCATATCCTCATCGCCATAAGCGCGGGCGGCACCAAGGCGGGCGACCTGCTCGTCAAAGCGGGCGTTACCAAAAACGCCCTGTTGGAGTCGCTTAAAACAGTACGCGGAAATACCCGCGTTACCGACCAAAACCCGGAAGACAAATATCAGGCGCTTGAGCGCTACTGCCGCGACCTTACCGATCTTGCCCGTAAGGAAAAGCTCGATCCGGTTATCGGGCGGGATGAAGAAATCCGCCGTGTGATGCAGGTGCTTTCGCGCAGAACTAAGAACAACCCCGTACTGATAGGGGAACCGGGCGTGGGCAAAACTGCCATTGTCGAAGGGCTTGCGCGCCGCATTATCGCAGGCGACGTGCCGGAAGGCTTGAAGGGCAAGAAGTTGCTCGCCCTCGACTTGGGCGCGCTCGTGGCGGGCGCGAAGTTCCGGGGCGAGTTTGAGGAGCGGCTCAAAGCCGTGATTCACGAGGTGCAGTCCTCAAACGGCAAGATTATCCTGTTTATTGACGAGCTGCATACGCTTGTCGGAGCTGGAGCTGCCGAGGGCGCAACCGATGCGGCGAACCTGATTAAGCCCGCGCTTGCTCGCGGCGAACTGCGGTGCATAGGCGCGACCACGCTTGACGAATACCGCAAATATATAGAAAAAGACGCGGCTCTTGAACGCCGTTTTCAGCAGGTCTACTGCGCGCCGCCTTCGGTGGAGGACACGGTGGCGATTCTACGCGGCTTAAAGGAACGCTACGAGGTACATCACGGCGTCCGCATCAAAGATGAGGCGCTGGTTGCCGCGGCAACCCTGTCTGACCGCTATATCACAAGCCGTTTTTTGCCAGATAAGGCGATTGACCTTGTGGACGAAGCAGCCTCGCGCCTTAAAATGGAGCTGGACAGCCGTCCCACCGAACTTGACAAGCTTGAGCGCAGATTGCTGCAGCTCTCTATTGAACAACAAGCTCTTTCGCGCGAGAGCGATCCTGCGTCGCAGGATCGCCTGGGCAAGCTGGAAAAGGAACTTTCGGACATTACGACCGAACGGGATGCGGTAAAGATGCGCTGGGAAGGCGAAAAGAAGAATGTACAGGAAGTGCGCGATCTCAAACAGAAAATCGAGGAACTGCGGCGGGAGGAAACCCAGCAGGAACGGGACGGCAATCTGAACCGCGCCGCGGAAATCAAGTACGGAATGATCCCAGAAGCGCAGAAGAAACTGGACGCGCTCACGAAGCAGATGGACGGCAAGCAGGCTGATCAAAACGCTGGCATGCTTCTGCGCGAAGAGGTGAGCGAAGAGGACATTGCTCTCGTGGTTTCGGCGTGGACCGGGATTCCAGTGTCGAAGATGCTGTCGGGTGAGCTGCAGAAATATCTCGAACTTGAACGGGTTTTGACCCGCCGCGTAGTTGGGCAGGAAGACGCAGTGATCGCCGTGGCGGACGCGATCCGTCGCAACAAGGCAGGGCTGTCGGACATTAACCGCCCGCTAGGCTCATTCCTGTTTCTGGGACCGACTGGCGTGGGCAAGACCGAGCTGGCAAAGACTCTCGCGGATTTCCTGTTTAACGACGAAAAAGCCCTCACCCGCATTGACATGAGCGAATACGGCGAGAAACACGCGGTAAGCAGGCTTATCGGCGCGCCGCCGGGCTATGTGGGCTATGATCAAGGCGGGCAGCTCACCGAAGCCGTGCGCAGACGCCCGTACAGCGTTGTGCTGTTTGACGAAATCGAAAAAGCGCACCCGGAAATCTTCAACGTATTCCTGCAAATTTTGGATGACGGCAGGCTCACGGACGGTCAAGGGCGCGTGGTTGACTTCAAAAATGTGATTATCATTATGACAAGCAACTTGGGTTCTGACATTATTCTTGAGGCGAAGAACATGGACGGCTTAAAAGACGCGCTCATGGAACTTTTGAAGCAGAGTTTCCGCCCGGAATTCCTCAACCGCATAGACGAAACGGTAATTTTCAAACGGCTCGGCGTCGCGGACATCACGAAAATACTGGATATCCAGCTGAAGCGGCTCGCAGGCAGGCTTGCGGAGCGGAAAATCACGCTCAACCTGACGGACGCAGCAAAAACGTTTCTCGTCAACCGAGGCTTTGACCCGCTGTTCGGTGCGCGCCCTCTCAAACGGGCGATTCAGTCGGAAGTGGAGAACCCGCTCGCCAAAGCGATTATCGCGGGCAGCGTGAAGGACGGCGATACGGTACTGGCTGATGTATCAACAGATACCGCGTCTGATAATGGCGGACTGTGCTTCAAGAAGCAGGTGCAGACAGGGTAGAACGTCAGCGCGGGGAAGTGGGCGGATAGAAGGAAGGGTTTCCGCAGGAACCTTTCCTTTGAAGATTTCGACATTCCGTCTTGCATAAACCCACGCTTTCTTGTATAGTTTTTCCCAATTATGATAGAAGGCATACTCTTAGAAGGACTTATCTTCGGAATAATGGTGCTTGCGGTGTTTATCACCTTCAGAATCCTTAACTTTGCAGATATGACAGTGGATGGATCGTTTCCGCTCGGGGCGGCGGTTATGGCGGCGGCACTTTTGCAAGGCGTTCCCGCGCCAGCGGCGCTGCTCTTGTCTTTTGCCGCGGGCGCGCTCGCGGGGCTGGTTACCGCCCTCATACATACTAAACTCAAAATACCCGACCTGCTGTCGGGCATTCTCACCATGACCATGCTTTTTTCCATTAACCTTAGAGTTATGTCAAACCGCGCCAACCTGTCTCTCATCAAAACAAAGACCATCTTCACCGATATCACTGATTTTGCGGCGAACACGCTTAACATAGCACCCCAATACACTCAGTGGGCGCTCGTGGTTTTTTGCCTCCTTTCGGTTCTTCTGATAAAAACCATACTCGACATCTTTTTCCATACCGATTTCGGAACATCACTCTACGCGCTCGGCGCAAACCCACAGCTCATCATCTCGCAGGGTATGAACCCCGACGTGATAAAGACCGCTGGTATCTGCTTATCAAACGGACTGGTGGGTATAGCGGGCGCGTATGCCGCCATGTACCAAGGCTTCGCGGACGTAAACTTCGGCACTGGCACCATAGTCGCAGGACTTGCCTCGCTTATGATAGGCGAATTCCTTCTTAAAACGAATCACCTTGAACTGCTTACCCTGCGCGTACTGCTTGGCTCTATCCTGTACCGCGCCCTTATGTACCTTGCCCGTAACTATGGCTATTACATACACATGACCGCCAACGACCTCAAACTTATCACAGGACTGTTGATCATCCTCTGCGTGGCAGTATCAAAAACCGGCTTTCTTAATCGGGCAAGAACGGCGGCTAAACAAAGTAAAGAAGGGGGCAGTCCCTTATGATAAAGATAGAAAAACTGGGCGTAGTGTTTGAGGCTGGAACGCCGAATGAAAACACCGCGCTCTCCAACGTCAGCCTTACTGTGAATCGGGGTGATTTCATCACCGTGATAGGCTCTAACGGGGCGGGCAAGACCACCCTGTACAACGCGGTTTCCGGCGCGCTTATTCCCTCATCTGGCAAAATTTTCCTGATTGATGAAGATAAGGGCGTAACGCGGGATATTACGCGGGAAGCCGAATATCGCCGCGCCCGCTATATAGGACGCATCTTCCAGAACCCGCTGCTCGGCACTGCCGGAAAGTTAAGCATAGCCCACAACATGATGCTCTGCCACAAGAAGGGCTACAAGGGCTTGAAAATCAGCCTGACTCGGCAGAGGCGGGAAATTTTCCGCGAACAGCTGCAGGTGCTGGATATGGGGCTTGAAAACAGACTCGCTGACAACGTAGAACTCCTTTCCGGCGGCCAGCGGCAGGCGCTCGCTCTGCTTATGACCGTGATGTCCAAACCTCGCCTTCTCCTCCTTGACGAGCATACCGCCGCCCTTGATCCCCGCAACGCGGAGATCGTTATGAATCTGACGCTGCGCTTCGCCCGTGAGTACAATCTGACTGTGATGATGATTACCCACAACATGACGCACGCGCTCGAATACGGCAACCGCCTTCTCATGATGGATTCCGGCGAAATTATCCTGGACATAGACGCGCACGAAAAAGCGAAACTCAGCACCGCCGACATCGTAAACCGTTTCCGCGATATACGCAAACAAGAACTCTCTAATGACGAGATGCTCCTTTCGTAGCTTCTTTAAAAGTATAGGAAGTGTGATCGGGTGGCAGGCGCTAAGCATTGTAGCGATATACGCCGCGGCAGTTAGCGCTTCCTCATGCGCCTCATCGCTACAGAATTTCGTACTTCAGCCCTACGGCATAGAAAATTCCCGTGTAAGGAACGGTTTCACCATCGCTGTTATCGCCGATCTTCACAACACGATATATGGGGAAGCTCAGCGCGACCTTATAAACGCGGTGAACGGCTTGTCCCCCGATCTCATATTCCTGGTCGGGGATATCATGGACGAACGCACCACAACTGAAGGTACGGAACTTTTACTGTCAGGTATACAAGGTATCGCCCCTACGTTCTATGTAACCGGCAACCACGAATTCACCACTAACCGCGTAGATGAACTGCGGGATATTACCCGATCCTTTGATGTAATCATCCTTTCAGATGACTATGAAAAGCTCTCTATACAGGGGGCGGAAGTCATCGTGGCGGGAATCGAAGACCCATTCAAAAAGAAACATGAAGACAAAAACTACGACCAAGACCGTGTTATGGAAGAGCGTTTCCGTGGACTGGAAGACTCAAGCGCCTACCGCATACTTATTGCGCACCGCCCCGAACGAATCGAACAATACCTTACCTATCCCTTTGATCTCATCGTATCCGGACACGCACACGGCGGTCAGTGGCGCTTTAAAGGCTGGGCGAAAAATGGCTTATACGCTCCGAATCAGGGCTTCTTTCCCAAATACGCGGGTGGACTCTACCTGTGGGAAATGCCCGACGGCACTGTCATTCACATCGTCAGCAGAGGACTCTCCCTCACCACTCCAAAAATTCTCCGCATAAACAATCCGCCAGAACTTGTTTTTTTAGAAATACAGGAGAAAAATGAATAGCAAAATTTGCGCAGCCAGTCTGTTGAAGCGCCTTTATTTACTTGTTTTTCTATGTTTGTATGATATAATATCTGATTATAATGAACCTTCACGCCCTGAAGGGTGAGGTATCTTGTAAGCATTGCATAATGTGACAAGGTTTGTTCTGTAGGGAAATTATTAAATTGCAAAGTGTTACAAACATTAACCGCTATACATGGAGGGGTAGTAAACCCCACCGCGAATAAAAATGTTCACGGCTTATATGATTGTAACGGCGCTAAAGACAGAAGTCTCATTGTGCCGATTTAAAAGATACGGAGAATTACATGGAAGCGGCGGACGACGGATTACAAAAAATCAAAGAACTGGAACGAGAGAACAAACAGCTTTCTCGCACCATAAAGCAATTGCAGAACAAGCTAGCCACGCTTGAAATCTCCACAGTGGCGACTCGTACTCTACAAGATATACGCACGGCGGAGCAAAAAAAACTCGAAAAATATATGAAACTGCTTCTTGAGCGAACTCCGGTGATAATCATCCTGATGGACAGGGATAAACGCCTCGTGTACTGCTCAAGCACTTTTCTCAAGCTGCTTAATTTGGATAATTTCGAGCTGATAAACGGCATGAAAATTGAGGATGTGCTCAAGATGTTTGCTGACGATGCCTTCATACAAGCGTCGCTCCACCGCATAACGCACATTGTAACGACTCGTGAAGCTATATCCGCCGAAATATCTGTCAAGTTTCCCGCCCTGACCGAGTCTCATTCCTATACTGTACAGACAGCTCCCATGCTGGACGATAATGGAGAGCTTGACGGCATCTGTTCCATCTATTATGACAATACCGAAATCCTCGCCGCAAAACGCCGCGCCGAAACTGCCAATAGGGCAAAAAGCGAATTTCTCGCCAAGATGAGCCATGAAATCCGCACGCCTATGAACGCCATTATGGGTATGAGCGACCTCATGCGCATGGACAATCTCGATCCCATACAATTAGGCTATTTTGAAGACATTAAGAAAATGTCGAAAGCCCTGCTCGCTATTGTCAACGATATATTGGATTTCTCAAAGATAGAGTCCGGCAACATGGAGCTGCGGCTTACCCATTACAATATAACAGGTCTTTTTGACAATATGGTGTCCATATTCAAGTTTATGGCGCAGGGAAAGCAGCTCGCTTTCATTTCGACCATTCAGGATGTTCCCGACGTAGTGTATGGCGATGAAACACGGATGCGCCAGATCATCACCAACCTCGTGAATAACGCAATCAAATACACCCAGCACGGTACCGTGTCCCTTGTCATGTCCGTGGAGGACAAAAACGGCTCGCGGTACATTGTCATTCAGGTGCGGGATACGGGCATAGGCATACGGAAAGAGGACATTCCCCAATTATTCGACACGTTTCAGCAGTTCGATAAGAAACGAAACATAGGCGTTACCGGAACAGGATTAGGGCTCGCTATCATCAAACAACTCGTGGATATGATGAAGGGTTTTATCGAGGTGGACAGTGATTACGGCAAAGGCTCGACGTTTACGATCTATCTGCCGCTTGTAGAGGGCGATCCTGCGAAAGTCGAACTCAGCATAAACGGCGCGCCCTTTATCGTGGCGAAAGATTCCGCCGCCTTGAATATACTCGTGGTTGACGATATGCCGGTGAACCTTTCGGTGGCGCGTGGCTTTCTCAAAAACCACAACATGATCGCGGATACGGCGGAAAACGGCAAAAAAGCTATAGAAATGGTGAAGTGCAAACGCTACGACCTTGTGTTCATGGATCACATGATGCCCGGAATGGACGGCATAGAGGCGGCAATGAAAATCAGAGATCTGGGGAACGACAAGAACATTGTCAATGCCGCGTGGTTTAAAAAAATGCCTATCGTTGCCCTTACCGCCAACGCGGTCGCCGGTGCGCGGGAGATTTTCCTCAATTCCGGCATGAACGATTTTATCTCAAAGCCCATACAAGCAGATCAGTTCAACATGGTATTGTCCAAATGGCTGCCTAACGAGCAGATTATTCTGGACTTCCCTAAAAAAAATCTTTCCCCCATATCAGACCCCGTATTTGACAATCTCCGCGCCATAGATGGCTTTGATGTTGACAGAGGGCTGTCCCAGATAGGCGGCGACAAAGAGAATTATCTGCGGGTACTACGGCAGTTCTGCGCGGATTTTGACGTCCGTAAAAGCGCCATTATCGCTTTTCTCGATCAGAGCGACTGGAAAAACTACGGGCTTGTCGTCCATTCTCTCAAAGGCGTGTTCGCCACCATCGGTATGCAGGGACTTTCCGACGACGCGAAGCGGCTCGAATCAGCCGCGAAAACGCTCACCGCAAACGAGCGGGACGAGGAAAGCCTCCGCATCTGTCAGAAAACCACGCCACCTTTCTGCACCCTTATGACCAATTTTCACGCCAACCTACTCGCCGCACTCTTCAGTCTGCAAGTGAATCGCAAGGTTCTCACAGACGTGAGCGTTCTTCTTACCGAGCTTAAAGCGTTCTCAATTGCGTGTTCCGCGTACAAGGCGAAGGAAATCAACGAAATCGCCAGGCAGCTGGAACATATAAGCTATGACGAGGACACCGACATAAAATTGTCCGAAATTCTTGTGCTTGTCGGCTCTATGGATTACGAAGAAGCCGCCCAAAAAAGCGACGCCCTTTATACAAAGCTGCTCTCCTCGGGCTTCAAGGACAAACAGCGGGTTCTGCTTGTTGACGATGAAAAGGTGAACCATATCGTTATGGGCAACATACTGCAGGATGAATTTACGATGCTGTCGGCGCTTTCAGGCAAAGAAGCGCTTAACTTCCTTAACAAGGAAAGCGTCGACATTATCCTGCTTGACATTATGATGCCTGGTATGGACGGTTTTGAGACATTGAAACGCTTAAAAACCAATCCGGCGACCGAGTCTATTCCGGTCATCATCATCACAAGTCTTAACAACGCGGACGACGAGGAGAGGGGACTGCAGCTTGGCGCGGTGGATTTTGTCACCAAACCATTCAAGTCAACGATAATCAAGGCGCGCGTCAAGACGCACATGCGTATCTTGAAACATATACAGAGTATTGAGAAAGCAGGGTTATTCGACGAGCTTACCGGTATTCCGAACAGGCGGAATTTCAACGACCGCTTTGCCATGGAATGGCGGCGCGCAGACCGCGATCAGCGTCCTATCTCTTTTCTGATGATAGACATCGACAAATTCAAGGATTACAACGACACCTACGGGCATTTACAGGGGGATGTTCTGCTGCAGGCGGTGGCGAAAGTTTTCTCTCAAGCGGCGCGGCGTCCAGCGGACATTGCGGCGCGTGTGGGCGGCGAGGAATTCGGCGTTCTGCTGCCAGAGACGAAGCTGCAAGCCGCCGTGGACATCGCCGAGCAGATCCGCCGCAATGTACAGGCGATGAAAATAACCACGTCGGACGGCGCAATGACATCCGTTACCGTCAGCATAGGCGTGTCCTGTCTCATCCCGTCATCCGATATGCACAAAGAGGAACTGCTCGCCGCCGCGGACAGTTTCCTGTATCTTGCAAAAAACACTGGCAGAAACCGCGTATGCTCCCCCTGACGCAGTGAATGTTTCGGTGTTTTCCATACTTGCATTATACGCGCTTTTTGCGCTATACTATTAACCTCCATGAAGGATAAAAAAGAAAAATTTACGGTTCTTGATCTCATAGACCTCGATCTTAAGGAACATAATTCGCTTAACCTTATCAGCATTGGGGAGAAAAAAGGACTTGGCAGAGAAATAGTCAACGCGGATCTGAACAGACCCGGACTCGCCCTGTCAGGCTTTTTCGATTCGTTTGCGTACCAGCGCGTACAGATATTCGGACGCGGCGAAACAGCCTATTTGGAAAAGATCGTGAGCGAAGGAACAACCGACGCCATCGACCAGATTTTTTCTTACCAGATTCCCTGCTGCGTGTTTACCCAAGCACTCTCCCCGCCCGATTTTTTTCTGGAAGCGGCGGCAAAAGCTCACTGTCCTGTCCTGCAGACAGATTTAGGCACCGCCGAATTAGTGGCACGCCTCATACGCATACTGTCAACAATTTTCGCGCCTCGGATCGGCGAACACGGCGTATTGATGGACGTGTTCGGCGTGGGCGTACTGATCACTGGTGAATCCGGAGTGGGAAAAAGTGAAGTCGCGCTCGACCTCATACGGCGCGGACACCGGCTCGTGGGTGACGATATGGTAGACATACGCTGCATAAACGGCAATATGCTGCTGGGATCTGGATCAAACCGTATCATAGGGCATCACATGGAAATACGCGGGCTTGGCATCATCAACGTACCCCACATGTTCGGCATAGGGTCGGTACGGAAGCAGATACAGCTGCAGCTCGTCATACATCTGGAAAAAGAACAACCGGATAAGGAGTACGACCGGCTAGGGCTTGATCATAAACACAAGGAGTTTTTGGGCGTGAGCGTCCCATTTGTAGAGATAGGCGTTGCCACGCACCGTCAAAACATAGCGGTAATTGTGGAAGCCGCCGCCCTAAATGAACGACTCAGAAGAATGGGCTATGACACGGCAAAAGAATTTTATCAAAATATCATGAAATGGCAGGAAATGAGCGGAGCCGCCCAGATCGTTCATTTTGGGGAGGACATTATATGATCGAAAAAGTGATAACCATATCAAACCGGGCCGGGCTTCATGCCCGTCCGTCAGCTATGGTCGTCAATATTACAAAAAATATCATATCGGATGTCTTTTTTGAAAAGGATAACGACCGTGTAAATGCGAAATCTATTATGGGCCTGCTGACGCTGGGCGCGGCGTACGGCTCATCTTTGAAGATCATCACAGACGGTCCTGACGAAATTGAAGCTATGGATAAGATCGTTCATCTCTTTGAAACGAAATTCCAAGAAGGCGTGTAAAACGCCGCGAAAGGAACAGTATGCGGCGCAACGCTGTCCTCACCAACGATCAAGCTCCTGATATAAAAAAATCAACGCATTTAAAAAAACCGGTCATCGGAGTGTCAGGGCTTGCCTTAATCTATATACTCCTCTGCGCTCTGATGATTTTGGTGGTGGAAATTTTCTTTGAGGGCGTTTTATGGGACGGACGCATTCCGGATCAGGCGATGTTCTCGATTCTGCTCATACTGCCAGCTCTTTTGTGCGTGTTCTTTGTGATGTCGCTGGCATCCCTCATACACAGTCTGGTTACACGGAAGATAAGCCGACGGTTTCAGCTGCGGCTCTTAGGCTATTTTACCGTCATTCTGCTCTTCACCGCCCTGCCCCTCTTCATCATCACGCGGCTTTCCTTGGGCGAAATTATGAAATTCTGGGAAGGCTTGAACATGGAGGCGGTCGTGAACGACGCTCAGAACGTCGCCATGAATTTCTACTTTGATCGGGTGGAGGCGGCTGAACAGACAATGAAGACCGCCGATTTTGACGGTATCTTCACCGGAACCGCCGATCCGCCGGAAGGACTGCTCGCGGCGCAGGATTTTATTCGCACAGTTACGGACGAATGGCTGAGCGTCCGTTTCTGGGGAAAAGGCGACGCACGCCTTGACGCGCCGCCTTTAGTGTCCGAGGGTGTCATCACCAGGGAGAAGCCCCGCGACACTGACGTATTCCGGTACAGCGCCATCATCAGCGGTACAAACGACACTTCTGTGCGAATCGCCACCTTCAGCTTGGGCGAAAACTTTGACCGGACTATTGACGCGTTTGAAAATAGTCAGGTAAAATTCGCCATACTGAAACAAGAACCGGGTTTTAATTACATGGTGTTGTTTTACGCGGTGTTCTTCATGCCCGTCATACTGATGACGCTTGTCATTGCCATGTCCTTTACCCAGAACGTTACCAGCCCCCTATTGGAACTTACCGAAGCCACCCAGCGGGTCGCGGCAGGCGACTTGTCTATTCATATCACGGCGAAACGTAAGGACGAATTCAGGCTCTTGATAGACTCGTTCAATATGATGGTGAATAATCTAGAAAAAACGCGCAATCACCTCATAGAAAACGAAAAACGCTCTATCTGGCGCGATATGGCGGCGAAGCTTGCCCATGAGATAAAAAATGCGCTCACGCCGGTAAACGTGTCCGCCGGGCGGGTATTGCGGAAGTGTCGCGAAGACCCGGCGCGTATAGGCGATATTGCGGAAGATTGTATGCTTACCATCATACAGGACGTTGACGGGATTATAAAAATGCTGAACGAATTCCGGTCTTTTTCCCGTCCTATGGAGCCATCCGTATCGATCTGCAATGTGAAGGACGTGGCGGAAACAATAGCAGAATCGTACCGGCTGTCCTGTCCCGATATAGAATTCCGCGTAGACAACATAGAACCAGACGCCGTAGTAAAGATAAACGAGCGCCGCCTTTCCCAAGTTATCACCAACCTCCTCGTCAATGCAATTGACGCCGTTAATGCAGTTGACGCTGAAAAGCGGATCGAGATACGTACGGAC
>QMCE01002907.1_pt1 | contig 18934 bp, 18 predicted proteins | sample 1821851 | NCBI WGS metagenome assembly QMCE01 (sample SAMN09453174, study PRJNA476694) | Termite gut metagenome, whole genome shotgun sequencing project. | isolation source: worker | host: Odontotermes sp. | place: South Africa:Pretoria | collected 2016-01-28
TGGATGCACCACTACCGCGGCATGCGCGGCCCCGCGCGGGGCGCGGAGGACGCGAAGAAGAAAAAGGACTGCCGCTGCGGCGGGGAAGGCGCTTCCCGCTGCGCAAAATGACGCAATCCGGCGGCGCGATTTCCCCGCGGTTCCCGCGCTACCCGGCGATGACCTTGATCCGATACCGGCGCTCGCGCGGCCCGTCGAATTCGCAGAAGTAGACGCCCTGCCATGTGCCGAGCAGGGGCGCTCCGTTTTCCACAATGAGCGTCGCGCCCGGCCCGACGCAGCTTGCCTTCAGGTGCGCCGCGCTGTTGCCCTCGCCGTGGCGGAACTCCGGCCGATCGGGAAAGGCTTTTGCAAGTCCAAACAGCAGATCATGGACGACGTCCGGGTCGGCGTTCTCATTGATGGTGATCCCGGCTGTGGTGTGCGGGCAGTGCACAACGCACAACCCGCTCTCGACGCCGCTCTGCCGGATCGCGTCCCTGACGGCGGCTGTGATGTTGTACAAGCCTTCTTTCCCGGTCCTGAGCGTGTGCGATGTCGATGCGCCCATTGCGTTCCCATTCATTTTCAGGCGTTTTCCGGAAGGGCGAGGTAGTATTTCGCGAACTGCTTGTCCACCTTCAGGACATGCTCCTTCAGCCAGTCGTACACCACCTTGTTCACTTCCATGACGGCGGAGAAGTCGCCTGTGGATTTCTCGTACTTCGCCTTCAACTCCCAAAACGTCTTGATGAAGTTTTCATGCAGCTTCCTGTGCTCGGCCGCATGGGGATAGCGGCTCCGCAAATGGATCGATTCCTCGTCGTTGAAATGCTTCACCACATAATCGGCCAGAAAACGCAGGACGCCGGGAACCCTGTCCGTGTTGCTGCGATCCCGGAGAATGTCGACCTGGCGGAAAAGCTCCTTGTGCTGCTCGTCGATCTGCGGAATCCCGCACAGCATGGCGTCTGTCCACGAACCGCCCGAAACAACCTTCGCTCCCTTCTCAACCGCCACATTGACGCCCGGCTTGGGACGGATGCCTGTCGCCTCCTGATAAAACGAATGGCTGGATTCCGGAATCCACGGCCTGTGCGGCAGCCTGACGGCGCGCTGGGCGTCTTCCGGCGCGGCGAGGAAAAACTCCGCGAACTGCTTGTCCGAATGGAGAATATGCGCCTTGAGCCATTCGACGACGGCGTGGTTCATTTCCAGAAAAGTGGCGAGGTTATGGCCTGAGGCGTCGTATTGTCCCCGCAGTTTCTTCACCTCGGCCGAGAACGCGTGGTGCTGCCTCTGGTGCTCAAGCGCGCGGGGGTATCTGATCTGGCGGTGCAGGCTTTCCTCGTCGGAGAAATGCTCGGCAATGTATGTTTCGAGAAACTCAAGCGTCTTCGGGATGCGCGAGACGTCGCCGTGCATGGCGCCCAGCTTTTCGATGTGATCGAACAGCGCCTTGTGCTGGGCGTCTATATGGGGAATATGGCACAGAAACTGATCATTCCAAAGCATGACGTGATCTCCCGAAGAGAGGGTGACAATAAAGAAACGATCCCGGCGACGCCGGGTATCGCGGCATGCACAGTTCTCTGCATTGTTTTCTCTGTTTCAGCAACAGGCTCTCAGAGCAAAAGCCCCATCGCCGCCGTGGCGATCAACTCCTGGTTGTCGCTCTCGGTGGAAGGCTTGAGGACGCAGCCGTCGACGCCGTTGCCCGGCGCCATGACCTTGTCGATCTTCTCGCGGTTCGCCGTGCAGATGACGAAAAAACACGGCATGAATTTGTGGTTGATCTTGAGATCGTGGCAGAACTCGATCCCGTTCTTCCCCTCCATCTCCAAATCGCTTATCACAATCCGCGGCTTCTCCTCCAGCGCGACCGCCGTCCCCTCCTCCGGATTGTGCGCCAGAAACACGTGAAAACCGTGATCCTCGAAAAGCTTCTTCAGCGAATCCCGCTGATACGCCGAATCCGACACCAGCATCGCCGTCCTGTGCTGCGACGCCAGAGGCGTCGACATCAGGAACGAAATCAGCTTCCGGTTCGACGCTATCTGCGTCGCAAGTATCTTCGCGTCGCGCTCCATGACGGCGAAATCCGCCGCCAGAGTCTCCCCCTTGTCCCGCTCGTACCGGAACCGGGACGGCCCGCTGATCGCCCTGCCCACATAATTCACCAGCGACTCGATGTTCAACGGCTGCTCGATCAGCGCGGACGCGCCTTCATTGACCGCCATCAGAATGTGCGACACCGGCGCGCCCTCGGGCAGCACGAAGATGAACCGGGGCAAATCCGCGTGATCCGTCGACGCCTGGAGCATCTTCACGCTCTCCGCGTCCTCGACGATGTAATCCAGAATCGCCACATCGGCCTGCTCCGCAATCAGGCGGGCGGCCAGCTCCTTCGGCGTCTCGGCCTCCCCCTCCGGAACGTGAACCGCCACGTCGTAGCGCTTCAGCCGCAGCCCGGAACAGACCTCGTCCCGCATTCCGGGATCGGCCAGACCGACGATGATCTTCGCCATGGGGTCACTCCATTATCAGGTTTTCGAACATGTCCACGGAGTAGTACCGCTGCAGCTGATTTTTGAAAAACCGGTTCACATCCTCCATCGACAGCTTCGAGGCGAACATGATTTTGAGCCTGTCCTTCACTATGCCCTGCTCGATGCGCTCCAAGGACGGCGCCGAATCGATGATGTCCGCGACCATCGTCAGCCTGCGGATAATCAGGTACGCGACAAGCGACGAATCCTGGAACGACGGCTTCAACTGAATCATCGACTGGAACACTCTCGTGTCCGGCGTCGACATCTTGGCGTGGAACAGAAGCGTGCCCAGGGGGGACATGTGGAAGATGCCGTCCTCCTGGCCGTCGTCCTCCCTGTTCCGGACGATCGTCTCCTTGCGGCGGTACCGCTCGACAGTGGCGAGAAGGTCCCTGTCCGTCACCTCGTAGCCCCGGCCGGCGCGGATTTCCATCAGGCCTGTTTCTAGGGTTTTCACCGAGTCGAGAAGCAGATCGATGATGTCCTGGCTGACGTCGAGCTTTTTCTCGCGCACCTGATCCAGAACCGATTCCACCTCGTGGACGAACGCGCCCACGCTGGTGAAGCCGGTCATCATGAAATTGCCCTTGATGGAATGGAAATACCGGAAAATGGTGTTGACGCGCGGAATGCTGTCCGGCTCCTTCTCCAGCTGGAAAATCTCCTCGTTCAACTCCTTGAGAATGTCCTGGATTTCGATGAAGAACTGCTCCGCGAGGCCGTCGCCCATCTCCAGGGCGGGAGACGCCCGGCGCGCGCCCGGCGCGTCCTGTTCCGCGCCCGCGCCCGCGCCCGCGCCCTCCCGCGCCGCCGGAGCGGAGGCGGGAGCGTCCTCCATGGGGATGCCGGCCGCGGAAGGCTCGTCCCCCATGGGAATCGCGGCCGAGGCCGTGCCGTAGCTTTCGTCCTCAAGGCTGGTGCCGCTCGCCATGGCCACCAGCTCGAACGGTTCGATAATCATCCCCAGCTGGCTTCCCCCGAGGATGGTCGTGCCCGATATGCCGTGCGCGTCAAACCCCTCGGGAAGGGGGATGAGCACCAGCTTCTGCGGCCTGATGAACTCGGAGACCTTGCAGGCGATGCGCCCGTTCTTCGCCTCGATGATGATGATGGGCACGCTCCCGTCGTCCGTCTCCTCCTCAAGGTACACGCCGGCCAGGAGGTTCAGGAGATCGTGCAGGGGAAGGATGGAGTCGAGGTACTTGACGTTTTCCGTCCTGCCCATCGTCGTGTGGATTTCGTGCTTCTTGATCGACTGGGTGGCGACGACGTTGCCCACAGGCACGGCGAAATAGCCGTAGCCCGCGCGGATGATGACGGCGTCGGTGATGTTGACGGCGGAGAGCTGCGGAATCTTGTAGGTGAATTCCGTGCCCTTCCCCTTCGCCGTGTCGATGAGAATCTCGCCGCCCATCGACTCGACAGTCGACTTCACCACGTCCATCCCCACGCCCCGGCCGGAAATCTCCGTCGCCTCGCGGGCCGTGGAGAAGCCGGGGTTCATGATCATCTGCATGCACTCGTCGACGGAGAGCTTCGCGCCCGGCTGGGCATAGCCCTTCTCCGCGGCTATCTCCGAGATAAGGCCGGTGTCGAGGCCCTTGCCGTCGTCCTTCACCGCGACGAAGGTGAAGCCCTCCTTCTTGTACGCGGAGAGGGTGAGGCTGCCTGTCGGGTTCTTGCCCGCGTGCTGGCGATCGAGAGGGTCTTCGAGGCCGTGGTCGATGGCGTTCCTGATCTGGTGGGCAAGCGGCTCGTACAGGCGTTCGGCGACTGTCTTGTCGACAAGGGTGTCCTCGCCCACGATCTCGAAATCGACCTGCCTGCCGCGCTTCTTGGCGATGTCCCTGACAAGGCGGCGGAACCGGAGGAACGTCTCCTTGATCGGCACCATGCGGATGTCCATGACCAGATGGTGCAGATCGGAGGAGATGCGGTTGGTGGACATGGCGGCGAGCTTGACCATCTCCATCGTCTCCTTGTCCACCTCCTCGGCGGAGTTGTTGAGGTGGCGCTGGAGAATGGAGATGTTCGAGGCCGCGATGATGATCTCGCCCGTCAGCCCGAGAAGGGTGTCGAGGTGGGCGATCTTGACCGGCATCCGATCGATTTCGGAGCCTTTGGCCGCGTCCCTGTTGTCGGCTTGCGGTGCGGGATTACCAGTCATGGTCGAATATCCTTGCGAGAACTATTTTGACCATCTCCATGGACGGGGGCTTGATGATGTAGTCGTCCGCGCCCAGATGGAGCGCGCGGAAAATGTACTTCGCGTCGTCGTGCGTGGAAATGATGACTATGGGCAGGCGGCGGTATTCGGGGGTGTTCCGGAGGGCCTCTGTGAGTTCGAAGCCGTCCATCTCCGGCATGACGAGGTCGGAGATGAGCATGTCGAACTTCTTGCTTTTGAGCGCGGTCTGCGCTTCAAGGCCGTTTTCCGCCTCTTCAGCCGACATTCCCAGGGCGACGATGATGTCCTTGATGGCGCGGCGGACCGCAGGATAGTCGTCGACGATGAGTATGGATTTTCCTTTCCAGGGAGCAGCTGTTTCACTGGCGGACATCGGCTTCCTTTCCCGAGAAAATCACGTAAATGGCATGAATACAGAGAGTGGCAAAGAAATGATCGTCGCCATCCGATCACTTCATCCATACATTATATAAAGATGCGCGGCAATATTCAATAGCGTTTCCGGGCGCGGGCAGGCGCATTCACTGGCCCAGCGACCGCAGCCTTGTCCGCGCCAGTTCGGCGTCGGGGCTGCCGGCAGGTTCCTTTTGCAGAAATTCCCCCAGATACTTCCGCGCGCCGTCGGCGTGCCTGGCCAGCAGGCGCTGGTATTCCACTGTCGGCGCCATGCGGTTTTCCCGTGCGTAGTACGTGGCGAGATTTTCGTGGAACATGCCGAGATTGTACAGGATCGCGGCATACTCCGGCCCTGTCTCCATATGAAGCTCTTCCGACTCCTCAAGCGCCTGCGCGCGCGCGCGCTCAAGCGCCTCCTCGGCCTTGTCGAACTCCTTGAGCGCGATGCGCGTCAGGCCGAGCGTGTTCCACGCGCCGGGGAAATCGTTCTTGAGCGAGACCGCCTGATCGAGATCTTTCGCGGCGGGGGCGAACAGCCCTTCGGCGCGGTTGAGAATGCCGCGCGAGTAGAACAGCTCCGCGTTTTCCGGATCAGCCTGAATGCCTGTGTCGAGAAGGCGCCGCAGTTCCGCCATCTCCGACGGCGGGTACGGCGTCCCGCCGTCGGACATGAATTCGTCCCTGGGGGGGAGCTGCCTGTTGATGCGCTCCCACAGGGCGTTGGCCAGATACTGGCAGGCTTCGGCCTTTTGCGAATTGAAACGGTAGTCCTTTGTCCACATGCCGGTTTCGTTGCGCGCGATGGCGTCCGCCTGTTCGGCGATGGCGACGACGGGCGAGGCGATGGAGCGCAGTTTGTCGTAATCCCTCACCGGGTCGTACGCGTCCGACTGGATGAGGTCGCGGCTCTGGGCAAGCAGCTTGTCGAGCGGCACCAGCGCCGAATCGAAGCTGGCGGGCCGCCGATCCGTCGATTTGCGGTTGCGGATCGCCTCAAGGCTTTCCGTGGCGGCGCGGACGAGTTCCGCCGGATCGTCCGGATCGGGCCCGCCCCCGATAATCCCGAAAAAGCGCAGCGCGCAGACCGCGACAATGCCTATGCCGAACGTGATCGCGAGTGCGCGGATAAAGTTGCCGAGACGTGAATGCATCTTTTTCCCTCGCTGCGAAAGAGTTCGCAGCCGCCACTATACCTGAAAACCCGAAAAAGAGCAGAAAAAATAATGGACGCCTGTTCAGGCGTCCATTCGGAAAGTCTTTCCCGCCGGGAATACGGTCGACAGCCGCATCAATAGCCGCCGCTCATTGCCGTGGCGGGACTGGGAACCCAGCTCTGCGGCGGGCGCTCAGGCTGCGCCAGGGGCGCCTGCGCGCGGGGGGCGGGGGCTGCTGCGCTCAACCGGGGATTGCGGCTCTGGCCCGGCTGCGCCTGGGCTGTCGCGCGCTGATGGTAGCGCACAGGCTCAAGTTCGGGAATCGGCGCGCTGAACAGGTACGGCTCAACAGGCGGCACCACGAAGCCGGCGGCCGGAACCGGAACAGAAACAGCATAGTCGTTCGCCAGGGCCGCGCGCGCCATCGCCAGTTCAGGCGAGGGGTGGACGACAGGCGCGGCGGGTTGATGCGCCTGGGGCGTTCCGTACAGCACGGCGACGGGGACAGGTTCGGGAAGCGGCTCATAGCGGGCCAGTTCGGCGGAGGACCGGGGCGACAGGGCCGCGGGATGCGCCTGTCCATATGCCCGGGGCTCCGGGGATTGCCCCATTTCCGGATGCGCGGGGCGGTTCCGCTGCGGCCGCCTGACCGAGGCGGCAAGCACTTCGGCAGGCCGCGAGGTCGCGGGCGACAGGGCGAGATCGGGATAGCCGCTTGCGGCTGTTGCGGCCGGCCGGCGCGAAGCTGCGGCGCCGAGGTCGCGATTGCGGTTGCAGCCTGCCGCCACGGCCCCGACGAGCAGGGCCGCCCCCATGATGGCTGCTATGAGTCGAATGCCGGGCATGCCAGACCTTTCTCCCCCGAGAAATATGCCAATTGTTTCGGATAATGTTACCGGTTGTGGTTTGATAATGCAAGCGGGAAAATCCAGAGGGATGACGAATTTCCACTTTTATCGAGTTTACCTGTTGAAATCCTTGGGGATGCAGAAAGTAATCTTAATATAACTTTTTTATGTCAAGGATGTTGTGGAGAGGTGGATTCGATGGCGCCCTGTTCGGCGCTTGTTGGAAAAGCCCTGCGGACGGTTCTGTTTCGCGTTTCCCGCGCAGCATGCCGGCGCATGGAATATCCACGCCAACTGAATATAAATTCTCGTATAACGTGATTATCGTGGATTTGAAACGGCATGGCGTGTATTTGACAGGCAATTACCGGGCTTCGCCGTCCTCTTCCACGCTGTCCGGTTCGGGTTCTGCCCGCTCGGCTGCTTCGCACGCCACAATCACCCCGTCGAAAAGCGATCGCACCGTGTCCACCATGGGGTGGCGCGCCAGATTGAATTCCGCCTGCGCGTCGTCAGCCGCGCGGGCGGAGGAGCGCCGCTGCGCCGCGCGTTCCCTGAACGAAAACCGCACAGGACGCCCCAGCGTCTCTGCCGCCATGTCGGTCAGGCGTTTCAGGCGGAGGGCGTCGTTCCACGGTTCGATGCGGGTGGGACTGCCTGTCAGGATGATTTCATCCCCCGAGACATCGTCGACGGCGATGCGCAGCATGAGCCGCAAATCCGCCGGATGGCGCTCTGCCGCCATGTCGAGGAGTTTGGACCAGAGATCGATGGCGGCGTCTTTTGTCAGCGGCTGCGCCGGGGGCGCGGGCGGTTGCTGATGCTGAGCCGGGGGGTGCTCCTGAACAGGAGGGGGCGCGGGAGCGGGGGCCGGTTCGGGTTCGGGAACGGAATCGGGCGCGGGCTGCCTGGGGACGGGGGCGCGATCCGGTTCTGCGCGAGCGGGAGCGGGAACAGGAGCGGGAACGGGAGGCGGGGCCGGGACGGACGCGGCGGGGAGCTGGCCCAGCCGCTCCAGAATCCGCGACACCGGCGTCACGCCCCCAAGGCCGGCCAGCCGCGCGACAGCCATTTCCAACGCGACCAGCGGATTGGTGAGGGCGCGGCTCCGGACGCGGGTCCGGGCCGCGGCGAGCGCGTCCAGATAGAGCAGCGCCGATTCGAGATCCGTCGTTTTGGCCAGTTCGAACAATTCGGCCCTGGCGGGGCCGTACGCGGCGACGCCCTCTTCCTTCCCGCCGGCGGCGAGCAGCATCAGATCGCGGCCGAAGGCGATCAGCTGATCCAGAAAATCCCCGACATTCGTCCCCCGCGACGCCACCTCGTCCACAATGGCCAAAGCCCCCCGCGCGTCCCCCCGCGCGATGCGGGTGAAAATCCCCGCCACGTTTTCGGTGGACGCCACGCCACGGACCGATTCGACATCCTCCCGCGTCACCTCGCCGGCGGCGAAGGAGAGCAGCTGATCCAGCAGCACCAGCCCGTCCCGGACCGAGCCCCCGGCAAACGCCGCGACTGCCTCAAGCGCGTCGTCTGATATGGCGGCCTCCTCCCGGACAGCCAGCGAACGGAAAAACGCGGCAAGCCGCGCCTGCGGCACAAGGCGGAAATCAAACCGCTGGCAGCGCGAGAGAATCGTGTCCGGCACCTTGTGGGGATCGGTTGTGGCGAGGATGAATTTGACGTGTCCGGGCGGCTCTTCGAGCGTCTTGAGCAGCGCGTTGAACGCGCCGTCCGAGAGCATGTGCACTTCGTCGATGATGTAGATTTTGCAGCGGGCGCGCGTGGGAACATAGGCGGCCTGTTCGCGGAGGAGGCGGATTTGCTCGATGCCGTTGTTCGACGCGCCGTCGATTTCGAGAACGTCCGCGTCGCGGCCGGCGGCGACATCGACGCAGATTGGGCAGACGCCGCAGGGGTCGGGCGTGGGGCCGTTTTTGCAGACAAGCGCCCTGGCCAGGATGCGGGCCATCGTCGTCTTGCCGCAGCCGTGGCCGCCCGTAAAGATGTACGCGTGCGCGACGCGATCCCGCGCGATGGCGTTTTTCAGCGTCGCGGCTATGTGTTCCTGGCCCACCACGTCGTCGAAATGCGCGGGACGGTAGCGGCGTGCCATCACTTCGTACATGGGGAGAGTCCGCTGAAAAAAAAGGGCCGTCCGAACCCGACCAGGCTTGCCTGCACAAAGCCGGATCCGCTTAGGGCTGCTCGGTTCCCCGCCTGACCCGGTTCACGCTCCAGCGTCCTGTTTTGTCAAGAGAGGGGCTGCGGGAATCTCCAAAACTCCCGATCCCCGAAACAGCGTCATATGTCCTCCACGGCGGAATCGACCGGAACCGGCCCCGATTCCGCACCGCCCGCCTTCTCTCGCGCCGCCATGTCCCGAAGCGCGTTCAAGCCCAGCGGCGCAGCCAGAATCACCGTGGCGAAATCCGCAATCGGCTGCGCCAGCTGAATCCCCAGCACCCCCAGCCACGGCTTCAGAATAAACAGCGCGGGCAGCAGAAACAACCCCTGCCGCGCCATGGCCAGAAGCGTCGCCGGCCCCGCCCTGCCGATTGTCTGGAGCATCATGTTGTGGAGAATGGCCCAGCCGATCAGGGGCATGACGAGACACTGCATCCGGAGCGCGAGCGCCCCGATGCGGATCACGTCCGGATCGTCGCGGCGGAACCGCGCGATGATCTCCCCGGCGAAAACAATCCCCAGAACCGAAAACGCCAGCAGGACCCAGAACGACGATTTGAAGCAAAACCAGAACGCCCGCCGCACGCGGGCGTAGAGCCCCGCCCCGTAATTGAACCCGCACACGGGCTGGAACCCCTGCCCCCATCCGATAAGCGCGGAGCCGGCCACCCAGTACACCCGCCGCACGATGGAGAGCGCCGCAATCGCCGCGTCGCCGAACTCCCGCGCCGCGTGGTTGAGAAAGACGGTGGAGACGGCCAGCAGGCCCTGGCGGCACAGCGAGGGAAATCCTCCCCGGAAAATTTCCCGGAAATGCCACGGCTGCGGCGAAAAATGGGCGAACCGGACAGCGATGTTCCCCCCCTTCGCGCACCCGGCGAGGAGCAGGCAGAACCCGACGAACTGGCTCGCCATCGTCGCCAGCGACGCCCCCGCCACCCCCAGTTCGAACGTGTAGATGAACAGGGGGTCGAGCGCGACGTTGAGCACGGCCCCGCCCGTCATCCCCGCCATGCCGTACGCCGCGCTTCCCTGAAAGCGGAGGAGGTTGTTGAGCATGAGCGAGCCCACCATCCACGGCGCTCCCAGCAGGATGAAGACGAGATACTCCTTGGCGTGGGGGAGGATGGTCGGGGTCGATCCGAGGGAGATCGCGAAGTCTTCGAGAAAAAGAAGCCCGCCCGCGGCCACAAGCGCGCCCGCGGCCAGCGACGACGCGAACCCGGTCATCGCCATGCGGGAGGCGTCCCCGGTCCTGCCCGCGCCCAGGCTGCGGGAAATGTAGTTCCCCGAGCCGTGGCCGAAGAAAAACCCGATCGCCTGGATAACCGCCATCAGGGAAAAGCTCACCCCCACAGCCGCCGTCGCCGACGTGCCCAGCCCGGAGACGAAATAGGTGTCCGCCATGTTGTACAGGGCGGAAATAAGCATGATGACGATGGTGGGCACGGCCATGCGCGCCACCAGCCCTTCGACAGGCTCCGTGGTCATGCGTTTCAACTTCTGTTCGAACGCAGTCCCGCCGCTGTCCATATCCGTCCCTGTTCCCGGACGATTGCCTGATGACTTCGCCCGGACAAATCGCTACAATGCGAATCACGTGGTTGTATCCCAAAGGAAGGAATATGGCAATTCTTCTTACCAACGACGACGGCGTGGACGCGCCCGGCATCTCCGAGCTCGCGCTGGCCCTGAAAGGGCTGGACGAGCTCCATGTCGCCGCGCCGGAGAAAAACATGTCCGGCGTCAGCGCCGGCATCACCATCACCCGGAATCTTCAGGCGAAAAGACACCCCGCCGGAGCGGCGGGCGAAGAACGCTGGTCTGTCGACGGCACCCCCGCCGACGCGGCCAAATTCGGCCTGCAGCACGTTCTCTCGAACGTCCCGCCCCGGCTTGTGGCGAGCGGCGTCAATTTCGGCCCCAACATCGGCGTGAACGTGCGCAGCTCGGGAACTGTCGGCGCAGCCTTCGAAGCCGTCTCCGCCGGCGTCAACGCCCTTGCCGTCTCTGTCGAATACATCCACCCGACAAACTGGGCGGCGGTGAAGCACTATGCCCGGAAAGTCGCCAAAATGATGCTGGCCCTCCCCCCCGGCGGAGAGCCCTTTGTCCTCAACCTCAACGTCCCGTCCGCCGATCCCGGAGACATCAAGGGCCTGGTCATCGCCCGCCACGGGTCGGGCGGCGTGCGCGACAGCATTGTGGTCGAGAAGCGGGGCGACGTCTTCCACCTTGAGGCGGAATGGATGGAGACGCCTTCGGACGGCGATTGCGACGCGTCGGCCTTCCTGTCCGGCCATGCCGTGCTCACGCCGCTCCGCTTCGAGATGACGGACGACGCGAGGATGGCGTTTCTCGCGGAACAGTGGGCGGGCGAGGCGACGCTTTTCAGAAAAGGAAGCCGCACATGACGAACGTCGAATGCAAAGACCTGAACGCCGGGCTCTACCGCCATCCGGGCGAACGCGCCGCGCGCGGGCGCATGGAAAAAATCCCCGGCTTCAAAAAAGCCGTCGACGTCCTCGTCGGCTATGCCGGCAGCGAAGCGGAACGCCAGGCCGAAGCCGCCTCCATGGTCCGCGCCGGCCCCGGCGTCTATCCCGTCCTCGCCGACATGTGGAGCGATCTCCTCCGCCGGTTCGGCCTGGGAGCGGTCCCCCTTTCGGTCGGCTGGTTCATGCCCTCTCCCTGCGCGCTCCGGGGCGGCAACGATCGCCCCGCCGTCGTCCTTGACAGCCGCATGCTGGACATCCTCCCCGAACGGGAAATGTTCGCCCTCCTCGCCATGCAGACAGGCTCCATCCGCCTCGGGAACGCCACCCTGATCGCGGCCTGCGACTTCAGCCGCCGGTTCCTCGACGCCTACGGCATAGCCGGAGCGCCCGCGGCCCTGCCCGCGTGGGGCCTGGAAAACTGGCGCCGCTGCGCGCTGTTCTCCGCGGATCGCGCCGCCGCGCTCGCGTGCGGCGATCCGGAGGCGGTCGTCGCCCTTCTCGATCGCTTCGCCGGCGCGGGGGAGAAGAGCTGGGGCGGCGTCGCGAAACCGGACGCGCTCCGCCTTCAGGGCATCGAGGCGCTGTCGATGCAGGGGGACTGGTCGAATTCCCGCCTGCGCCGCTTCGTCCTCGCCATGAACCGCAGCAACAACGTCGCCCTCATCCGCCGATCCGATCTTCTGGACTGGTTCGCCTCCGGGATTCCGGCGAAAATCCTTTCCGGAGAAATGACCGAACCCGAAGACGCAGAGACCGATCCCGCAGCCGGCGGGCGGGGCGTGGACAAAGACCCCTCTGTCGCGTACTGGGGCGAATTCGCGGGAGCGAACCGCGGCGAAGAGCAGGACGGGAATTCCCTGTCCGCCGCGTCCGCCGCCCTGGGAGACCTCCGCGACATGGCGGAAAAAGGCGTCAATTCCTTTTTCAAGGCGGGCGAGGCGTTCTGGAACGCCCTGACGGAAGAGGCGGGGAAGAAGTGATGCGAGGCGTTTTTCTCTTTCTTCCGCTCCTGCTGATCGCCTCCGCCGTCCGCGCCCAGGACGCGGGCGGCTCTGTGGAGCCGGGGCCGGGAGGCGCGAACACGTTCCGCGTGCGGGTTGTGGCTGCTCCGCCCGCGCCGGCCGCTTCGGGGCAGGTTGTGACCATAGACGAATTCCCCGTCTCGGACGGCGGCCCCGTCGTCTCCGAGCCGCTGGAACAGGGCGGAATGGGTTCGGGGGAGGCGCCGCGCGTCCTCGCCACGCTCTACGGCGTGCCGATCACCGAGGAGGATGTGGCGAAGGAAATGTGGATGCGGCGCGGGCGGGAGACGTTCGAGTGGATTCTCGGGCGCGACATTCTCAGGCGCGAACTCCGGCGCCTCCGCCTTTCCGTTTCCGACGCCGAGGTTGCGGAACGCCTGGACAGGCATCTGGCCGTTCTCCGGAGAGCCTATCCCAATCTGAAAAAGACGGACGATCTCACCCGCGCCGCCGGCGGCATGTCGCTGGACGAATACCGCGAGCGCACGGTGTGGGCCGAGGCGGCGCTCAGAAAGATCATGAACGCGGTTCTTGAGACGCGCGAGGAGGATGTGCGCAAGTTCTTCGCCGCCGTCCAGGCGGAGTATATCCGCCCCGAGCGGGTGCGCATATCGCAGATATTCATCCCGCCGGGCGCGGACGACGGGGAAGGCGTCGCCGGCCCGGAGGACTGGGCCGAAGCGGAAAAGCGGATTCGCGAAGCCCACGCCCTTCTGGTCAGGGAGGATTTCGACAGGGTGGCGCAGACGTACGGCTCCGGAGGCGGCCTGTCCCGGTGGGTGCGGCGGGGCGATCTGCTGCGCGAGCTTGAGGAGCCCGCCTTCTCCATCGCGAAGGGCTCGATAACCAACCCCATCAAGAGCTCCATGGGCTGGCACATCATCGAGGTCGAGGAGCGGGAGGAGCGCGGGGAGCCGGATTTGGAGGAGGTGCGGGACGAGGTGACGGAGCGGTACAAAGAGGAGCGCTTCGCCCGCCTCGCGGGCGAATTCATGGCGCGGCTCAAGGAAAAAACGCTGGAGACGGGCGGGCTGGTCATGGGCGACACGCCCGGCGTGTTCGCCGACGACGAACCCGAAGAAAAACCATAATGGCGAAAGAACGCATTGCGATTGCGGGAAATCCCTGCGGCGCGGCATCGCGGATGCTTGCCGCGGCGGGCGAAAAGCTCGGCTTCACAAAAAGCCTGGATGCGGCCGTCTCCCGCGCGGCGCAGGTCTTCCGGAGCGGCGGCATTGTCGTCTTTCCCACGGAGACGGTGTACGGCGTCGGCGCGCTGGCGTCGGACGCGGGCGCGGTTCTGCGGCTGCGCGAGTTGAAGCGGCGCTCTGATCGGAAACCGTTTCAGTTCCTTGTCGCCGACATGGACGCGGCGGAAAAACTGGGCGCGGTCTTTTCCCGCCCCGCCCGATGGCTGGCCGAGACGTTCTGGCCCGGCTCCCTGACGCTGGTGCTCCCCGACGGGACAAACCCCGGTTCGACGCTGGGCGTGCGCGTCCCGTCCTCGCCGTTCATGGAGGCTCTGCTCCGGGAGCTGGACGGCGCCGTCGTTTCCTCCAGCGCCAACCCGGCCGGAATGGCTCCGCCGGACAACGCCGACGCGGCCGACGCGTTCGGCGATGCGGTGGATTTGCTGATCGACGGCGGGACGGCGCGCGGCACGGCATCGACCGTGGTGCGATGCACCGGCGGCGACTTTGAGATTCTGCGTTCCGGCGGCGTGACCGAAGACGGGATACGGCTGGCATGGAACGGCAAAAACCCATGGGGCGATACGGATCTTCAATAAGGAGCGTGCAGAATGGCTGAAGACAGGAGAATCGCGGTTGGCTCGGATCACGCGGCGGCGGAGACGCTGGCGCGGCTGGTTCGTTTTCTTCAGGATCGGGGCTGGGAGGTGAAGGATTTCACCGTCGTTGTGGACGGCAAGGCCGATTACCCCGTGGCTGCCCACAAGGTGGCCCACGCCGTGCAGAAGGGCGAATACCCGAAGGGCCTCCTGATGTGCGGCACGGGGCTGGGCGTGAACTATACGGCGAACCGCTACAGGGGCGTCCGGGCGGCGCTGTGCCTGAACGTCGAATTCGCCAAGCTGGCCCGCGATCACAATGATTCGAACATCCTCGTCATGCCTGGCCGCGCGACCATGTACGAGCCGCACGAGAAGGTTCTGGAAGCCTGGCTCGACACGCCGTTTTCCGGCGATCCGCGCCATGTCAACCGCATCCGCCTGATTGAGGAAGTGATCCCGTGAGCGATTTTGTGGACGCGGTGGGCATTGACGGCCCGGCCGGCTCGGGCAAGAGCAGCGTGGCGCGGCGCATCGCCGCCGCGCGGGGGTTTGTCTACGTCGATACAGGGGCGATGTACCGGGCTGTCGCGCTCAAGGCGCTGCGGCTTGGCGTCGATATGGAAGACCCGGACGCGATGGCGCGGACAGCGTCGGCGTCGGCGATCGCCTTCGACGAAACAGGAACGCGGGTTTTGCTGGACGGCGAGGACGTCTCGCGCGACATCCGGTCTCCGGAAGTGGCGCGGAACGTCAAATTCGCCGCGCGCGTGTCTGCGATCCGCGACAGGCTGGTCGGCCTGCAGCGGGCGATGTGCGAGGAGCGGCCTGTCGTCATGGAGGGGCGCGACATCACGACGGTGGTGCTGCCGCGCGCGCGGTGGAAGTTTTTCCTGACCGCGAGCCCGGAGACGCGCGCGTCGCGGCGCCATGCCGAGATGCTGGCGGCGGGGCGGGACGTCCGGCTTGAGGACATTCTCGCCGACATCAACATGCGCGACGCGGCTGATTACCAGGTCGGGCCCATGAAGGACGCGCGCGACAGGGCGCTTGCCGGGGACGGGATTGAGTATCTGGACACAAGCGGGATGACCCCGGACGACGTTGTGGGGGCCATCCTGTCCTCTATGGACAAAGGACAGGGGGAGGGAACCTGTTCATAAGAAGCTGTTTCATAACTCGCTTCCATAAAAGAAGGTGCGCACGCCATGCCGGACACATTCAACGCCGACTTCACCCAATTCGTTCAGGAGCGAATCCGCCCCGCCATCGACGCGATCGCGGTCCGCAAGCGGTCGGGGCTGTTTTTTTCGCTGGCGATCGCGGCTGTCGTTTTCGTCGTCCTCGCCATCGCCGTCCACTTCATCCTCCTCCCGTATCGGGAGCTGCTGGGCGCGCGCAGCATCAACCCCTGGCCTGTCATGCTGCTGACCCCGGCCGCTCTGGCCATGCTCAGCTTCTCTGTCGCGTACATCCTCAGCCTGCGCAAAACTGTCGCGGAGTTCCGCGAAACAATCATCAGACGCATGGCCGCATTTATCGATCCCTCCCTGACGCGCCAAAGGGCGAAGCGGGAAGGCGGACAGGCGGAACCGGACGCGAGCCCTCTTTTCAGCGGCATGGGCAGGCCTGTTTCCGGAACGGATCGCTTTCTCGGCCATTCGGGCGAGGCGTCTGTGGAGTTCCACGACATCCACATTCCTCAGGAAAAGGATGCGGACAATCAGGAGAGCCTGACCGGGATATTCATGAAAGCCGTGTATCCCAGGGCGTTCCGCGACCCGCTGTTTGTTCTCCCGCAGGGCGTCGAGGCGAGCAGAAGCGGGCTGGAAGAGGGATTGCGGGAAAAGGGGGCGTCGCCGCGGGGCGGCCTTGTGCGTGTGGAGGATACGAGGACGTTCCGGCAGATTCTCAAGCCCGCCGACGCGCCGAAATGGGGCGACGGCTTCCTCTCCGCGGAGATCGGCGCGAAGCTGGAGGAGCTTCGCCGTCAGGGGAGCGAGTTGTATCTGGGCTGTTTCGGCCGCGATCTCCACCTCGCCTTTCTTTCCCGCGACAAGCGCATGGAGCTTCCGGGCGCGTTCGAAGGCTTCGATTTCGGCAATTGCCGGGAGTTCTGCCGCGAGGCGATGGTCGCGATGGCGCTGACGCGCGAACTGGGCGGCCGGACGGATTTGTGGCAAGCCGAGTAGGCAGGATATATTTTTTCGAAAAAACCAACTTTTGGCGGATTTTTGTCTTTCATTTTACATACTTCCCGGATAAAATTGCCGGAGTATATGTAGTAGTGTTGTCTCTTGCAGGATGCCTAAACCACCGTTGCCTCCTCTTTCCCGGACAGGGCGCGCAAGTCGTCGGTATGGCCAGGGACGCATACGACGCCGGCGGCCATGCCGTGGCGCTGTATGAAGAAGCCAGCGAGATACTCGGGTTCGATCTGGCTGACTTGACGTTCAACGCAGACGCGGAGACCCTCGCGCGGACGGAAAACTGCCAGCCCGCGCTCCTGGTCGCGAGTCTGGCCCTTCTCGACACGCTGCGTGAACGAAAACAGCTCAAGCTCACCGGCGCGGCCGGCCTCTCCCTCGGGGAATACACAGCCCTGACCGCGTTGGAATCGCTGGATTTCGCCGACGCGGTCCGCCTTGTGCGCAAGCGGGGCGAGTTGATGGAGGAGGCGGGGCGCGGCCAGGACACGGGCATGACGTCCGTCATCGGCCTTGAGGCCCCTGCCATAGAGGAGATTTGCGCCCGGGTGACCGCGTCCGGCGTCGGGTTGGTCGTGACAGCGAATTACAACTGCCCCGGCCAGGTCGTCATATCAGGCGCGAAAGCGGCGCTGGAAAAGGCCGCGGAGGAGCTCAAGGCCGCGGGCGCGCGCCGGGTGCTGCCGCTCAACGTCTCGGGCGCGTTCCATTCGCCGTTCATGGAGCGGGCGAAAAAAGGGCTGGAAGCCACGCTGACCGAAGTCGCGATGCGGAACCCCATGGCGAAGTTCGTCAACAACGCGGACGCGGCTGTCATGACCGATCCGGAATCGATCCGCGACTCGCTGGCGCGCCAGGTGGTCGAGCCTGTGCGGTGGGAACAGGCGTGCAGGCTGCTTGTCGGGCAGGGCGATTCGGTGTTCTACGAGATCGGCCCCGGCAAGGTGTGCGCGGGCCTGATGAAGCGCATCGCCCCCGAGGCGACGGTGGTCTCGGTCAACACGCTGGCCGACATCGAGGCGCTGCCGGATTGACAGGAAAGAAGATTTCATTGCCCGCCGAATTGAACCGCAGGGGTTGTCGGCGGGTTTTTTGTATGCTTTTGAAAACATTTTCCGGAAGGAGCGAATCCGATGCGGGGCGAAACAGCGGTGATCACCGGCGGCGCGCGGGGCATTGGCGAGGCCATTGCCGCGACGATGGCGAAGATGGGCGCGAACATCGTGATCTGGGATGTTCTTGAGGATCAGGCCAGGGCGACGGCGGCGAAGCTGGCTGCCGATCACGGCGTCAGGGCGGCCGGCCTCGCGGTGGACGTCACCAGCGGGGACTCGGTGGAGGCGGCTGTGGAGTCTGTGGCGAAGGAGTTCGGCGGCATCGACATTCTGGTGAACAACGCGGGCATCACCCGCGACGGCCTCATCATCAGGATGAAGGAGGAGGACTGGGATCAGGTGCTGGCGATCAACCTGAAGGGCGTCTGGCAATGCACCAAGAGCGTGGGCAAGGCGATGCTGAAGGCGCGAAAGGGTGCGATAGTCAATATCGCCTCGGTCGTCGGTGTGATGGGCAATGCGGGGCAGGCGAATTATTCGGCCAGCAAGGCGGGCGTCATCGGCCTGACCAAAACGTCGGCCAAGGAGTTTGCGCCGCGCGGCGTGCGGGTCAACGCGGTGGCGCCCGGCTACATCCGGACAGCGATGACGGACAAGCTGACGGACGAGCAGCGGGACAGGATGCAGGCGCTTATTCCGCTGGGCGAGCTGGGCGCGCCCGGCGACGTTGCGGACGCGGCGGCGTTTCTGGCGTCCTCCGCCGCCCGGTACATCACAGGCCAGACCATCAACGTCTGCGGCGGCATGGTGATGTGACGCTTGTTATGCGGCGGTTTGCATAATGAGGATCGTGTCCCGAATGGCGCTGTAATGCGATCCATCTCGTTGCAACGAAAAGGTTTGTCCTTATTTCAGCGCCATTCCATGATGTCTCCGAGTTTCCAAAAGTTCGGCATCTGGAGCTTAGGGCTACCGGACAAAACCCTGCTGGAGTCGGCAGGAAATGGCCGGCAGCCTCTGCGTTGCTCTTCTCGCAAATACTGATTTAGTATTCGCTTC
>QMCE01000572.1_pt1 | contig 18924 bp, 18 predicted proteins | sample 1821851 | NCBI WGS metagenome assembly QMCE01 (sample SAMN09453174, study PRJNA476694) | Termite gut metagenome, whole genome shotgun sequencing project. | isolation source: worker | host: Odontotermes sp. | place: South Africa:Pretoria | collected 2016-01-28
ATCGTCGATACCTATGGTGGCGCGGCACCGCACGGCGGCGGCGCTTTTTCCGGCAAAGATCCCTCCAAAGTGGATCGCTCGGCGGCGTATGCGGCGCGCTATGTTGCCAAAAACATTGTGGCGGCAGGTTTGGCACGGCAATGCCAGGTGCAGCTTTCTTACGCTATCGGTGTTGCGCACCCCATCAATGTGACCGTTTATACCGAGGGGACAGGCGCGATTGATGACGCAAAAATCGCCAAGTTAGTGAATGATCACTTCGATTTGCGCCCAAAAGGGATCGTTAAAATGCTTGATTTGCTGCGCCCGATTTATGAAAAAACGGCAGCTTACGGGCATTTTGGGCGCGACGAGCCGGAATTTACTTGGGAGGCAACCGATAAAGTACCCGAGCTTCGCGATGCCGCTGGTTTAAAAGGTGACGTACCGAAACAATAAACGCAAAATTGTCGGTGATGGCAAATTTTGTCATTCATAAAAGATAAAGGTTTTCGTGTTTTAGAACTTATCCGAAGCGACCTGCAATCAGGCAAGATAACGAGGGTTTTTTAATATACTGTTTAATTAGACTAAATAAAGAAAGGAAACTATCATGGCCGAACGTACCCGTGTCCGTCGCAATACCATTGAGCGCCGCTGTTTGGGCAAATCCTACAAGCGCATGTTTGTCGGTGCGCCAAAAGGCGTTTTCAAAATGCTGGAAAAGATCAAAAAGAATTGATCAAAATCCCGTATGTTGCAAAAAACCGCGCGTGGCGCGGTTTTTTGTTTGATTTATAAAGTGGTTGAAAAGGTAATGGAAAAATGGCGAAATCAGTGTTTGGGAAAGGCAAAAAGAAAATTGTTGCAATACAGAAATATTTCCTCAAGTGATGAATAAAGATAAGTCTTTATAAATCAATCGCTTATAATTTTATTTATTTTAGCGCTCACTTTTGGCACGCAACCTGCTCAATAAAGGGCAAGCTCTGACAGCGGAGCGATGCTAAAAAAATCTCTTTGAAAGGAAAACATTATGAAATCAGTACAAAAAGGTTTTACATTGATCGAGTTGATGATCGTTGTCGCGATTGTAGGTATTTTGGCAGCGGTTGCGATTCCTGCTTATCAGGATTTTACCATCCGTAGCAAAATGAGCGAAGTGGCTGCGGCGCTGGGTGCTTGCAAAACATCAGTTGCTGAATATTATGCTGATCGTACTGCTTGGCCCGAAGATGTACAAGAGGCTGGCTGTACCGAAGACCAGAGTCGCTATGTTGCGGAGATAACTGTTGCAGATGGCGGAGTTATTACAGCAGAAGAGCAAAATACTGGAGCAACAGGGGGCTGTACTCTTACATTGAGCGCCACAACAGCCACAGATGGTGAGACGGTTACTGTTCCTGATCCTACTACTGGTGACGCTATCGCGGGTTGGGTGGGTTCAACTTCTTGTGAGTTTAAACATGTACCTGGATTATTCCGCCGTTAATAATAAAAAGCGTATAATCTGAAAACAGAAAGGACGATTTTCGTCCTTTCTGTTTTTTGTTTGAAGGATTCGATATTATTATTAAATTTGTTGAGGCTGGCGTAGATCAGCGCCATGCTAATCTACCTAAATGAAGTTAGGTCATGTGGGTTCAAGAAGAGTAAGCAACATTATTTGTTTTAGAAAGCAGTTACCAGACCAACTGCGCTGACTTGTTCGGAAATCAAATTTACCTCTTGGGTTTTTTTACCAAGATCTGATTGGTGGCGAGTCAGGGACTCGAACCCCGGACACAAGGATTATGATTCCTCTGCTCTAACCAACTGAGCTAACCCGCCACAGGGCATGCATTCTCTACGATTTTTGCCAAGACGTCAAACAAAAGTTGAGGGCTTATGGGGCGCGAATTTATGGCGAATGGCCAAAATTGTTTTTCCATTAAGATATGTTTGGGTTTTAATGCCGGTTTAGGCGCCGCATACGTTGATGTCGCGAATTTAGAACCCCAAAAGTTTCCATCCCATTTTTTGAGGAATCGCATATAATATGCACCCTTCGGGGTGTAGCGTAGTCTGGTAGCGCGCCTGCTTTGGGAGCAGGATGTCGGGAGTTCAAATCTCTCCACCCCGACCATCGTTTTGGTAATTTTTGGTAGGTTTCAGACGGGATTTTTCGGTCAAAGCGCCCGTAGCTCATCTGGATAGAGCACCGGCCTTCTAAGCCGGGGGTAACAGGTTCGAATCCTGTCGGGCGTGCCAAAAGTTTGTGATACGATAAATATCCTTTCAGTGGTGGCTGTAGCTCAGTTGGTAGAGTCCCGGATTGTGATTCCGGTTGTCGTGGGTTCGAGCCCCATCAGCCACCCCATTAACTCAGCAGATTATTTGGCGTTTTCTTAGTAAAAAGTGGGAAAACGGATATCGGTTATCAAAGCCTTCCGCTGCTACCAAACCCACTTTCGCTGCGTTCACTCGCGACGAATTGATCGACGATGTGAAACTCCGGCTGTAACACCGGCACGATAATAAGCTGCGCTAAGCGCTCGAACGGTTGCAGCACAAAAGATTCGTCACTGCGGTTCCAGCAACTCACCATAAGCGGCCCTTGGTAATCGGCGTCGATTAGTCCGACCAGATTTCCGAGCACGATGCCGTGTTTGTGCCCCAGCCCCGAGCGCGGCAGAATCATTGCGGCGTAATCGGGATTGCCGATGTGCAACGCCAAACCGGTGGGAATGAGTTCGGTTTGATGCGGCGCGAGGGTTAACGGTGCGTCCAAACAGGCGCGCAGGTCAACACCGGCGGAAAGTGCCGTTGATGCGGCGGGTAATTGGCGGCGGATGCGCTCATCGAGGATTTTCAGTTCAACAGTCAGTTTCATGGTTTGAGGCGGAAAGAAAAATACATCAGCGCCAGCCCGGCGATAATCGCCCAAACGCCGATGCACCACATCAATGCGACTGCGCTTGCGAGTGGCGCAATCAGTAAAATGGCGCCGAAGGTCAGGTACGCCAAGCCGCTTAAGAAAACGCCAAGGGTATCTTTGACAAAGCGGCGCATGCGAAAGCCGGTCAGTAAGCGCAGCGCGCCGGCGGCAATCGCCCAAACACCGAGGCAGAAAACCAGCGCGACTTGTGTGATGTCGGGGAAGAAAAGCGCCGATATGCCGACCAGTATGCTGAGGACACTTTCAAATAACGGCGCCACGAATTCGTAATTTTCTTTTTTTGCCTTCAGCGCCGAGACCATATTGAATATACCGTCAACCAGTAAATATGCGCCGAGGAGCAGCACAAAAAAGGCCAGTGTTTCCGCAGGCAGCAATAACGCGATAAGGCCCAACAGCACGGCGATCAAACCGCGCGCCAGAAAAAACCACCACAGATTGGAAAAGGATTTGGCAGACATGATGACCTCGCTTTATGTGATGTATCGCTTCAAGGATAGCATTTTGCTTAAGGCATTTAATCGGTATTCAGTCTTTTTGTTCAAAACGCTGCGCAATTTCTTGAATCAGGTATTTGGCAAGCGTTGTTTTGGCCATACGCGGTAATGCATGGAAACCGTGGTCGTCGAGGATCGAGACTTCATTGTCGTCGGCGCCGAACGCTTCTTGTGCCTGGTTGACGATCAGCATCGGCAATTGTTTGCGCCGCCGTTTTTCTTCGCCGAATTGCCGGATATTTTGTGTTTCCGCGGCAAAACCGACACGAAAGACATGCGGCGCGCGCCGGCCAAGCTCATCAAGGATGTCCACGGTTGCGGTCAAAGCCAGATCAAGGTGATTGATTTCATTTTTTTTGAGTTTGTGGTCCGCGACATGCGTCGGCGTATAGTCGGCGACCGCGGCAACGCCGATAAAAATATCGGTGTCTTTGGCGCGGGCAAAAACCGCGTCGGCCATATCGGAGGCGCTGGTCACGTTAACACGCATAACATTCAGCGGCGTCGGTTGATGCACCGGGCCGGCGATAAGCGTAACATTGGCGCCGGCGAGCGCCGCCGCTTCGGCGAGCGCAAAACCCATTTTCCCGGAACTTCGATTGGTCAAGCCGCGCACTGGGTCGATCGCTTCAAAAGTGGGGCCGGCGGTAATCAGTACATTGCGTCCTTTGAGCGTTGTACTTTTCTCATGACCGGGCGACCAAATGATCCGCTCGACGGCGGCGGCAATGTTTTCCGGCGTCAACATGCGCCCTTCCCCGGTTTCTCCGCAGGCAAGTTCGCCGCTGTCCGGCCCGAGAAAAAATACGCCGTCGCTGCGTAATAATGATACATTGCGTTGGGTGGCGGGATTGCGCCACATTTGCGTATTCATTGCCGGAGCGACGAGTAACGGGCATTCGCGAGCCAGGCATAACGCGCTCAATAAGTCGTCCGCGCGCCCTTGCGCTAAACGCGCCAGGAAGTTTGCCGAAGCGGGCGCGACAACAATTGCGTCGGCGCCGCGCGATAACGCAATATGGTTCATGCTGCTATCGGGCGCATGCCATAAATCCTGCCACACCGGTCGCCCCGACAGGGCGTGCATGGTTAACGGCGTAATGAAACGGCAGGCGGCGGCGGTCATTACCACATCAACGGTAATCGCCTTTTTTACCCATAAACGGGCGAGTTCGGCGGCTTTATACGCGGCAATTCCGCCGCTGATGCCGAATACAATGCGTTTAGCGGGAGCGGCAGAAGAAACTTGCGTCATCATCAAAATTCCATTACAACGTACTGTCGAAGAAAATAACAGTTTACACGGATCGTGCGCATGCTGCGATTTTAATGGTGTATTTTTGGAGGGGAGAACATGGCTGTTTTATCAAAGTGGCTGGAGCAGGAACGACCACGTGAACGCTTGTACGCGCTGGGGGCGGCTGCGTTAAGCGACGCGGAATTGCTGGCGATTTTGTTGCGTACCGGGGTGCGCGGTAAAAGCGCGGTCGATTTGGCACGGGAAATATTGCATACGCTCGGCGGTGTGCGTGGGCTGGTTGGTGCCGGCGAAGCGCAATGGCAGGGTATTTCCGGGTTGGGCAAAGTCAAGCGCGCCCAAGTATTGGCGGGCGTGGAATTAGCGCGGCGGATGCTGCGCGAAGCGATACATGAACAAAATGTGTTCGATCGCCCGGACGATGTGGCGGATTATTTGCGCTTGTCGCTGGGCCAGCTTTCCCATGAAGTATTCGGCGCGTTGTGGTTGAATAACCGGCATCAGTTGATCTGTTATGAAGAACTGACACAGGGCACGCTGAACGAAGCCACAGTATATCCGCGCGAGGTTGTCAAAAAAGCGTTGCATCGCAATGCGGCGGCAGTGATTTTTGCGCACAATCACCCGTCGTGTAACAACGAAGCGTCCGCCGCCGATCACGGTATTACCAAACGGTTGGTTAATGCGTTGGCATTAGTTGATGTGCGCGTACTTGACCATTTTATTGTGTCTCCGCAGCAAATTACGTCGATGGCGGCACAAGGTTTTTTGCCGTCGCCTGCTTTGTAAGATAACGAGCCGAGGCAGCGTACACAAACAACATGTCAAAAAAACATGAAAAAAGAATGAAGGGGATTTTTGGCTGGCTCAATAACGCATCTCACGCTAAAATGGGCGCATATCTTTTAGTGCGCAAATAAGTAACAACCGGCGCGTTTTTTATTCCCCGTTTTGACGAGAAGAACATTGATCTCTGTGCCTGCTTTTTCTGCGCCTTTACTCTGGACGACTTGTCGGGCGGCGCTTGAACAGGAATTGAACACGCAACAGTTCTCGACTTGGATTGAAGCGCTTACTTGTGAAGAGGACGGCGAGGAGATGTGCATAGTCGCGCCGAATTCATTCGTTCAGGAATGGGTGCGTCGTCATTTTGGCAGGCGTATTTCCGAATTGGCGGAAGCGTCAATGGGCAAGCCGGTGGCGATCAACTATAAAATCAAAACGCCGGCAAATCCTTCGGCCAAAAGGGCGTCGATAAACGCCGTGGAAGAGGTTACGTCTATGCCGGCGACAGAGGCAAACCGGGTGGCTGCGGCATCAGCGTCCTGCTTGACGACGGCGTCATCAGCCCCAAAAACGAGTAAATATCAGATCAATCCATTGTTTACTTTCGATAGTTTTGTGACCGGGAAAGCAAACCAGCTGGCGCGCGCGGCGGGTATTCAGGTTGCCGAATCGCCGACTTCATACAATCCGCTTTTCGTGTATGGCGGCGTGGGTTTGGGCAAAACGCATTTAATCCAGGCGATCGGCAACCATCTGCTTACGCATCAGCCGACGGCAAAGGTTCGTTATCTTCATGCCGAGAAGTATGTTTCTGACGTGGTACACGCGTTCCAACACAAATCGTTTGATGAGTTCAAAAATTACTATCACTCCATCGATCTCCTGTTGATCGACGATATCCAGTTTTTCAAGGGTAAGGATCGTACTCAGGAAGAATTTTTTTATCTTTTTAATACCTTGATCGAAGCGCATAAACAGGTGGTGATTACCTGTGATACCTATCCGCGTGAGATCAAAGGCATAGAGGAGCGGCTGATTTCGCGTTTTGGCTGGGGGCTTATTGTGTCGCTTGAGCCGCCGGAGCTGGAAATGCGGGTAGCGATATTGATCGCCAAAGCACAGGCGGTAAATGTGGCGCTTGATGAGCAAGTGGCGTTTTTTATCGCCAAACATATCCGCTCGAATGTTCGTGAATTGGAAGGGGCATTGAAACGCGTACTGGCGTTTGCGCGTTTTCATAATGTTGAGGTTACGCTGGCCAGCGCCAAAGAAGCATTACGCGATTTGCTTGCCGTGCAAAACCGGCAGGTCTCAATTGAGAATATCCAGAAAACAGTCGCCGATTATTACAAGATTCGTATTGCCGACATGCACTCGAAAAAGCGTTCACGCGCGATTGCTCGGCCACGCCAGGTGGCCATGGCATTGACCAAAGAATTAACGGAATTGTCATTACCGGAAATCGGACATCGTTTTGGCGGACGTGATCATACGACGGTGCTGCATGCTTGCCGTCAAATCGCACAGCTGCGCGAGGTGAATCCTGAAATCAATCACGATGTGAATTTTCTTCTTCAGGTATTACGCAGTTAATCGCAGGCGGTGTACAAGCGATTAACGTGCGGCAACGGCGGCTGAAAAAAACGGCAAAATACCGTACCATCACACTGTTTACCTCCGAGCAAAAAAAGGTCTATGGCGTTATCCTCATTGCAAATCATCATCATGGCCGCAGGACAAGGCAAGCGCATGAAATCGTGCCTGCCCAAGATGTTGCATTGTGTTGCCGGACGTCCGTTGCTGGCGCATGTGCTGGCAATGGCGCGCTGTTTGTCGCCGCAACAAATTGCCGTGGTGATCGGACATGGCGCACAGGCAGTACGCGATGCATTTTCTGCGGAGGCGGATCTTGTTTTTGTCGAACAGAATCCGCCGCGCGGTACGGGCGATGCTGTACGTTTGGCGTTACCGAAATTGTCCGGCAATGATATTACCTTAGTGATTAATGGTGATTGCCCGCTGATTCCGGCGGCTACGGCGCGGCAGCTTGTCGATATTGCGGCGCGGGATAAGCTTGCCTGGCTGACGGTAAACGTTTCCGACCCTTCCGGATTGGGGCGCATCGTACGCGATGAAAACGGAAAAATTACCTCAATCGTTGAAGAGCGCGATGCTGATGAAAAACAGAAAACTATTCGGGAAATCAACGTCGGTGTGCTCGCCGCACCCACGAAACGATTAAATGCGTGGGTCAAGCGTCTCGATTGCAATAACGCGCAGCAGGAATATTACCTGACCGATATTCTGGCGATGGCGGTGGCCGAGAATATTGCGGTGGAAACGGTGACGGCAGCGCGTGAGGACGACGCGCGCGGCGTCAATGACCGTGCGCAGCTTGCCGTTGTCGAACGCATTATGCAGCAGCGACGGGCGCATGAGTTGATGGCTAACGGCGTCACGATTGTTGATCCGTCGCGCATTGATGTTCGTGGCGATGTGCATTGCGGCCACGATGTTTTTATTGACGTTGGTTGCGTGCTTGAAGGGGATATTACGTTGGCCGATGGCGTTTCAGTCGGTGCCTATTGTGTAATCCGGGAGACGAATATTGGCGAAGGTGCCACGATTAAACCGTTTTCACATCTTGACGGCGCGAATATTGCGCGTGGTGCGGTAATTGGTCCTTATGCGCGCCTGCGCCCGGGGGCGGTGGTTGGCGAAGAGGCGCATGTCGGTAATTTCGTTGAGCTTAAGGCGGCACATTTAGGGGCGCGCAGCAAAGCCAATCATCTGGCGTATCTCGGCGATGCGACGATTGGCGAGGATGTCAATATCGGCGCGGGCACAATCACTTGTAATTATGATGGTGTTAATAAACATAAAACCAATATCGAAGATCGTGCGTTTATCGGATCGAACAGTGCGTTGGTGGCGCCGTTGACGATTGGACATGATGCGACGGTTGGCGCAGGAAGTACACTAAGTGAAGACGTCGAGCCGGCATCGTTGACGTTTACGCGCGCGCGGCCGACAGTCAAGCAGGGCTGGCAGAAGCCAGGAAAAAAGGAATGAATGATGTGCGGAATTGTCGGAGCGGTCGGTAAAAATAATATTGTGCCTGTATTGCTTGATGGCATTGCTCGCCTCGAATATCGCGGCTACGATTCAACCGGCCTTGCCGTGGTGCATGAGAAGGGTATGCTCGAACGCTTAGTGAGTATGGCGCGCGTTGCCGATCTGGCGCAACAGGCACAATCGCGGAACTTGGCTGCCAACACCGGTATTTCGCATACGCGTTGGGCAACACATGGCAGGCCGTGTGAAACCAACGCTCATCCGCATACATCGCACAATGAAATTGCGTTGGTACACAACGGTATTATCGAAAATTATGAAGCCTTGCGCCACCAACTCGAAGAAAACGGCTATACGTTTATAACGCAAACTGATACCGAAGTAATTGCACATTTGATTCACCGTTATTGGCATGGCAATGCGCATGGCGATTTATTACGGGCGGTACAAGCGGCTACTCGCGAGCTCAACGGCGCGTACGCGATCGCCGTGATCAGCGCACGCGAACCGGGCAGATTGGTCGGCGCGCGTTCCGGCAGCCCGTTGGTTGTCGGCAGGCACGATAAAGACGTTTATGTCGCATCGGACGCGGCGGCGCTGATATCGGTGACGCGTGAAATTGCTTATCTTGAAGAAGGCGATGTTGTGGATCTGCGCTTGGGCCATATTGATTGTTATGATATTTACGAACAAAGCGTGATGCGTCCTTTTTTGCCGGTGGCGTCAGGCAATACCGCAGTGGAACTTGGTTCGTATCGTCATTTTATGCAGAAGGAGATTTTCGAGCAGCCGCGGGCGATTGCCGATACGCTCGAGGGCGTTGATGCCATTACACCGGAACTGTTCGGCGATTCTGCGCAACAGATATTTACAGACATTGACAGCGTGCTTATCCTTGCTTGCGGTACGAGCCATTACGCCGGGCAGGTTGCCAAACAATGGTTGGAATCGCTGGCGTATTTGCCGTGCCAAGTGGAGATTGCCAGTGAATATCGTTACCGTGACAGCGTGCCCAATCCCAATGCGCTGGTGATTGTTGTGTCGCAGTCGGGTGAAACGGCCGATACCTTGGCGGCGCTTAAGCACGCCAAAGCGCTTGGCCATATTCATACGTTGTCGATCTGTAATGTCGCGACCAGCGCGATGGTGCGGCAAACCGAATTATCCTATCTGACACGGGCTGGCATTGAAGTCGGCGTGGCCTCGACAAAGGCATTTACCACACAGCTTGTTGCATTGTTTTTGCTGGCGCTGACCTTGGCAAAGTTGCGTGAGCGCTTAAGCGAGGAAGAGGAAGCCTATTGGCTGCGCACGTTGAGACATCTGCCTGTTGCAATGCAGGCGGCGTTGGCGCTGGAGCCGCAAGTGATCGCTTGGGCGGAAGCGTTCAGCAATAAAGACCACGCGCTTTTCCTCGGACGTGGATTGCATTTTCCGATTGCGCAGGAAGGCGCGCTGAAACTCAAAGAGATTTCGTATATTCATGCCGAAGCTTATCCGGCGGGTGAATTAAAGCATGGGCCGCTGGCGCTTGTTGATGCCGAAATGCCGGTTGTGGCGATTGCGCCCAATAACGCGCTTTTGGAAAAACTCAAATCCAATTTACAGGAAGTGCGCGCGCGTGGCGCCGAGCTTTATGTGGTCGCTGATCTTGACAGCCATATCACGCCAGACAGCGGCATGCATGTCTTGCGCGTGCCCGAACACGCCAGCCTGATTTCACCGATCATTCACGCAGCACCGTTGCAGTTGCTTGCGTATCATACTGCCGTGATTCGCGGTACCGACGTCGATAAACCGCGTAATCTGGCGAAAAGTGTGACGGTTGAATGATGCCGAGCGCGATATAGGTGAACGTACGTCGGCGTTTTTTTCATCAGCTGCGGGTGGCTCAAGATTGTCTGCATGGTTGCGGTTTTTGTGTTTGATAATATTGCCACATTTTTTTGAATAGATCACCGGGCTTGCCGTGCCCCACCGGCTTGCCGTCAAGCAACGTAACCGCCAGCACTTCTTTGCCGGACGAAGTCAGCCAGAGTTCGTCGGCGCACTCTACTTCGGTGCGGGTAATCGAACGTTGTTCTACAGGGATATCGAGCGCTGCGGCAAATTCGAGTACGGCGCCTAAAGAAACGCCGGGCAAAATGTATTGGTCTTCGGGCGGCGCGAGGATGGCTCCGTTTTTGACGGCCAGCACGTTGGCGGACGAGCCTTCCGTGAGATAACCGTCGCGGAACAAGATCGTTTCCGTTGCATCCGCTTCCGCAGAAATCTGACGCAGTAGAACGTTACCCAAAAGCGAAATCGATTTAATGTTGCAGCGATGCCAGCGAAAGTCTTCCGAAGAAACGCATGCGACACCATGCGCGATTTCTTCTTGAGTCGGCGACTTTAAGGGAACGACCATCATGAATACAGTGGGTTCGGTATTTTTGGGGAAAGCGTGATCGCGCGGTGCAACACCGCGTGTAATCTGTAGGTAAACGGCCTGTTGATCAAAATCAGCGTGGTCAATCATTTCCTGGAAAAGCAAAACCCATTCCGACAGTGTTTTCGGGTTGCGGATACGAGTGGCTGCCAAACTATTTTCCAGTCGTTGTAGGTGCTCTTTCATCCGGAACGGTTGGCGATGAAAAACGGGCACAACCTCGTAAACGCCGTCTCCAAAAATGAAGCCGCGATCGAGAACGGGAATTTTTGCCTGTGACAGAGGGAGAAATTCGCCATTTAAATACACGATGGGGTCTTGCACCATGATTTTTATTTTCCCAGATACTTTTATTGAAGCCACAAACGAACGGCATCCCAAGTACGACGGAAGAAGCCGCCGGGGGGCACATCATTGAGTGCGGTCAAAGGTAAATCGGTAATAATCTTGCCATCAAACAACAGTTGGATCTTGCCGACGACTTGCCCTTTTTGCACTGGAGCCGCCAAAGGTACCCGGGCTTCTATTTTCGACTGAAGTTTGTCGCTCTGCCCTTTGGGCACCGACAAATAAGCTGGCCTGGCGAGGCCGACATGGACTTCCGGCGCACTGCCTTTCCAGACACGGATTTGTGAAACCGGTTGCCCGGTCGGAAAAATCTGCACAACATCGAAAGCCTGGTAGCCCCAGTTCAATAATTTCTGGTTTTCCGTCGCGCGCGCCGTATCGGACGCAGCACCCATGACGACAGAGAGCAAGCGTCGTTCACCGCGTTTGGCAGAAGCGATTAGGCACCAACCTGCACTGTCGGTATAGCCGGTTTTAACGCCATCCACGTAGGGGTCGGTTTTCAGTAGGCGGTTGCGATTTTGTTGCGTGATTTTGTTGTAGGTATATTCTTGTTGTGCGTAAAGCGGGTAATGCTCGGGGAAATCGTTGATGACCGCAACGGCCAGCTTTGCCATATCCGCAGCGGTCGAATAGTGTTGCGGATCGGGCAGGCCGGTGCTGTTGACAAAATGTGTTTTGGCCATCCCCAGTTTTTTTGCCTGCTCGTTCATCAGCGCGGCGAATGCCGTTTCATCACCGGCCAACAGCTCGGCCAAAGCAATAGAGGCATCGTTGCCGGATTGAATGATCATGCCGTGCAACAACTCATCTACGGAAACGGGCACACGCGGATCGGCGAACATTCTCGAACCGATCGCACTTTTTGCGTATTCGGAAATTTTTACCTTTTGTTCTAACAGGATCGTTTTATCGCGTAACGCCGAAAAAGTCAGATATGCGGCCATCAGTTTGGTTAGCGATGCCGGTTCGCGCGGCTCGTCGCTGTTTTTGGCGAGCAATATCTGATCGCTGGCAACATCGACGAGGAGGTACGAAGTTGCTTCTATCGCGGGCGCAGGGAGTGTTGCCGGAATCGGCGGCGTGGTGGGTTGAGCAAAAACGGCGCAGGAAAAAACGCTGAAAACGATAACAAGAAAACGCAACATAATCGGCCTAGTAAAAAAATAACATTATAAAGATATCGGCCATGCTCGAATACAGCGCTGGCGGACGGCGGCAAAAAACGTGTTTTGCTGTCGGTCTTTGCTTATCATGTACGGGCAATGGGGCAAAAGGATGACAATTTTCCGACGCATCCGGGATGCGATGGTGTACCATGCAAAACGAAGTGTCATGATACCGCTTTTCTACGGAGAAAATGATGTTGCCTAATAAGCAAAAACAAGCCGCCGCTGAAACGGCATTGCGCTATATTGAAGACGATGCTTGGCTCGGTATTGGCACGGGAAGCACGGTGGAGTATTTCATTGAAGCGCTGGCGGAAAAGCGCAAAAATTCCATTCGTGGCGCAGTATCCAGTTCAGAGCGTACCACGGCGCTATTGAAAAAGTACCATATAGGCATTGAAGAGATGAACAATATCGATACGTTGCCGGTGTATATTGATGGTGCTGACGAAGTGACCGAGCACGGTGCGATGATCAAAGGCGGTGGTGGTGCGTTGACCCGCGAAAAAGTTATCGGACAGGCCGCACGTAAGTTCGTATGCATTGTTGACCAATCGAAACTGGTGCCTGTATTGGGTGAATTTCCGTTGCCGGTGGAAGTGATTCCGATGGCGCGCAGTTTTGTCGCGCGCGAATTGACGCGGCTTGGCGGGCAACCGAGTTGGCGCGCTGGTTTCATCACCGATAACGGCAACGCAATTCTCGATGTGCGTGGACTGAATTTGATCAACCCCGTGGAAACAGAGGGCGCCATCAATCAGATTCCGGGTGTCGTGACCGTAGGTATTTTCGCTCAACGAGGCGCCGATGTGATTCTGGTTGGCGGTGGCGAGGATGTCAAAATACTGACGCCCGGGCGTTGAGCTGGGGTGCCAATTGGAAAAAAACGGGGCGCAGTGGTAACATCCGGCTTGCTTTTTAAAAGCACGGGCCTCTAGCTCATGCATGGTTAGAGCAGCGGACTTAGCGGCAGCGCCTAAACGGTCAATCGCATGGCGCCGCTTTTGGGTTGCGGCAAGGTAAGTTCACTCTGCGTTGCCGTAGAATCGCTCAAATTCGGGGAACCCTCTGTATTAAAAACGTGGCAATCCCGAGCCAAGCCTGCGTTTTGCGCGGGAAGGTGTAGAGACTGTACGGGCGAGTCGTAAAGACAAGAGACAGTCCAGACCACAAACTCGAAAGGGGCGGTGAAAACCGTAGTGGGACGCATAATCCGTTGGTGCTGGGTTCGACTCCCAGGGGGCCCACCATTCTTTAAGCATGGTTTATGCTTTTGCGCAGCCTTGCCTGCTCAGGGATAAGTAGCTGATCAAGTCATCAAAATTCCATAAAGGCGGCATATGAGGTATAATTACGCAACGGAGGCTAGTTATTACTAGATAGACATAACATGTCAGAGATCAACAGTATTCTGAACATCACAACCGATATAGCGAATTGTCCGATTGATACCATCGTTGACGATAAAGGTCAGGTGCGGCCAAATACGTCATCCCCGGAGATGGCGCGTGTTTTTGATGCGGTTTCTCGCTATTTTGCTTTGTTTTCGGATCCCACAAGAATGAAAATTTTGCATTTTGCCTGCCAGAAAAAGCGTTCGGTAACCGATATTGTCGAAGCAACTCAGGCGACGCAAACCAACGTTTCTCGCCACTTGGCATTGTTGCATCAGGCGGGGCTCGTCAATCGTAAGCGGGAGGGTAAGCGAGTTTTGTATTGGACGCGCGATCCCGAACAGATAAAAACCATTTGCCATACTTGTGCGCATCTCATTCATAAAATCAAAAGCGAGGGTACGCTGCAACAGGAATGGTTGGACGGCATACGGTTATCGGCAGAGGAAGATATTCGCGTATCGTCATAAAGACAGCGGCGTTTTTCCTTTTTCTAAACGCAGGTGAATCACTTTTGGCGTAATTGTTTTTTTAAAGGCCGTGTTCGATAAAAACTTTGGCTGGGATACGGAAGTTCCGGTATGATATTTCTTTAGATCCTGCAATCATTGGGGTAAACAATGAAAACGATCGGCGATAAACTGGAAACTTTTGAAGTTGTGGGTGTAAAACCCGGATTTACGCAACCGGAAGAAAACGAGATATCGGCTTTTGCGCCGATCAATGAAAAGTCTTTTTCCGGTAAATGGAAAGTGATTTATTTTTATCCCAAAGATTTTACCATTGTTTGCCCGACGGAAATTGTTGCTTTTAACAAGCTGGTAAGAGAGTTTTCAGATCGTAATACCATGCTGATTGGCGGTTCTTCCGACAACGAATACGTCAAGCTCGCCTGGCGACGTGATCACCCCGACCTGAATAAGCTTACGCATTGGCAGTTTGCCGATACAACGGGTTCGTTAATTGACCAATTGGGTGTGCGTGATCCGAAAACAGGTGTTGCGTTTCGGGCAACGTTTATTATCAACCCCTTCAATATCATTCAGCATGTTTCAGCGAACAATCTCGATGTCGGGCGCAACCCGGATGAAACGCTGCGCATTCTTGACGCACTGCAAACCGGCGCGTTGTGCGTGTGCAACCGAGACATTGGCGATCCGATACCGGACGAAATGCTGATACGCTGATTCAGTTTTTTTTATTGCCGCATACCGGGCAATCAGGATTTTTGTGGATGCGGATTGTATGCCATCGCGCAGCGAGCGCGTCCATGACCAACAAGCGTCCGACCATGCTCTCCCCGATACCGCCGAGCAATTTCAACGCTTCACTTGCTTGTAAAGCGCCGATGATGCCGACAGCAGGCGCAAAAACACCCATTGTCGCGCAACGTACATCTTCGATAACCTCGCTTTCGGCAAAAAGACAGTGATAGCAGGGCGATGTGGTCGTACGCGTATCGAAAATGCTGACCTGCCCGTCAAAACGCATAACCGCTCCGGAAACCAGTGGCACTTTTGCGGCGACGCAGGCGCGGTTTACGGCATGGCGAGTCGCATAATTATCGCTGCAATCGAGGACAACGCTGGCGTTTTGCACGAGGTCTGTCAGCGAAGGCAAATCAAGCCGCACATCGTGTGTATGAATTTTAATATCGGGGTTGATGGTGTTAAGGCGATGCTTGGCCGCAAGCACTTTACGCCGGCCGACATCACCCATTGCGTAGAGTGTCTGCCGTTGTAGATTAGTCAGGTCGACTTCGTCGCAGTCGCATAAAGTTAATGTACCAACACCGGATGATGCCAGAAATTGCGACGCGGGCGAGCCCAATCCGCCGATACCGACCACGACTGCATGGCCGGCAAGCCAGCGCGCCTGCACTTCGGGACCGACTTGCGGCAGCAGAAGGTGACGGCTGTAACGGAGCATTTGTTGATCGTTCATGGTGATTGACGAAGCGGAAATATCCATCAAAGTTTTGCTGCGCTACAATGCGCTTCCTTATTATCTCGAATTGAGACAGCAGTGCCGCATTATACCCGTAGCGATTTTGATTTTGATTTGCCTCAGGAGCTGATTGCGCAGTATCCGACGCCGACGCGGACGGAAAGTCGCTTGTTGCAGATTACGCCTGGGCGAATGCCATTGTTTCATGATAAAACTTTCTCGGATCTTCTGGCGCTGGTCAATTCGAATGATCTCTTGGTGTTTAATGATACGCGAGTGATCAAAGCACGTTTTTTTGGGCGTAAAACAAGCGGTGGGCGTGTGGAGTTGCTTATTGAACGTATTGTCGGCGATCACGAAGCGCTGGCACAGCTTCGGGCATCGCATGCGCCTGCCATCGATACAACGATTACGCCGGAAAGCGATGGAAATGTTCAGCTTGTGGTGCTGGGGCGGGAGAATCGTTTTTTCCGGCTACGCTTTGACGGTGTTGATAATATTGTTTCCTGGCTGGACAAAATCGGCCAAATGCCATTGCCGCCCTATATCAAACGATCGGCGAAAGACTTTGATGAATCACGGTATCAGACGGTTTACGCGCGGGTTCCCGGTGCGGTCGCGGCGCCGACCGCGGGGCTCCATTTTGACCGGCCGTTTTTGGATCGGTTGCGCGATCAAGGCGTCGGCTTGGCGTATGTGACACTGCATGTCGGCGCCGGAACATTTCAGCCGGTGCAGGTTGAGGATTTGCGCGAACATGTGATGCATCGAGAATGCTTCAATATTCCGCAGACAACGATCGATGCTGTGGCCGAAACACGGCGGCGCGGCGGTCGCATTGTTGCGGTGGGGACTACAAGTTTACGAGCACTGGAGGCAGCATCTGATGAAAGTGGTCGCTTACGTTCGGGGTGGGCGGAAACGGCACTGTTTATCACGCCCGGCTATCGGTTTAAAACGGCAGATTGCCTGATCACGAATTTTCATTTGCCCGGCTCTACGTTATTGATGCTGGTTTCGGCATTCTCAGGGTATGAAGCGATTCGTTCGGCGTATGCGCACGCGGTAAAAGCGCGTTATCGTTTTTTCAGCTATGGTGATGCGATGTTATTGGAGCGGTCATGAGTCTTTCTTTTGAAGTTTTGTCCCGAAGCGGCACGGCGCGGCGTGGGCGCATACGGTTGACGCATGGCATTGTCGAAACGCCGATATTCATGCCGGTCGGGACGTACGGTGCAGTCAAGGCGATGACGCCCGATGAGTTGCTGGAAAATGGCGCGCAGATTATTTTGGGGAATACATTCCATCTTTGGCTGCGTCCTGGTATGGAAGTGATTTCGGCGCATCACGGCCTGCATCGCTTCATGAACTGGCCCAAACCGATATTGACAGATTCCGGCGGTTTTCAGGTATTTAGCTTGGGCGCGTTGCGTAAAATACGCGAAGACGGGGTGATGTTTTCATCGCCGGTTAATGGCGATAAGCTGTTGTTGACGCCGGAGACGTCGATGGCGGTTCAAACTGCGCTCGATTCTGATATTGTCATGGCGTTTGATGAGTGTACGCCTTATCCGGCGACACGCGACGAAGCGGCTGATTCGATGGCGTTGTCCATGCGTTGGGCGCAGCGGTCAAAAGACGAATTTATTGCGCTGAATAATCGCAATGCGTTGTTCGGCATTGTGCAAGGCGGGATGTACGAGGATTTGCGCGAAGAGTCGATTCAGACGCTGGCTGAAGCGGGTTTTCACGGCTATGCCATCGGCGGATTATCTGTTGGCGAACCGAAAGAGGAAATGCTGCGGCTCTTAAATTATGTGGCGCCTCGCCTGCCTAATGATAAGCCGCGCTACTTGATGGGCGTCGGGACGCCGGAGGATTTGGTTGCCGGTGTAGCAGCGGGCATTGATATGTTCGACTGCGTCATGCCGACACGTCACGCCCGCAATGGTTGGCTGTTTACCCGTTTCGGCGATATTAAAATCCGTAATGCTCGTTATCGTTTTGATACAATGCCGATTGACGAAACCTGCACATGCATGACCTGTCGTCACTATACGCGCAGTTATCTGCATCATTTGCAGAAGGTCAATGAAATCCTCGGGGCGCGTTTGGCGACGATACACAATCTGCACTACTATCTCGACTTGATGCAGCGAATGCGTGATGCGATTGCTGCAGACGGCTTTTCTGCATTTGTGGCGCAATTTCAGCGTGAGCGAGCGATGTTGGCACAGTAAGCTTTTCTTTTACGGTACAGGCATGCCCACTTTTGTCATGGCGGTCAATTGCTTACCAATGTGCTTGGGTAAGCCTGTATCTGCAATACGACACAGTACCGGTAAAACGCATAAAATTTTTGCAAAAGTCTTGCATGCGCTCCTGATCACATGTTCCAATGTAATCGTTGTGGCGGCTTGTATTACAACAGGCGTTCCACAGTGTTTTAGTGGCGCATAAAAAGCGTGTTTTTATGAAATTCTTCTGGAGAATCCTTATGAAAGTATTGGTCTCAGCAGTTGCGATGGCGGTTGCTTTTACCGTGGCCGGCGCGGCGCAAGCGCAGTCGCCTGATTCAAAATTTGTCGTGAAGCTTGGTATTGCCAATGTTGTGCCGAAATCGGACAACGGTACGCTGGCTAATGGCGCATTTAAGACGGATATTGGTTCCAGTGCTCGCCCGTCGATCACTTTTGAATACATGATTACGCCAAACATCGGCGTTGAAGTATTGGGCGCATGGCCGTTCCGCAATGAGGTCAAACTCAACGGTGCTGAATCGGCAGACGTCAGTGTATTACCGCCGACAGTTAGCCTGCAGTACCATTTCCTCCCGGAAAGAACCGTTTCTCCATTTGTGGGCGTTGGTGTGAACTATACGTTCATCTATGATGAAAAGGAAAAGGGACCAATCGCCGGCAACGATCTTGATGTCAAGAACTCGTGGGGTTTTGCGGCACACTTCGGTGTTGACATTAATTTCAATAAAAATTGGGTTGCTACGGTTGATGGTCGCTGGATTCAAATGAGGCCCGATGTCGAAGTTGGCGGCGCCAAAATCGGTGAGGCGAAAATCGACCCATGGGTATGGGGCGCATCGCTTGG
>QMCE01000910.1_pt1 | contig 18921 bp, 29 predicted proteins | sample 1821851 | NCBI WGS metagenome assembly QMCE01 (sample SAMN09453174, study PRJNA476694) | Termite gut metagenome, whole genome shotgun sequencing project. | isolation source: worker | host: Odontotermes sp. | place: South Africa:Pretoria | collected 2016-01-28
GCCGCCTCCGCGAGTGCGGCCGCATCCGGCAGCACGGGCTCTGCGGCCTGAAAATCCCACAATGCGGATGCGGGCGCAATGGTCACGTCAAACGCGCCGCCCGAAGCGGCGGATACCGCAATGGCCTTTTCCAGTATGCGTATGGTATGCCCGCTGACTGTAAGCGGCTCCCCGCCCGCGTGATTGAGCTTGTACACGTCGCTGCCCGCAATGGTCTTGCTCAGCAGGCGCTCATACTCGCCGCAGATGGTAAGCAGCTCGGTCAGTTCCTCCTGCGTGGCGTTGTATGCGGATATGCGTATCTGTGTATCCAAATAGAACCCAACTGCCGATACAAGCTCGTTGGCCGGTGCGCTCGCAGTTCTTGCAGGGACGGATTCCTGCATCGAAAGTCGGTATATGCTACAACCAGTGGAGCTTGCTGCTGATGCAAGCTTTGGCCGTGAGCTTGTTTCCGCAACAGACTTTCGCTTCGTGTCTGCCCCAGCATAATGACTCGGAACTAGGCTAGCAATTTTGTACTAAACTGTACCAAAAATTTGCTTGCGCTCTCTTCTATTGTAGATTATGCAATAGCAGCCTTTGATGCTTTGAGAAAATACGTTATGGAATCAAGCAAAATAAGCACTTGAAAGCCGCTATATGGTTTTGTTATTGACATTGTAGTTTTATGGGCATAGACTTAGGCATATCTATTGGGGCGTTGCCTACAATGTAAGGAATTCTTATGAACGCGGTATATCGTTCTATTCCTGTTCGCGCTTTCTCATTCCTGTTCGCGCTTATTTTTGTTGCTTCCTTCCTCCCTCTATTTGCTTTTGCTACCTCAAAAGAAGGTACGGCTGTTTCTTCGCAAGAGGCATCGGGTGCGCCTTTGGGTTCGGACGAGACAACGTATGGGGCACCTAAAGATGCCGTAACAGATTTTCCTAAAGAGCCGAAGGTGCAAAAGAAAGACCCGCACGCAAAACGGGTGCGCGAAATTGCTTCTGAGCGCACTCCAACAACAAAAACTTATGAACTCTCTGATGGTCGTCGTCAGGTAGTGGTCTCATCGGCCGAGCTTCACTATAAAAAGAATAACTCGTATGTTGATATAGCCCCCATGCTTGTGGCCGCTGAAACAAGTTCAACGCCCGGGATGGTAGAGACGCTTTCTACAGAGGCGACTACTACTTTCTCTTCAACGGGTGAAGGAGCGGCTTCGATTTCAGAAGACGGCTATAGTCTTTCTTTGTCTTATTGTGGCGCTGAACTTTCCGCTCCTTTGACTTTGGGAAACAATGCTTTTTATCTCGATTGTGGAGATGGTCTTTCGCTCCAGTATCAAGCGCTTTCTCATGGAGTAAAGGAAACTCTTTTGCTCACAAAACCTACGACAAAGACCAGCTACGATTTCAGAATAGATTTTGAAGGACTTAGACTCCACAGAAACAAGAAAACAAAGAGCTACGAACTCATAAAGTCCAATGGTAAAGTTGTTTATGAGCTTTCTAACCTTATTGTGACGGATTCTAGTAAAGAGGGCGTGCCAAGCATTTGCCCAAACGCTTCGTGGCAGTTACTTTCATCTAGCGATGTCTCTGCTCGTTTTCGTGCAAATCTTGATAAAGGTTGGCTTACATCAAAAGACTGCGTGTGGCCGATAAAGATTGACCCTTCCGTTTCGACCATTGCTATTTCTGCTGCTCAAAGCGGCACGGTGCTATCTTCAAATCCCACATTAGCAGGTCTTGAGTCCGACATTGGATTTGTCACCGGATCCTTAACTCCTGATACACAAAATATTGTACGCAGCTATTTTGGTTTCGATGTGCCCAATCTTTCTGGCGAACAAATCGATAGTGCTAAATTTCATATTACGCAAGTGGGATGTCTCCCTACCGATAGTGCTATGTACCCCGCTCGTCTATCTTTGACGCGTACTCCGATTCCCGATAATGTGACTTGGGATACGCGGCCTGAAGTTTTTGCCGACTATCTAGATTCGGATGCAAGCTCTGACTATCAAAACTTTTTCTACAATGTTACTCCATTTATTCAAGCACAGGCCGAGGGTAGTTTTGACTTTTACGGCTTTGAGCTTTCCCAACCAGAGGCAGAGAAGAACACTTCGTATTTAGATATCATATTTCGTCTCTTTTGCTCTTCGCAGGTTGATCCGGGCTTTGCTCCTCAACTCGTTTTGACTTATTCAACAGGAGCAAAGCCTGTCACTGGGCTGGAAGCTAGCACAACGCCATCATCAAGTTACTTTAGAGAGACCGACAAGAACAAAGACGGCGCTGTAGATAATAAGAACGATTACGTAGATGCGGGGCGCGGATCAGTCGATCTTTCGTGGAATGCAGACTCTAATGCAGCTGGTTATAACATTTACTTGTGGGATGGCAAAACAGACCAGTTGGTGGGTACGATTCGCGGGAAAGACAACACGACATGGAGTTCAGAGGGTACTGGCATCTATCCGAGCGATACAACTTTAGATGGTTTCTCTAGCGGCAATCCCTACATCGGTGCCCAAACTCCATCGCAAGCCACTCTTTCCTTAACGACCTCTTTAAGCTATCCAGCAGGTACGCCGCTTGCTGCTTCGGGTGCTAGAGGATCCGGATTGGTGGTTCCCTCAGGCAAATATCTTTATGTCAAGAGTTGGGCTAATTATACTGGCCCTAATAAGTGGGTACGTTTTGGAAAAAATGAATCAACTAATCCTAGTACTTTAGTTGTGAATACTTCTTCTGCCCTCTTACAAGCGACAACAAGTATTGTTCCTCAAGCAAGTTCTGCTTTTGCGCTCGATGGTGTACTTTGGCAAGGGTCGGTGACAAACGCAACTGCTGGGAAAACCACGATAGTAGGATACGCAGAATCAACTTTTGATTCCTCTTCGGCCCAAGCTCTGTCGCTTACTTTTGACGAGCCTCTGCTTAATCGTGGCGATGCCACAGATATTTCTGCTGGCTATAACGGATTTGATGTTATGCTTGCCACAGATAATACGTATATTTACTCTGCTGGTAAGACGGAAGACGGGTTTAAAATACGTAGGTTTTCAGATGCGGGACACTTTATTGATGAATTTAAGGTTTCTGTTCCGGAGGTAAGTCCATTCCTTTATTTTGACGGAATGACCTGTGATGGTAATAACCTTTATTTGTTTGAATGGACTGCTACTACGAGTGCGCGCACTTATAAGATTTCACTTGCCTCTCAAAAGCTTATAAATGAATGGATTCATAATTTAACAAAAGATGAATGGGATAAAATCAAAAGACAAAATTCTCTTTTTGGCATTAAACTTCCAAAGTTATGGATTATAGTTTGGCGATTTATTTTAAAAGAACCAAATCTTCGTAATGCCGAAAGAGCTACTAAAAAAGGATATGCAATTGGAAGTTATGGACATCTATGGAATCTTTGGGCTGAAGACTGCTTAGATAAATACCTATCTGAAATGGATAAGAAACTCTTAAATCTTGTTGACCAAGGGATCTTATACTGTGAGATAGGTGAGCAGCTAATTGCCGAATACGGAGACGAATTTTGGAAGCCGAGAAAAGATAATCCAAAAACTACCCCAGCTCAAGTAGTAAATAATTATCTTTATTGGAAATTGCCAAATAAAATAGTTAGACAAGAATTAACAGATTTATTAAAACAAAGAATTAAAAAAGTTAATAATAATAAGAAAAAGGGTAGCTAAAAGCTACCCTTTCTTTAATTTATTTTAGTTCCATTGACATAAAGATCTCCAGTTATATACACTCCATCAGATTGAACTCTTAATTCTCCAACTGGAGATGAACCGCTCCTAATATATACTGGACTATTAGTTCCCTAAGAATGAATTAAAATTCTATTTGTAGTTCCTCCACTTGTTCCAAGAATATCTATAGGGCCTGCACTAGTAAAATCAAAATTATTCCCATTAATATCAATTTCTCCACTAGGATTTAAAGAAATTCTAGAAGGAGCAGAAGAGGTGTGTCCTCCAGAATATAAATATAACTATCCATAAGCTGAGAATCTACCAATATCAGCAGTTTCAAAAACTAATCTCAAAGAATTAGTTGTCATTCCGAATACTATTGTACTTCCATCAGAACTACTAAAAAATCCAGCCGCACCTTTAATATCGCTTGAAGTGAATCTATACCTATCTCCATAACTTCCATTCTGAGTAAATAAAATACAATCTGTCCAAAGTCCCTCAGAAGATATTCTAACTAATGGAGTAGTTGGAAACCCAGCAGCATTTCTATTTGCGAAATTTGGAACTATTGGCTGACCCTACCCTAAAGTACCATGACTTAATCCTACCCAAGAGCCATTAGTTGTTCCGTCGGTCTGAGCATATAGTGGCCAGAGACCAATAGTAGCATTGCTTCTGGAAGAAGGTATAACTACAAAAGGAAAAAGATTTATTGTGGAAGAAGGTAAATTTTCTCCTAAAAAATTCTATATTTGTATATCTGGAAAAGCACCTAAAAGGACATTGCTAAGTGAAACTAAATTACCTCTCATATATACCCCGCCCCAAGTTTCAAGCGCTGGAACGGCGTAATCTGAAGTACCTCGCGGCCCAACCAAATAAGTTGTACCATAATTGACCATATTACCATCTAAGTCAATATACATTCCACTTAAAGGATTAGAGGTATTTCCTCCGATATGAAGATCGCCACCTCTTAAATGTAAATTATTGGCATAGACATCTCCATTTTTATGGATATAGAACCCATAATTATGATTGTCTAAAAACTCATTTGGATTCAAAGGATCTTTAGCCTAACTAATTTCAAGATCTGGAGGCTAACTTGACCAAGTATCCAAATTGCTTATTTCAAAATCCTAAAAATAAATTCCTTCTTTATATCCTACGCCAAACCAGCCCTCAGAAGATAGAGTAAAGCTACCATCATCCCCCATAAACTATGAACCAGTTATAGTTGAAGTAACGATATTTCCCTTTATAAAAGCATTCATAGCATAAAGAGTGCCATCATAAGTTACTAAGAATTTACGCCGACCTGGGATATCTAAATTCTCTATATCTGATACGTCTCCTGCTTCTATTACTGGAGGGCTAAAGCCTTCAGGATACTCCCCAATTTCAATAGCTGGAGTAAAAGCAGCCGGATCGTCAGGAACTTCTCCGCCATACAACCAAGCGTAATCAGCTTTATTCTCAAATTGATATTGATCACCTTGAGGAACCACTTCGCCGTCAACCACTACTTCAGTATTCAAGCTATTAAAGTCCATTAGTGTGAGCCGCATACGATCTTTCATAGATGTTTCAAGGGTTGGCGAATGTCCATCAATCCAATCTCCGCCATAAAGCTAAGCAGATTGACCGTCTATTATAATTCGTCCGCCCTTATCTGCGCGACCAAAGAATGCCGTTCCATTTTCCATTATTCCGAAAGAAGATACGCCATTCTAGTATCCATAGATACCTGCTAAATAAGGATTCTTCTTTAATTCGTCATCAGAAAAATCAATTAGACCATCAAAGGAAGTTTTAGTTTTCGAAGTATCAATTCCCATGATAACTCCAGTAAAAGTATTGGTGAAGGGATCTTTATAACCAGCACCAATAGTAACTGCCATTATGCGACCATCGGATTCAAATAAATCAATACCTTGGCCATCCCAGGCATTAATATCTACATTTCCGTAATTATTTAACTAAAAAATCTAATTTCGATAATAATAACCAAATGGAATTCCCTCTTCTGCTAAAAAAGCTCTTAAAACTCCATTTTCGCCAGCTCGATTAATATAGTAAGGTCTCGGCTAATAATAGGAATATCCATTTCTTGCTATCATATCTTGAAATTTAGGAGTAATATTCTCAGCACCAATAAAAGCTTCATCATATTTAAAAGTGAGCGGCTCGCTAAACGTCTAAGGGTTATAGCCCGTAGCGTTATAGAGTACATACTAAGGCCAATTAGTTTTTATTTTAGTAGGATTAAAGTATTCAGGTGAATTTGGATCAGTTTGCATTTCGCCTCTAATCTAAAATACATCTATTGGAAAAATTGAGGCAATAGATGCAACCTACGTACCGTTACTAATGTCTCCTTCGTAAATTTCAATTATAGCCTTTACTTGGAAACTCATCCCATAGTCAAAATACTTTTCAAACTCAGGATAATCTTGACCTATTACTCTAACAGCACCATATCTTTCTTGAGCAGCGCCAGTATAGTTAGTAATCTTTGTCATCTCAGCACTGCCAATAATAATTTCAGGATCGGTTAGTCTTAACCAAGACTCATTAATAATTGGTGAGCCGCCATAATTAGCAGGATGATTTTTAGGAAATCTTACATCCCAACTGACCTTATAAAAATAATTTCCTAACTCTTCAACAGAAATTCCATTCTTTTTTACAAACGGTCTTAAATAAAGCGGATATTCTTCATTTTTCCAACTATTATCATCTCTAACTAGCGGAGCGGCATACCTAAGCGGCTCACTGAAAATTGGAGTAAGAGTATTGCTATTGTGACCATTTGTTGGCCAAATTTGAGCAGTCCAGTCAGAGCCTTGAGTTCCTTGATCGCCATCTTTTGAAAAAGTAATTAACTTAGAAACTTCATATTGTTCATCAGAACGATAAGTTTTAATTCTAACTGTTAGATTATTGTTACTTTTCTCTGGACTATATTTTTCTCTGATATGGAAATGAATTACGTTATCTAAATCAACCCATAAATCAGTTAGCATTGAGTCAACAAGAGTATAAGCTTTACCTGAAACAGATCCTTCATCGTAATAAATCTAAGGACCGAGGACACTTCCATCTGGAGCAAGCACTTCGATACTATAATCAGAGCCATAACCTTGAATCCAATCAAATTTTGCTCTTAAAGTTCTATCTTGTAGTGATTCTGGAATAGTAATAGAGCCGTTCACATCATAATTAAAATGATCTTGTCCAATCCACTGAACATTTAAATCATTTGCCGTAGAAGAAATAATTGTTTCTTCTAAATTTGCTATTAATTCTCCATCCACTATCGGCTCATAAACTACTGCTCTGAAAGTGACTATATCATTTACTAAATAATTATTTATTTTTATTGGCTCTATAGTTTTGAAGTCGCTTATTCTGATGTAAGAATTATCAGGAAGAAGACGATACCAAGTGCAAGGATATTCGGCTGTTTCGGAGTTTAGATCTTTAACTCTCAAAAATGTTTCTAAACTATTTTCACCAGTAAATTGCTCTATTTGTAAGTCGTAAGTTGAATCACTATTTATAATTAAAGTTTGGGCCTCATTGTTGACCTTCTCATTATAAATAATTACAACTTTATAATTCTATTGATAAGGAACATCTTCTCTATGAACAGTTAACTTATTGAAATCTATATCATAATTGGCATCTTCTGAATTAATCTCTATCCATCCAGGCCCAGCTAACTTGTTATACCCATCAGTATTCGACGTAATGTCGAATTGTTCTTTGAACCAAGTAATTTTGCATGTATCTTTAGTTAAAATATCTTGATAACCATAGATAAGATGAGCGATCAAATCAATTGAATCTTTACCCATGCTACTTGGAGTATCGGAGTACACTTTGTTACCTTTGGGAGTTTCAATATAACAATAATAAAGATTATCTGTCAGATTTATTTTTCGAGAAAAATGAATATCTATATTTGAAACAAAAATATTATTTTTGCTATAATTAGTACTTAAAATTATCGGATTACCATTATAATCAAGCTCATTACTAATTATTGAATCAGCAACCATCTTACCATCTTGCATTAGACGAATTCGGCTTAATCCTTTAATCTATCCAGGAATAATCTTAAAGTTGGCAGTATTCCTTGAGGGTGTCACATAAGCATAGGGAGCGCCGGTAAAGTCAGTAAAACCTAAAGTGAAAATAGCTATTTCATAAGGTAGCTCTGTAGAATTACTATCATAATTTGGAGCTTCTGGATCGATATAACGAGGATTGGTCACTATAGCTTCAATTTCTAAAGCATATTCTCCGCTTGAATGAGGACTATTAAACCTAGTTTCAAAATCAGCACTTAGTGTAAGATATTCCTAAGTATTAGCGTAAGTTAGTAATTCATCATCTGCTAGTTTTAACTCTTCTTCATTCATCAGTTCTCGGCTAAACCCTATATCATCCCAATTCGCCGTTGACTCAAGAAGAGATCTTTGTTCTTCAGAAACTGAAGTAATTTGCATAGGATCTTTTACCGGATGATACCAATCACTAAGCCAATTCGGCCCCACTTGAATATACTAATTAGTCATATCTTGGCGATTGGCATAAGAGTTACCACTATTCGCGGCTCGTCCAAGAATTAATTTTTTATTAGACATATCTCCCTAAGGCACTAAAACAAAGATTTTCTCGCCTTTCTAATAAACTATTTCAGGATTAAAAGAATAAGCAGAAAATATTGCTCCTTGATAAAAAACTTTATACTCACCGACTTCAACATTCTGAATCATTCTGACTTCGGCTTCGATTGTTAAGTCAATTGGCGTTGACTTGATACGTTTACTAGCCATCTCTGACATAGTATCAAGCATAATAGTAGTCAAGTCTGACATCAATTTCTCCTTTCGTTCAGAATCAAGAGGGCCGAAGCCCTCTATCATCTTAGTTTATTAGTTTAATCTATATTGTTGAGCTTGATTTAAGAGGTTATTAAATGCGGCTTCTATCTCTTCTCTTGCGCTAACATTCGGGAAGTCGGCGAATATTTGTACTGGTTGAACTTCTTCGTCAGTAATTGAGTTATTTAAGATTGTTTGTCCAATAACTCTATTCAAGTTAACGAGATTGCCATCCATAAAAGCAGCAGCAATACGAGCGGCGTTTAGGATATTCTTAGTATCTTCAGGATTCAAAACATACTCTCTCGCCGAAAGCATAGCAGGAATATGATCTCCAAGTGAAAGTGGACCATTACCAGTATATCCACCTTTAGCATAACCAGTCACTCCCCAATCTGGACGTCCAAGAGCGCCAGCTTTAGCATTCTTAGCAGCTATCAGAATCGCCAATATCTAAAGAGCAAGCGGATTTGCCATATCTTCATTAAATCCATTGATTAAGTTTCCAATATCTATAGAACTTGAAAGATTGCTGATCGGCTTATTAGCTCTCATATGGTTAAGAACTTGTAAAACTTGAGACCAGTATTCGGAATCCCAACCACCAACAATCGCTTGAAGATCAGCATTGCTTCCATAAAGATTCTCATCTAAACCAAGTGCCTCCATTTTATCAGCTCTATTCTCTAAAGTCATCTGAGCGGCTATTTCTTCTCCGTTCGCCATCTATCTAAAGAAAATGTCAGCATAATCAAATTCAGTATCAAAACTTTGTGTTTTTAATACCTAATTTATTAATTCTATTAAAGTCATGTATTCGGCAATAATATCTCTAATAGAATTAACCCACTGATTTGCCCATTCTTGTTGCTTATCAATAATTTTATCCATTTCGGAAGTGGCTTGATCTGAAAGTTCAGTTAAACTATCTTCTAATTCTTTATTGGAAGCAATTATTTCATCAATAGAGGCTCTAGCACTAGCTTCAAGATCATCATAGTTAAAGCCAATTTCACTAGTCACATCATCAGCTTTATCTTGCCAATCTTGATAGTTCTATTGCAATTGATCAATGAAATCTCTATGAGCTTGCTGATACTGGTTATCGGCGTCCATCATATTTACTATTCCGTCATTATTGGCATCAACCATATTCTGAATATCAATAATAATTCCAAGAGTAGTATCTTCCATTGAGCGGCCTATCTAGTCATTATGATACTGAATCTGACTTGCTAATTGAGCAGATTGCTCTGAATACCACTGATTACGAAGATCAACTTCTCTGCGATACTATTCATCTTGCTCATAACGAGTTTGATCAATTTCCTTTATATACTCAGCCCAGTCATCTTGCAGCTAAAGCCATTGATTTGCATACTCGTCAGCGGCGTCTCGATTCATTTTATAAATATTATTTATCTTTTCTTGAATACTGGCTTCTCGCTCTTCAAGATCATTCATATCTTGAGAATAAATGTACGACCAGTTTCCAGAAGCATCTCTCGCTAATCGCATAGTCGTTTTAGCATTTTGAGCATCTTGGAAGGCGGCCCTTTCTTTCTCTAACTCATACTAGGCACGGAAAATATCCATTTGAGTTTGAGTCATTTGAGTGCCATCAGCGAGTTTGGCATTTATCTCTTCAAGCCAATCATTGTAAAGGGCAAGCTATTCTGGATCAGTTACATCTCTAAAATCTTTTGCTAGATCTCTAAGAAGTTCTTCTAACTAGAAAGTACGATCATTTTCATCTAAAAAGAAAGTATCTATTGAATACTTTTGATTGTACATATCCATAGCTGAATTTAGCTCGTCAAATAAACCTTTAAGATTTTCTGACCAGTCATGATAGATAAGTTCGGCTTGGCGCTCAGTAGCTTCAGCGACCATATCTAAAAAATCATTATAACCACTTAGGAAGTCGGCTTGAGCTTGATCAGCCAATCTTTGTGCCTCAAGCATTTGTTCTTTCAATCTAGCCACGATTTCGGCATCATTTCGTCCAGCAACTTCTTCTTCAAAAGCCAAGGTTGCAGAGTTAGCGGCTTCGGCGGCCATATCCCATCTTTCTTTTAAGCCGCCAACCTTGTCACCAGCATTATCAACTTGAGCATTGAGAAGTGCAATTGAAGTTGCATTATCTTTATAAGCGCTTCCAGTTTTATCCATAATTTCAAGCCAATCTGAAAGCATGTCTGAATGGGTATCATAAGATTCCATAAGATCATCGAACTCATCAAGATACAGCTAAAGAGCGTCTGTGAGCGCTGACCAAATAGTTTCATTATATTCATAGATTTCTTCAATATAGCCAAGAAGATCATCATGATAACCCTAAAGAACGTCGGCCATTTCTTCAGTCATCGCGCCAGTTTCAAGATATTGCGCCCAAATGTCAGCGCCGAATAGCTTTTCAAAATAAGCTTGATCCTCGGAGCCTTCACTTATATTATTAAGAATTTCAATTAAGCGGCGAGCGCCGATTCCCATGTGCTCAAGATTATCAATAGCAATGTTTGCCTTATCATTTATGATTCCAAGTCGGTCTGCAAACTTCTCAGCATCATCACCTAAACGATTGAGCATAAAATCAAGAATTGCAAGATCTCTTTCATTGACCATAAACTTTACATCTACGAACATTTCAACTTGTTGGATTTTATTTGATAACCAATCACGTATGTTATCTAAAGCATTGTTGAGCGCTTCATCTATCTTTTCTACAGTATCTTGAACCTATTCAAGCTTGGCAATCTCTTCATCAGCTCTTTGCTGAGCAGCGTCATCACCGCCTGCAGCTACCACATAATCTGACCAATACTTACGAATCTCTTCAGGATTAGCGACTGCACCATTCGCAAGGAATTGAGCCATTGGATTATTAGCCTTGAGAGCGGCTTGATCTATAGTTAAATAATTTCTAGCTTCATCAGCCAGCGCCTTATAATATTTAGCGAGTTGCTGAAGTTGATCATTTTTTTGTGACATAAGACCAACTTTAGTTTGACCAAAAGCATCATTTTCGGCGTCATTAAGACGTTCAATAGAAGTGGTTACTTCATCAATCTTGGCAGTTATATTTAAATAACGCTCAACAAATTGATTCGGTTTCGGCGCTTTCCCTCCACCTCCTCCACCGCCACCTCCCCCTCCTCCTCCACGATTCGGAGTACTTGAAGGTCTTGAATTTTGAGAAGTTGATCCTCCACCAGTTTTAGTGAGACCTTTAATAATCGGAGTCCCGCCTTTACCATCTGGCGTTTTCGCCTTCATAGCAACAGCGGTAGTTTTACCCTCTACTTTTTTACTTTGAGATCTTACGCTTGTTTTAGGAGCCCATAAAGTAGTAGTGATTTCTGTACCTAATGGACCAAAACCAAGCTAAGATTGAGGACTTCCCCAATCAATAACAGTTTGTTCTTCAGGAACTAATTTACTACTGTCAACCTCTTCAGTAGCATAATCGACATCAAATCCCATAGCAGCAAAATAAGCATTTGCTTGATCAACTGTCATTCCAGCAGCATCAACTATGCTCTAAGCTTGTGCTATGAAAGCGGCATCGTTTATAGTAACTCCAACTTCAACATCTGGAATCGACATTTGAAGTTGATCCGTCATTGAAATTATTTCTGGAGCAAGAGTATCTAATTGGTTGTCGGCAATAATCTCTAAAGCTATTCCATCTGTAGCACGATCTCTTAATTCGTCAACGGCTTCAACTGATCCGTAAGCGGCTTCCTCAAAGAGAGCGATGTTTTCGGCGTTTTCTAAGAAAGAGTCTGGAAGAGCATTCTCATTAACGTTAAGAAGCTTAGCGGCAGTTGTTCTAAGTTCTCCCATAGCTTTCGCCATACGGACAGAACTTTTTTCAGAGTCTTTTGAAGCGTCATCTGTTTCTTTGAGAACGTCTTCGTATTCAGTTAGAATATCTACTAATTCATCAAGAGCATTACCTGATTCAATTGCTTGTTCGGCGACACTAGCAAGGGCCTCTTCATTAACAAAAGCGGCTTCTCCTGAATCAATACTCGCTTCAGCAGCGGCTTGCATCTCTTCACGATAATAACGAAAAGCGCCAGCTGTAACATTAAGAGTTTCCTCTTCTTCAGCGCTAATAGCGCCATCTGGATTTTCTAATCCGTACTTAGCCGCCATCATTAATTCGTGAAGTTGAGCTTGCCAGCTTTCTACTCCACCTTGTGACCAATCTATTTGAGTATAAACAGTTAGCTCTTCAGCGTTCAATCCTTCAATAAAAGAAGCAATCTCTTTACGGAGAGAATCTTCATCTACGAAGTCCATCATATCTATTCTAAAATCTAAAGATTGAAGCTAATTTAGCATATTCTCATAAGCATTAGCTATCTTATTATCAGTTAGATCCATATTACCAAGACGAGCGGCTTCAGAAGCGACTCTTAGACGTTCATTTTGCAAGCTTAAAAGATCTTCATTTGCGGCTTTAGCTTGCTGAACGGCTAAATCTATCTATTTTGAAGCAATCTCGTATTGACTAAATTCTTCATTGAGAGATCTCATTTGCTCTGTAGCTATCGCCGTTAGTTCTTCACTATCTAAGGCTATTCCATTCTCGGCAGCTATAGCGGTTAAGGTATTTACTACTTTGGCGAGTTCGGCTTCGTATTGAATAACCGAAGTAATTGAACTATCATTAATAGTAGATGAATCGAACTCACTTAGAAGTATCGCCTTATTGGCAGTGTCGATAAGAGGTACAGTTTCGGCTAAAGTCTCATAAGTAGATTGCCAAATATCCCTATATCCTCTCATTGTCTCTATCGCGGTAGTCTCATCTACTCCGAATACTGAAGGATCTAATTTATCAATCTGGTCTAAAAAGGCTACTAAATCTTCAAACTAGCCGACAAAGGTCTCAGCGTTATTTAAGTCAAAAGTAAGAACGTGATTCTTTGAATCAAAAATATCCGGATAATTTTGAAGAAGGCCTTCAAGCTTATCAAGTTCGGCGAATCCGCCAGTTCCAAGATCAAAGATATTCTATTGATTGGAGATATTTTGACCCCAGTTCTGATGCATCTGATTAGCAGTTTCCTGGCCGAGATCGAGAATTGCGCTTTGTTGCACTTTAGCTAACTTTCCAGCTCTTATGTCAAGCTCACGGTTACCTTGAGCAAGAGCGGCGTTATAGTCGTCCCAATTTCCAGTTGTTAGCCCTACTACCTCACCTTGATTCAGTAAATCTTGAGTAGCTTGAGATATTCCAAGGTCTTGATAACTTGCCGAGACCTCATGAAGCTTAGTATTAAGTGCTTCGTAGCTTTCGGCAGTATTTAGACCTCGATCTTTTTCATCTTCATAAGCCTATGTTAAATTATCAAGTTCAGCGGATAGTCCGCGAGCGGCGTTTGCTTGTTCGTTGAATGAGTTTGCAGCTTCAGTAGCGGCTTCGGCTTGATTTTCATAATATTTTGTCATACTTTGGAAAGCGCCACTAACTATTGCCACTGCGCCAGCAACAGCGACTAAAGCACCTACTATCCAAATGGCTGGATGGGCATACCAGGCAGCTGCGTTTGCTATTGTTGCTTGAGTGTTCGCCGTGATCGCAGTGGTTTCGGCAGTCTCACCTGCAACTATTCCAGCAGAATTAGCTATCTTTCTAAGATCTTCAGAGGAAGACATTCTATCTGTATCTAAACCAAGAAGCTTAGCTGCAGTTAGAGTCTCCTCAGTGAGCACTTGTTTTTCTTGAATGGCTGTAATAACTGTTTCAACAGCGGCTTGAGCCTTTCGAGCGTCTGATACCGATTTGATCATTGCTCCAATATCTTTAAAACCTGAAGTAAGCATTGGAATACTGAAGAGCATACTGGACAAGGTTCCAGTAATTGTGCCGAGACTCGCTTCGCCAGATCCAATTTGTTCAAATAAATTAAAAAAGCTATTCCCGAGCATCGTTATACCAGTACTTAACTGAGCAGCACTAGTGATCGCCGAAGTGGCGTCAAAGTTAATCGGGCCGAGCGCTTTTACTTCTTGAGTTGTTTGTTTAATCTCGTTAACTATTGAGTCTGTTTGACGATAATTATTTATTGCATCATTGAAATCAACGTCAGCGAATTTATTTGCAGAACTAGTAGCATCAGCTATACTAGTCGTTAAAGATTTTGCCTTATCATCTAAGGCTTTTATTTGATTATTAATTTCTCTTTCAGGTACAGTTAAAAACTATCCCGACTTAAAACCTCTATTTGATTGAAGAGTTTCAAGTTCAGCCCTTAGATTTTTAGCCTAATCCTAAGTCGCTTTTAGTTCATCTTGCATTCCTGTTCCGCGATAGGCAGCTAAACGATCTTGAATAGCCTTTAATACTCCTGAGAGATTAGAGCCATCAGTGGCTAATTCTTCAATAATCCTATCTAAATCTTGGAATGGAGTGAAAGGTAGTTTTAAATCTCCGAAAGTCTCAACCAGTTGTTGGCGGAGAATAGAGACATCGGCGGAAATGTTTTCGCCAATTCCCAGTTTTGGCGTGATACCTAAAATAGAATCTGTAATACCTGCAATACCTAAAGCTTGATCTGACTAAGGCATTTTGTCGGCGTCGATTTTGGCGTTTATGTTATCTCTTATTTGTTGGTTTTCTCTAACTAATTGAGCGTAAACCTTTTCATTCTCCATAAAAGTAGTTTGAATAGCCTTAGCTCTTTCGCGTTGAGCAGCGTTGCCGTTATCAATAAGAGCATTAATCTTTTCAGATGTAGCTATGTACTTCTATTGTTGCTAGACAGAATTGGCGTAAGCAGAGTTTCCACTCTCTTGAGCCGCAACCCTGATGTCTTCAAGTTGTTGGTTTCGGCGCTTTTGAGCTAAACCTGGAATAACAGCACCTGAGATAGTCTGCCCAAATGCTTGAAGATTAGTAAGTAGGTTTCGGCTGAAAGCCGCACCAATAATAGCGAGAATTCCAGGGATTCCTCCTAAGTTGTCTATGATGCTCTCAACAGCTTCGCCAGCGGCTTTTAGCATTGAGAGTCCGCCTTTTTGAACGTCTTCATTCAAGACTTGACTAAAGGCTCTTTGCCAAGCCTCAGCGGCTTGATCACCGTAAACGGCGATTGATTCACTGGCTATCTGGAATTGCTTGTCAAGGGTTTCGCCGGTTTCGCCTGTCGCGGTACTGAAATTTGATAAAAACTTATCAAAATTGTTCATAAGGGCAAGGAAAATACCATACTGACGAGTACCACCGACGAGCTGAGCTCGCCGAGAAGTCTCCCCAGCGATTACCTGTTTCAAAGATAACGTCGTCAAGTTGACGGAGTTCGCCTGAGGCATCGAGGATATTAATACCAAGATCTTTCAATTGGCCAGATACTAGACCAAGTGTGACTTCGCCATCTGTGCCTGAAGCCCTCAGTTGCTCGAATCGGCTATAAATTGTCTTAAAACCATTACCAATAACTGAAGAAGTTTGCATCGTTGTTTCGCCGACTGTTGCTATCTGAGCAGCGAGTGATTCGTAGGCGACTCCCATCTGAGCTGCGGCAACGGCTGATGGCTGCATAGCTTCGGCGATATAAGCGAAGTCAACCGCTGTGTCGGCACCGAGTTTAGCAGCCACTGACGCTGATCGTTCGAGTTCGGCGTTCTGCATCTAATAAGTATTCCAAATAGCCGTGAGCTATTCAGACATTGTTTCTGTTGATTGGGCAGAGGCGCGAGCGGCTTTTAATGTTATGTCGGCTCGCCTTTCGACTTCGGCGTCTCCAAGACCTTGTTGGAAGAAGATCAATTGGGCGTCGGCGTAGTCTTGAGCAGTAGTGGTAAGCTCTTTTGATTTACGAATAACAGTATCGAAAACGGCGCCCATCTATTGAGTTGTTTTCTCTGTAACTACTTGAATATTGACGAGAGATTGGTTAAGATCTTTTACCCATCGAATAGCGTCTTGCGCCTGCGACATAACGAAATTCTGAATTTCCATCGCAGCACGGAACTTCACTGATTGAGTCATAACTCGATGAAGCTCTTTGACGTGAGTGTTAAGAACGCCAGTATGGAGAGAAGCATTTTGAATACTAGTAGTAAGGGAGTCAAAGCTTACGTTAGCGCCAGCTGCGGCGAAGTATCTCGCCATTTGTTGAACGTTAGTTCCTGCTTTTACGAGTTCGGCGTTGAAGCGCGACATACTAACGCCATTCACCGTGGTCGCCTTTAGGAGAGTTTCCTAGAGAATCTTCGCCTGGCCGACGGCTTCTGAAATTCGCTTACTAAATCCGCTTCCTTGTCCTGCGCTCTTTGTGAGAGCGGCGATCTCCTTACCGATAGAGTCAATCTACCCTTTGATGTCAGCGGCGTCAACGTTAAATTTTACATCATAAACTATCAAAGCTTACTCGCCTCCTTTCCTTTTATTTATTTGTGCCTGGATCCTCCTTGAAGAGAGGTTCTACAGTTGCTCCTTTATCGTGAGCGGCGAGCGTATTCATAACTAAAGAAAGTTTTTCGTCGTCGAGAGTGTTCAGCTGTTCAAGCATTGTTTGCTGTTGAAGGATATTACTTTCTGATAGAGCATCAACTATGCCTTTTGCACTATTGCGGTAAGTGTTTTCGGCGGCGACGACTTCGGCGACGTGCTTCTCATAAAAATTAAGAATTGTTGAATCTATTGATTGTTTTATGGAAAGGATGAGCGGCTGAAGAATGTCATAAGCCTCGATGATTGAAGAGAGCTTAATGTCTGGCTCTTCGAGAAAATCGAGGTCGATGTCGGTGAACGCCTTAATAAGGATAAGGTCTCGAATGATTTCTAGGTTAAAGCTAAAGACATAGCGGTCGCCTGAGTTAATAAGGATATTAGAGGCGAGAAGAATGTCTTTGATCAGTTCATCATAGCTTTTTGTCTAAGATACTGAAATGGAGGCGCCGTTCACCTCAAGAGTTTCAATTTTGGGTTCGGCTATTTGGATAAGGCTATTTAAAGCAATTTTTGACATTTAAAATGTCCTCCTTTTAATTTTGTTATCATTAAAGACTGTCGAGAGCGGCGAGTCTAGATTGAACGTAATTGTCATATCCTTGAGTCAAGGCTAAGGTTAGATCAAGCGTTTTCGGCTTATACCCTTGATTTCTCATAAGGAACTGATTTAGAGAAGAGTTTTGAATTGAGAGGTTCGCCAAGGTCTGAGCGGCGGACTTAAAAGATAATGATTGAGCGTTTGACTCTAGTAAAATTTGTTCATTTGGTGAAGAAAGTAGGTTATCGACTATTGCATCTGTATTGATTACTATTGTGATGGTTGATTCTGAGGAATTTGAACTGTTGATCAGTAGATTTTTATTAAAGTTCGGCCTCATTTTCTGTAATAAATAAAGGAAAAAAGCTCGGTTGCCGCCGTTCTCAGCCGCCTTGCGCCTAACGAAATCGCCGAAAGCGGAGTCGCCGCCCCTAAGTAAGTAAAGCCATTCAGTGTCTGAGAGCCGCTTGTTATCTCGATAAACGTTCCAGTAGCGATTAGCTTGCGGTCTGAAGTACCAGAACGGCGCTCTTCCGCCGAATAGCTCTTCATCTGAAAGGCGCAGTTGCTGAGCTTGGCGACCTGATGAAGTGAAGTTAATTCGGAAAGATTTTATGAAAGAGCCTTGTTTGTCGAGGGCATTAAGGGAAGTTGTTGAAGAGGTTCCTTTAGAGTCAACGGTAAAGCGAAGGTCTTTAGTTTTTGAGATGATTTCGGCGCATTGTTTATTTATGTCTTTTACTAGGGCCGCGGCTGATCGATTGATTAAAGTGATTGCTGATGGGCCGCGAACTGGGAATTGTTTTTCATATTGTTGGATGATTGTAGCTGAAGATTGGCGAGAGGATTTTAGGTTTTGGCGCTCTTCTCGAGGAGTTGTTGTTTGAGAGTCTGATTGTATTTTTAAGTTTGAAAGGAGAGTTGACTCAAAGTAGCGTCCTAGAGCAGTGGCGTATTGGGAGAATTGTTGAAGTTGAGCTGGTGAGGAGGACATTTTAAATCTCCTTTCTAGTTAATTGGTTAATTGGTTAATTGGTTCGGAATTAAGTTTTGCATTTTTCCAGAACTGTTAATTTAGAGGTTTATGATATTAAAAATAAAACTTTTAAAAAATTTTTATGAGATAATAAGATTAGAGATAAGGAAAGAGAAATAAAAGAGTAGATAGGTGATAGATAGGTGATAGATAGATTAGATGGAGTCGTACCGTATTTTGGATGAAAGAAAGTTGCAGGGAAATTGAGTCGGCAAGTCGTTATTTTGTTAAAATTTTAACAAAATCCCGAAACTACCCGCCGGCTTAAAG
>QMCE01001911.1_pt1 | contig 18920 bp, 13 predicted proteins | sample 1821851 | NCBI WGS metagenome assembly QMCE01 (sample SAMN09453174, study PRJNA476694) | Termite gut metagenome, whole genome shotgun sequencing project. | isolation source: worker | host: Odontotermes sp. | place: South Africa:Pretoria | collected 2016-01-28
GTTTTTCTAAAAGCAATAATAGCGGCGGCTAAGTGTAGCAATGCCCTATGTGTACAGGCCTGTTTTTCAAAACGAACCAAAAGCTTCCTGAAGCGATTAAGCCAAGAAAAAGCTGCTTCTACGACCCATCGGCGTGGTTTGTAATCAGTATTGTTCGCTTTATCTGCTCGCTCCGCGCTGCGCCCTTGAACATGGGGCACATAATCGGCATCCTCGATAATGCGCCGAGCCTTTTCGCCTCTGTATCCATTGTCCAAGCAGAGGTTTTGTTCAGTTTCCGGGCGTTTTATTACCGTCCCGTAAACCATGAACGCGATGTTCTTGACATCATGGACATTAGCCCCGGTTACGTCGAGCGACAGAGGGACACCACGCTCGTCCACCACCAAGTGTCGCTTGCTTCCATTTTTTTCCCCTGTCAGTTGGGTTGGAACCGACTTCTTCTTGGGCCATTGGAGCTTTTACTATTCCACCATCACCACTTTGCCATTCCCATGCTATACCTTGCATTTCATCATATTCAGCAAGTCCGGCTCTCCAAAGGTTCAAAAAAAATCCTTCTTTCAACCAATTGGCAAAGTATGTATAAACCGAAGTGGGGCTGCCAAAACGCTCTTTCGGCAACGCTTGCCACTGACAGCCTGTCCTCAAAACATATATGATTCCTTCAAATACTTGACGCGCTGGCAACGGCTTGCGCCCGCCACCAGCCTTACGTTTATATTCTTTATTCGGATCGCGTCTTGCTTGAGGAATCAAAGGCTCTACTTTTTCCCAAAACTTATCAGATACTTCCCATGATTTTACTTTTGCCATGATTGCTCCATTCCCTTTGATAATCACGGCCTTATTCAATCAACTTGTCTTCATTGCCACCGGGACAAGAGCAGTTCAATTGCTATGAATACGCAAAACATTGCTGTTCTTTGCCTCTTCAAATAGCTAACAATCCCCGCAGGGCCTTAGATAAAGCATTCTATGATTTTTTACTGGACTATTGTAAATATAACTACGTCCCATTACGTTGTATTGACAAGTATTACAGTTATGTTGAATTTGTTGACGATACTCTATCACCGTATTTTGCTTTGTATGTTGGAGTTTTAATTCTACTGAAATTGTTGCGACCATCACTATATAATGACTTCATTTACAGGGATAGTAAAGCGACCGAGCAGGTAGTGGAATTGATGACAGCAAAGATACCAGAGATGACATTAGAAACAGTGTCATCAGATGAGTCCCGATCACTCCAAGATTCCACAAAATTTAAAACTTTGATAAAGGCAGCAATAGAGTGTTATTCTCATAAAACCGATAACCCGACACCATATTGTGAGCCAGATTTTAGTGCTGCACAAATGATTGAGCGTTTTTGTCTGGACGGCTGCACTGTCCCAAAAGATGCCTTTTTTCGTGCATCTCAATTTATAGACTTTATAGGTTAAGCAGGATATGCCATGAGAGATACGGATTAAATCGCGCTACAAAATACAGTGAACGGGATATTCCCAAACCAAGCCAAACTATCACAGAAGGTTTTTCGCCATGCCCGCCAGATCCGTCGGTCAACGTCCAATAAAGTACGTCACCTATCTTTCAACAGAAATGGGGTATCTGCATAGCCGAGCAAGGCGGGGCCATCTGCGACTTATTTTTCACTGACGACGCCACTCTGACGGAGGCGGTGGAGCGGCCAACGCGCCTTCTGACCAGGGCGTCCCGGCAGGTGAGGGAATACTTTGCTGGCCGCCGGCAAGTCTTCGACCTGCCGCTGATCTTGGACGGCGCCGATTTTGAGCGGGCCGTATGGGCGGCGGTGCGGGCCATACCTTACGGCTATACGGCCAGCTATGGTCATATCGCCGAAGCGGCGGGCCGTCCCCGAGCGGCCAGAGCCGTGGGCGCGGCTGTGCGGCGGGGGCGGATTTCCCTGATAATTCCGTTTCACCGGGTGATCCGCAGCGACGGTTCCGTGGCCGGCGGCCCCTGCGGCGAGCTTCGCCCGCGCCTGTTGGACTTGGAAGAGAGGTGGATGACCCGATGCGCTCATACAGGAAACAGCCGGTAGACAACTGATGACATAATGATATATAGTGATATAAATACATGATGTATTTATGGATTAAACCGAAGAACAAATTTTGCAAAAAAATGGAGCGAAAGGCCCTGGGCAAAAATATCTCTTCCGAATATGGCGTAAAACTTGCTATTTAAGTATGGCGGCATTAAGCGCGAAACGCTCTGGAATTAATCGTTCATTCTTTTCGCGCCGATAAGCATATTTAGGAAGAATGTTTTGCCGCCAAAGGAGTCCCACATGCGCCGCCCCCACCCTTTCATAAGCTTTGGCATACTCTCCAGCGCCGCCTTGCTGGCCGGGGCCTCTCCCCTTCTGGCCGCCAACGTCACCAATTTTCCCCGCACCATCGTTGACGGAACCCAGGCCGCCATTGAAGGCAAAGAAATAACTTTCGACACGCCTATGGACGACACTAATCTGACCTTCAGCGACACGGAAAAAACCCTGGTCATCAGGACGGAAGAAGGCGTGACTTTCTCCAAAGGCGTGAATGTGGGCAACACCAAGACCGGCGGAACAGGAGGAACCGGCGGAACAGGCGGAGGAGGCGCTGTGGTCGCGCCGGCCGCGCCCGTGGGGAGCATTGAATTTTACGGCCCGGTTAATTTCATTCTGGACAAGGACAATAAAAGCCTGAAACTGAACCGGCTTTCCTTTGCCGGCTCCAACGGAAACGAAGCGCCCGACGCCATAACCATCAGCGGAGACGTGCTGGACGTGGGCACAAGCAAGGTCTCCATCGACAACAATGTAAGCGTCAATTACGGCCCGAACGGGGGCATGAGCGCCATATCGGCCCTCTACCTGGGCTCGAAGGCCGCCACGAACCTGAGCTTCGCCGACAACACCGTGCTCACGGCCACCAAGCTGGAAATGGGCAAAGGCGGCGCGACGATCCTCCAGGGCGCCCTTCAACTGGGAAAAACCGCCGCAACCGGCTCGGATTTCACCAAGGGCGTCAGCGTGGCCGAAAGCGTGGTCATACAGGGCCCCAACGTCACCCTGGACGGAAAACTAAGCGGCGGCGGCGGCACAAATTTCGTATTTGAATCGGCCACCCCCATTTTACTGGACACGGGCGCCCTGGGCAGCGTGCTTGAAAACGGCACGAAATTCACCATTGGCGAGCGGGCTCTGGTTGATCTCATCGCCAAAGAAGTTCCGGTCACCACCTTCAAACCCTTCGACGTGGCCAACAGCAATGTGGGCATTGCCAACACTTTCAAATCCCTGGCCGCCTCTCTGGACGTGGACGGCACGGACGTCAAATTCCAGAGCGGCAACGGGGAGGTGGCCTACGACAAGGACAACGGCTATGCCGTCTTCGCCGATTACGGCGCCCAGGCCGATCCAATGGCCGGCATTCCCCATCACGCCGCGCCCTTCGTAGAGGCCCTGGACGCGGCCTCCCTGAACGGGGTGGGCGTGCACAAGGCCCTGGCCGTGGCCATCAAGGGCGTGGCCAAGAGCCGCGACGTCAGCGGCGATTTGAACGCCATCATGGGCAACGCGCCCAACGCGGCCCTCTCCGCCGCCCTTTCCAGCAACATGAATCAGGTGATGGGCCACCTCAATTCCGCCCTCTCCCCCACCATGCCCGGCTTTGCCGCTCCCGGCGGCGCCCAGCAGGGCTTGTGGATCACCCCCGCCTACACTCAGACCAGCGTGAGCGGCAGTCCGGCCGACGGCTACGGCGATTTGAAAATAAAGAACCCCAGCGTCACGGTGGGCTATGACCGCTGGGTGAACGAACGCATCCGCCTGGGCGTTTTCGCGGCCATGGCCAAGCCGAAGGCCGAAGGCGACACGGAAAGCGTCGCCACCGACAACCTGCAGGCCGGCCTGTATGGCCAGGCCCAGCTCAATTACGGCGTCAACGTGAACATGGGGCTGTCCTACAGCCGTCAGAGCCATGACGCGGAACGCAAAATTCCCGCCGACATCCTGGGCGGAGCGGCCCCCTTCGCCTCGCAGAACATAAGCTCGTCCTTTGACGGCACGGCCCTGAACGCGGCCCTGGAAGTCTCCCGCCTCTATCCCCTGGGGCCGGACACCTATATACGCCCCACTTTCGGCTACAACTACATTACGGCCAGCACGGACGGCTACACGGAAAAATCCAGCGTGGCCGCGACGCCCGGCGACGATTTGTCGCAAAAAGTCGAAGGCGCGGATTTCACCATGCAACAGGTGCGCCTGGGCGCGGAAGGCGGCTGGAGCGACGACTTGACCACGGTCACGGGCCGTCTCTTCTGGGTGGGCAACCTGGGCGACACCCAGGCCAAAACCCAGGCCGCCCTGATAACCAGCGATTCCATCCCCTTCAATCTCGTGAGCGCGGAATACGACAAGAACATGGTGAACATCGGCCTGGGCGTAAAATACGCCCCGCCGCAAACCCAGGGCCTCACCCTGGGCCTCAATTACGATGCGCTTTTAGGCTCGAAGGCCAAGAGCCATAATCTTAGCCTGATGATGCGATACGAATTTTAGTCGGGACTGATTAATGGCAACGCCGCCGGCTTTGTTGGAAAATTTGCTGAAATGCTTATCGGGCTGGCTTGGCGAGAAGCGTGAACGCGGCTCTGTAATCAATAATAGACGGCAAAACAATAACTTTGGATATGTTGGATATCGAAGGGAGCATAATCACGGCGAACGCCGTGAAATGCCAAATTTCCAGCCGCAGACTGAGCGCGGAAAAATTGCTGAAACGTGCGCGCTTAGAATGGTCAGTTGAAACAATGCGCTGGTTGCCGGATATACATTTTGGCGAAGACTTTTGCCGTATTGTGAAGATGGAAGTATCCAGCAAAATTTGAATATTGTTCTTAGGACTTATTCGTAAATAGTGATTTTGCCCTCTGGCTTTGTTGCTCGCACTTTTTAATGCTCGAAATATGTCCAATATTCCTGCGCTTAAAAAGTGCTCGCGCCTCGCCAGAGAACAAAATCCCTTATTTACGAACAAGTCCTTAGAATAGCTCTTAACCGCATTAAACGCCCATAAAGGAAAGATCGCCTCAAAGCGTCCTATTTCACAAATCATTTTCGACTATTTACTTGAACCAAACAATATCCTCTCCTTGCTTGCCGCTCAGGACTCATCTTTTGAAAATTGATTTCCGTGGCTTCACCAACACCCTGGTTGACTAGGGCTATCTATATGAGTTATATTAAAAGACTGTCTATCCATATTGATGGCCGCAATTGCAAGCCGGCCCGTATTTAATGTAAATAGAGAGCGTTATGGCAAAGTATGACAATCAGGCCGTGGAGGCCAAATGGCGTAAAAACTGGGCGGACAGGGGGACGGACGTCCTGGATCTGGATAAAGTCCAAAAACCTTTCTATAATTTAATGATGTTCCCTTACCCCTCGGCGGAGGGGCTGCATGTGGGGAACGTCTTCGCCTTTGTGGGCTCGGATATCCAGGGGCGTTACCACCGCCTTTTGGGTTATGACGTTTTCGAGCCTATGGGCTTTGACGCCTTTGGCATGCATTCGGAAAACTTTGCCTTGAAAAACGGCCGCCACCCGGCGGAGATGGTGCCCAAGAACATCAAAAATTTCCGGGAAAACCAGCTCAAGAAAATCGGCCTGATGCTGGACTGGACGCGCTCCGTGGACACCACCAGCCCCGAATATTACAAGTGGACCCAGTGGATGTTCGTCGCCATGTTCAAAAACGGCTTCGCCTATAAAAAGAAGGCGCCCGTCAACTGGTGTCCCGGCTGCAAAACCGTTCTGGCCGCCGAGCAGGTGATTGACGGCGAATGCGAACGCTGCTCGTCCCTGGTGACCAAAAAAGAAATGGAGCAGTGGTATTTCAAGACCACGGCCTTTGCCCAGGAGCTTCTGGACAAGCTGGACGACATCGACTGGTCGGAACGCACCAAAACCGCCCAGCGCAACTGGATAGGCCGGAGCCAGGGCGCGGAGGTCTCCTTTAAAGTGGACGGCGGCCCGAATTTCAAAATTTTCACCACCCGCCCGGATACCCTCTTCGGCGTCACTTATATGGTTTTTTCGCCGGAACATCCCCTTCTGGACGAAATAACGGCCCCTGAAAACAGGGCGGCCCTGGAAGAGTACCGCGAAAGCGCGCGGAAACTTTCCGAAGTCGATCGCCAGGCCGAAGGCCGCGACAAAACCGGCGTCTTCTCCGGCGCTTACGCCATAAATCCGGTGAATGGGGCTCGCATACCCATCTGGGTTTCGGATTATGTCCTCATGGGTTACGGCACCGGGGCCATTATGGCCGTTCCGGCCCATGACGGGCGCGACTTCGAGTTCGCCGTAAAATTCGCCCTGCCCATTGTGGAGGTGGTCTCGCCGGACGGCGAAATTTCCGGGGAACTGGCGGAAGCCTATACCAGCGAAGGCAAACTGGTCAATTCCGGCCAGTTCGACGGCCTGCCCGCCAAGAGCGAGGGCCTGCCCGCCATCACCCAATGGCTGAAAGACAGGGGTTTGGCCGAATTCACCACCAATTACCGCCTGCGCGACTGGTGCGTCAGCCGCCAGCGTTACTGGGGGCCGCCCATTCCCATCGTCTATTGCGAAAAGTGCGGGGCCGTGGCCGTGCCGGAAAAGGATTTGCCGGTGGTCCTGCCCTATATGGACGATTACAAGCCGGACGGCAGCGGTTTTTCGCCCCTTTACCGCAACGAGGAGTTTTATCACACGACCTGCCCGGAATGCGGGGGGCCGGCCACGCGGGAAACGGACGTGTCCGACAACTTCCTGTGCTCGGCCTGGTATTTTTACCGCTACCCCTCCACCGAGTTCGACGACCGCCCCTTCGACAAGGCCCGGACGGAAAAGATGCTGCCCGTGGACCTTTACGTGGGCGGCAACGAGCACGCGGTGCTGCACCTCCTCTACAGCCGCTGGCTCTGCAAGGCCCTCCACCGGTGCGGCTATTTGAATTTCGACGAGCCCTATAAAAAATTCGTGGCCCACGGCATGATCGTGCGCGAAGGGGCCAAGATGAGCAAATCCAGGGGCAACGTCATAAACCCGGACGAATACATCCGCGAATACGGTGCGGACGCCTTTCGCATGTATCTGATGTTCATGGGGGCCTATCTGGAAGGCGGCGATTTCCGCGACGGCGGCGTCCGGGCCATGAAGTCATTCCTGGACCGCCTCTGGACGGCCGTTCTGCCGGAGGAGGGCGCGACTCTTCCCGAGACCGAAGTGGAGGACAAGGAGACGCTTTTCTGGCTCCATTCCACCATAAAGGCCGTGACGCACGATCTGGCCCGTTTTTCCTACAATACGGCCATTGCCCGCCTCATGGAGCTCGTCAACCACCTGACCAAAAACCGCATAAAAAACAGGGCGATTTCCGAAGCCGTGGTCAAGATGCTGGCGCCCTTGGCCCCTCATGTGGCCGAGGAGATGTGGGAGCTTTTGGGGCGCCGCGACACCGTTTTCAGCGGCGGCTGGCCGCAATTCGACGAGGCCTTGACCGCGCGCGGCACGGTGGAATATGTTATTCAAATCAACGGCAAGCTGCGCGGCAAGCTGGAATTCGCCCCCGGCCTCTCCCAGGAGGAAATAGAGCCGATGGTCATGGCCAACCCGGCGGTGGCCAAGTGGCTGGAAGGGCAGACCATCGTGAAGAAAATCTATGTGCCGGACAAGCTGGTGAACATTGTGGCGAAAAAGGGTTAGGGAGGCGGCCTGGAAGTGACGCAGTATAGGCTCAGCACCAAAATCGCGCTAGGATTCGGCCTCATTTTTCTTATAATGGCCGTTCTTTTGGGCTTCATCGCCATCAAGGTCCGCGCCCTGGGCTCTTTGGCGGCCGAATTGGGGCACGAATTGGCCCCCGGCCTCATTCTTTCCCAGGAGCTGACCGGCGAGGCCGCCGCCGCCCTGAGCGCCGTCTCTTCTTATGCCGTCTTCGGCGAGGCGCGTCATCTGGAACTGTGGACGCAAAGCTTTGAAAAAACCCTGGCCATCGGCGGGGAATTGAAAAATTCACTGAGCCGGGATCACGTTCTGAAAAATATCGAACCGGGGATAAACATTGTCCTTGCGAGTTTGAACGCCATGAAAAACAGGATGGACGAACTGTCGGACCAGCCGGACGCGGCGAAACGCCTGGCCCTTTATAAAGGCGTGGCCGCCGAGGAGGAAAAGCTCATCGGAGCCCTGGCCCGCCTGAACGCCTCCACCCGCGACCTGGGGGCCGGGATCATGGATGAAGTCGATGCCTACGAGAGCCAGATACGCCGCTCCATCGCCATCGGTCTCCCCCTGGCTCTCGTCCTGACCGTCATCCTGATTTTGCTCATCCTGCGCGGCACGGTGCGGCCCTTAAGCGGCGTCATCGAGCATTTCAGCCAGGGCTCGGCGGAGATCACGGGCACGGCCGATCATCTCGCCCGCTCCAGCCAGCTCCTGGCCAAGGGCGTTTCCGAAAACACCACGGCGGTTCTGGAAGCCATTTCCAGCCTGGAAGAAATGCTGACAATGGCCAAGCGCAACGCCGGCCATTCGGCCCAGGCCAAAGATTTGATGCTGGAAGCCAAAAACCACGTGCAGACGGCCAATGTGGCTATGGGCGAAATTTCCCAGGCTATGGAGGAAATCCGCGCCTCCGGCCAGGCCAGCGTGAAAATCATCAAAACCGTGGAGGAAATCGCCTTTCAGACCAATATTTTGGCCCTGAACGCGGCGGTGGAGGCGGCCAGGGCCGGGGAAGCCGGGGTGGGTTTCGCGGTGGTGGCCGACGAGGTGAGGAATCTCGCCAACCGCTCGGCCGAGGCGGCCAAGAACACCACCACCATGCTCAACGCCAGCATGGAGCGCATCAATCAGGGGGCCATGCTGGTCACGGGAGCCACTGAAAGTTTCACCTCTATGGTCGAAACTTCCGACAAAATGGACGACATCGTGGGCGAAATAGCCCAGGCCAGCCAAAGCCAGGCCCAGGACATTCAGAGCATCCACCAGTCCATCGCCATGATGGACAAGGTGACCCAGGAAAACGCCGCCGGGGCCGGGGAGACCCAGTCCCTTTCCCGGAATCTCACTCGCCAGGCCGCCATCCTGACCGAGGCTCTTGGCGAAATGGCGGTGATCTTGAAAGGCGCCTCCGAAGCGGCGCGGCTCACGCGGGAGAGCAAAGCCGGGCGGAAAGCCTTGAAGGCCGCCGCCGCCTCTTCCGATTCCGGCTTCAACCTGACGGAACAGCTGGCGGCAAGCGCCCCTGTCGTCCCCATCATCAAACCGGCCCTGGTGGATCCCGGCCGGAAAAACAAAATGGAGGCGGCCATACCAATGGATGATGATTTCTGACATGAAGAAAATCGGCCGACTCCTGGCGCGTTTCGCCGCCTTGGCATGTTTTTTGTGCGCCGGCTACGCGTGGGCGGAGGAGGAACGCGCCCTCGACCACACCATCACCCTCACCAAGGTGGTGGATGTTTATGAATTTGAGGATTTGAAAGTTTCCGTGGGGAGCTATGACGTGGCTCCCGGCGACTCCCTGATTGAAATACTGAAATCGCGGGGCCTGGAAGGCGACGAGGCCCGTCTGTTGCGCCTGGTGAAAAATCTGAACCCGGATTTGCGCGATCCGAACCTGATCCAGCCCGGCCAGCGTTTGAATTTGCCCATGCCTTTGCGGGAGGCGGAAAGGGCGCGGGAAGGCGCCGCGCCTCCTTCTGAAACGGAGGCGAGCGAGCCTCCTTTTCCCGATGAAACGGCGATGGGCGCGCCTCCTGTGGGCTCTACGGACGAGGTGAAAATTTACGAACGCCGCCAGAGCGGCCAGGAACCGGCCCTGGTGGTGGTCATGCGCCACAGGCCGCCGGATGGAGGCGCTTCGCCGGGGCCTGAAGAAAAACCCGCCGCCGCCCCTTCTTCCCCTTCATCTTCCGCCCTGGATTTCCCCTCCGGCAACCACGGCCCCCTGGCTATGGAGCCAGACACGCGAGTGGTCTACCGCACGGTTAAAATCAGAAGGGGCGACACCCTGGAACGCCTTTTGCGGCGCGAGGGCATGGATAACGGGCTTATATACGCCCACCTTTTAAAAGTAACCCTGGAACTGAATCCGGAAATAAAAAATCAGGATTTGATTTACGCGGGCGCGGAACTGCGCATACCGGCGGCGGGCGATTATCTGGCCGGTCTGGCCGGAGTGAATCCGGCCTACGTCAGGGAGGCGGCCCTGGCGCGTTCTCTCGGACGCGCTCCGGCGGCGCCGGAAAGACGCGGGGAGCGCTCCGAAGCCTTGCGGCTGCCCGCCGCCAGGGCGGAAGCGGCCAGGAACACCCTGGGCCTGATTTTTACCCGCCTGGGCGGCAAACTCGATATGCGCGGGCGTTTGGTTTTGCCCTCGGGCGGCGGCAGCCTGGAATTCAATACCGCCGAAGTCCCCCTGATCGAATTCCCCTCGGGCCGCCGCCTGGCCCTGGATATGGAGGCCCGCCTCTCCCGCCGCACCCTGCGCGGCTTGAGCGAACTGCCCGACTTTTACGTGTTTCGTCCGGCCAGGGGCGAATCCTTTGAACAAGCATTGGCGCGTCTGTGGCCTATGGCCGGTTTTTACCGGGTGCGGACGAAAAATCAGCCCTACGAAGGCGGGACGGACATTAAACTGGCCATTGCGGCGGATTTTCTCATCTGGCCGACCCAGGAAAGCTGGAACAACGGCAGCCCCCTGGCCCTGAATCTGGCCGGAAGCCCGGAACGGAAAACCGATCCCCGCTGGAAAAGCTTTTTGTCCGGCCACGGCATTGAAATTTTGGACATCCATGAGGAAAGCGTCCTGCCGGACGCTCCGCCCGCCCGCCCCGGGGAATTGAAGATCACGCGGCTCGACGAGCCCAATCCAAGCCTCCTGGCCGCCCAACTGGTCGAAATCATGGGCGCGGAGCCCAAGGTGGGCCTGCAGTTGGACGCTCCGGCCCCGGCGGGGGAGGGGGCGGGAACCACCGCCCCGGTCCTCTGGATGGACGGCGGCCGCCAGGTGGTTCTGGATTTTGGGGACCTTGATCCGGAGGCCGTGAAAACCATGCGCGAAGAGGGCTACCGGGTGGTTTCCGCCGCCGGCAAGGGGCCTTTGGAGGCCATAGAGGCGGTCATGGAGGGCTTCGGCCTCGCCGGCGCGGACAGCCTGGTTCTGAAGGCCGCTCCCGGCGGGCCGGCCATGTCCATCAGCATCGGGGGCCGCCTTTTTGAAAAGGATGGCCGCCGCCTCTTTTTCACCGCCGTGGACATGCCGGAAGGCATTTCCGCCCTCTTGCCGGATGGATTGGAGATTTTCAGATATTAACTGGCGGAGGTTTTTTATGAAAAAAATCCCCTGTCTTCTGGCCGCCATATTTCTTGTGTGCGGCTGTTCTTCCCGAGCCACGGTTCAAGGCTATGAGGAGCGTCTCGCGACCTTGCGCGGCGCCCACATCGACCAGGTGGTCATGGACTGGGGACCGCCGGACGGCCAATTCACCTTTGAAGACGGCCGCCGCATGTATGCCTTCGTCAGTTCGCGCCTGGTGAGCGTCCCCGTGCCCGCGCCCGGTTTTATGGGCATGCGCCGCCATTACCGCCGTTTTTACGACGACGATTTAGGCCGCTTCGACATGGAGCTTCGGGAATACGTCTGCGAGACCCGCTTCATCACCGACAAGGAAGGGCGGATAACGGAATGGACCTTCAGGGGCAACGCCTGCAAGGCCAGGGCCGTAGGCCCTGGACCCCCGGATGCTTCGCATCCGGTCCGCAGTGAGGGCGCAACTGACATATAGCGCTAAAGCCGGGGCATGATCTACTGGAAACGAAGGCTGGAATATTGAAAGTTAATATCGACGGCATTGATGTAAATTACTATGACAAGGGCCGGGGAGAGGCCGTGCTCTTCCTGCACGGCTGGGCTTCCAACTTCAAGGTCTTTGAAAAATTTTTGGATTCCCTGACCGGGCATTACCGGGTTCTGTCCCTGGACCTGCCGGGCTTCGGGGAGAGCGGAGAGCCGGGCGGCCCCTGGTCCGTGGGCGATTACACGGACTTCGTCCTGAAATTTTTGCGCCGTTTCGACATTGATAAAGCCGTTTTAATGGGCCATTCCTTCGGCGGGCGGGTCATCATCAAACTGGCCGGGCAGGCGAAGCCGCCCCTGGAAATCCCGAAAATTATCCTCATCGACAGCGCCGGGATCAAGCCGGAAAAAAGCCTCAAGGCCAAAGCGCGCCAAACGCTCTACAAAGCCGTGCGCACCTTCATTTCCGCGAAATTCGTGGAAAGGCGCTGGCCGGAACTTTTGGAAAATTGGCGGCGCAAAAACGCTTCAAAGGATTATCTGGCCGCCTCGCCCCTCATGCGCCAGGTTTTGGTGAAAACCGTCAATGAAGACCTGCGGGCTCATCTCCCGCTGATTGCCGCGCCCACCCTTTTGATCTGGGGGGAAAACGATGCGGCCACCCCGCCTTCCGACGCCCGCCTGATGGAAAAACTAATTCCAGGCGCCGGTCTGGCGCTTCTGAAAAACGCCGGGCACTATTCCTTTCTGGATCAGGGGCGCGTCTTTGGCCTGACGCTGGATTCCTTTCTGAACATCAAACGCGATTGACGGTGTTGCATGTCATTTATTCTCGCCACCACCTTTTTCTTCTGCTGCGGCCTCACCGCCCTGTACGACTGCCATATATTTCAGCTCAATTCCTATAAGCCGGACGTGCAGCTGGCCTGGCTGCGCCGCAATTTCAGGGGCGGCGTCTCTTTCAAACGCCTGATTCCCCTCCTCATTCTTCCGGCCCTCTTCATCGGTCCCGACTTCGCCGTTGTCGTCGGCGCAATAACTTTCGCCCTTCAGGGCTTCCTGAACCGCCCCCGCCCCCACGAGGCCAAAAAGCCCCTGGTCCACACCCCGCGCGTCAAAAGGATGCTGGCGACCCTGGCCATTATATTGCTCGTCATAGTGACGCTGGCCCACAATTTTTCCGCGCGCGGCGAGCTTTTCATATTTCTGTGCGCCTTCTGGCTGGGGCCCCTTTTGCTGCTTCTGGCCAACCTCATAAACCAGCCCATTGAAAAGGCCATCAACAACTGGTACATCAGGGACGCGAAACGCCTTCTGGCCGAAAACCAGAAGCTTATCGTCATCGGCGTGACGGGCAGCTACGGCAAAACCAGCTCCAAGCATTTCCTGCAAAAAATCCTCTCCGCCAAATACAATGTCCTCATGACCCCGGAAAGCTACAACACCACCTTGGGGGTGGTGCGGGCCATACGGGAAAATCTTAAACCCACGCACGACATTTTCATTTGCGAAATGGGGGCCAGGGGACTGGGGCAGATCCGCGAAATCTGCGACATCGTCCGCCCCCGCCACGGGCTTTTAAGCTCCATCGGACCCCAGCATCTGGAATCCTTCCACAGCCAGGAAAACATCATAAGGGCCAAATTCGAGCTCATCGAAGCCCTGCCCGAGGACGGCCTGGCCTTCCTGAACTACGACAACAACTTCATAAGGGAAACTCCCTGCCCCAGGGAAAAGGTTACCTACGGACTGGAGAGCGAGGCGGCGGACTACCGGGCCCTGGACGTGAAAACAGGAAAGGGCGGCGCCACCTTCCGCGCCCGCCTTTCGGACGGGGCGGAGCGCGTCTTTGAAACGCGCCTTATCGGCCGCCACAATGTTCTGAACCTCATGGGCGCCATAGCCGCGGCGGACCGCCTGGGCGTTCCCCCCGAAGACATGGCCCTGGCCGTGCGCCGCCTGGAAAGCGTGCCCCACCGCCTGCAGTTGATTCAGCGCGGCGATTTGACCATCATCGACGACGCCTACAACTCCAACGAAGCGGGGGCCCTGGCCGCTTTGGAAGCCCTTTCCCTGTTCGAGGGCTGCAAAATCCTGGCCACCCCCGGCATGGTGGAACTGGGGGCCCTACAGGACGAATGCAATTTCCGCTTCGGGAGCGCGGCGGCGGAAGTCTGCGATTACGTCGTCCTGGCCGGAGACAAGCAGACCCGCGCTATACGGGACGGCCTGAAAAGCAAAAATTTCCCGGAAGACAAAATTTTTACAGCCGAAAGCGTTCCGGAAATATTCGCGCGGGTGAACAGCCTTGAGGCGGGGGGCCGCGCCAAGGTTTTGTTGCTGGAAAACGATCTTCCCGACAATTATTGATAAGGACCGATTAATGGTCTTTTTGCCCGCCGGCTTTGTTGCGAAAAATTTTTCGCGCCTCGCCGATCGGCAAAAATCCTCATTAATCGCTATTTAAAACTTTATTATAAGGAACACAAAATGGGCGTAAGAACGGCTGTTTTTTTCGGCGGCAAAAGCGTGGAGCATGAGGTCTCCATCATCTCCGCCCTGCAGGCCATGAATTCGCTGGGCAAAAATTACGACATAATCCCGGTCTACATCAGCCGCGAAGGCGATCTGCATGTCGGGGAACATTTGAGGCGCATCGAGGAATACCGCGATCTCAAAAATCTTCTTGCCAAAAGCCGGCGCGTCGTCTGCCTGAACGACCGGGGGCGTTTCCTGCTCTCATATTATCCGGCGCGGCCCTGGGGAAAATCCCTCTACAAAGAGTTCGACCTGGCCTTTCCCATCGTCCACGGCACCAACGTGGAAGACGGGGCCCTGCAGGGTTTTTTCAAAACTCTGGGCATACCCTTCGTGGGGCCGGACGTCACGGCCTCCGCCGTGGGCATGGACAAATATTTCATGAAAAATATCCTGAAAGAGGCTGGAATCCCGGTTCTTCCGGCCAGCCGCGTTTTCGTGAAATCATATTTCCGGGCGCCGGAAAAAATCATGGACGACCTGGAAAAGGCCCACCCCTATCCCATGATCGTCAAGCCCCTGAACCTGGGCTCCAGCATAGGCATACAGAAGGCCGGGGACCGCGCGGGGCTGAAGGAGGCCCTGGACTACGCCTTTCAATACACCGATATCGCCCTGGCCGAAGAGGCCGTGGAAAATTTGCGGGAAATAAACTGCGCCGTCCTGGGCGACATCGAATCAGCCGAAGCTTCCGAATGCGAGGAGCCCATAAACGCCTCCCACATTCTAAGCTATGAGGACAAATACGCTTCCGGCGGCAAAGACGGCGCGAAGGGCATGAGCGGGGCCAAGCGCAAGCTCCCGGCCGACCTGGCCCCGGAGCTGCGCGAAAAAATACGTTTCCTGGCCGTCGAAACCTTCCAGGCCCTGGGCGTAAGCGGCGTCTCTCGCGTCGATTTCCTCATGAACGCGGCCACCGGACAAATCTGGGTCAATGAAATCAACACCATTCCCGGCTCCCTCTCCTTCTATCTCTGGGAGCCTTTGGGCCTGTCCTACACCCGCCTTTTGGACCGCCTGGTGGAGCTGGCCCTGAAGCGGGAACGGGAACAGGCCGGCCTCAGCTATTCCTTTGAAACAAATATTTTGGCCGGCTATCAGGATGGAGTCAAGGGGAATAAGCAGGGGAGTTAGCCGGGGGGCGGACGCTTTTTCCGTCATACTTCGCCAAATCTCGCTGAAAGGTTCGGGATGGCCGTTAGGCCTATCCCTCACTTTCAGCTCTATTGGGCTGTGTCTGACGAAAAAATCGCCTCGCCCGGCGTGCATGGATTTTTGTGCCGACTTTTTTGCGATTCAAAAAAATATAAGGTAAAAATTCATAATGACAATTGGCCGTCTTGCTCCCAGCCCCACGGGACTGCTCCACCTGGGCAACGCCTGGGCCTTCCTTTTGGCCTGGCTGGACATGCGCGGACAAAACGGCCGCCTCATCCTGCGCCTGGAAGACATCGACCCCTTGCGCGCCAAAGCCCATTGGGCCGAAGCCGCGAGAGAGGATATTCTGTGGCTGGGGCTGGACTGGGATGAGGAAGCCCCGCCCCAGAGTTCGCGTTCCGCTTTTTATGAAAAAATACTGGACGATTTGACGCGCCGCGCCCTGACCTATCCCTGCTATTGTACCCGCAAAGAGCTACGATCCCTGGCCGGAGCGCCCCAGGCGGGCGATTCCGGCGCGCCCTATCCGGGAACCTGCCGCCGACTTTCCAGTGTGGAGCGGGCGCAATTTGAGAGCGAAGGCCGTAAAAGCTCCCTGCGCCTGATTTGTCCCGAGGACCAGCGGTGGGATTTCATTGACCGCATCCAGGGCCGCGTTTCCATGACACTTTCCGAGTGCGGCGGTGATTTCGCCCTCCGCCGTTCCGACGGGGTCTTCGCCTATCAGTTGGCCGTGGTGGCCGACGACCTGGCCTTCGGGGTTGATTCCGTGGCGCGGGGGGCCGACATACTGGCCTCCACGCCCCGCCAGTTGTATCTCTATTCCCTTCTGGGCGGGGTTCCGCCCAGCTACGCCCATCTGCCGCTGGTCCTTGACGCGCAAGGCGAACGCCTGGCCAAGCGGCACGCCTCCCTGAGCCTCGCGGCCCTCCGGGAGGCCGGGGTGCGCCCTGAGACGCTCCTGGGCGCCCTCTGCCGCCTCGCCGGCCTCACAGAACAATTCAGACCCGCGACGGCCAAAGAACTCGCGGGCCGCGTCCGGCTGGAGGACATTTCCACAAAACCCCTTCGCCTGCCCGAAAATCCTGTTGAGTATCTGTTGCGCCTGCAAAGTAAGGACTGATTAATGGTCTTTCAGGAGGGCAAAAGGCAATTAATCAGTCGTCAGCTCGCTCAAAATTTTCTTCAGCTCCGCCAAACCCCGCTCATTCAAATGGATCACCGACAAAATATCCTCATCCGACGCTTCGGCCAGTTTTTCCAGGGAGCCGAAGCCGTCCAGGAGCTTTTGGCGTTTGACCTGACCCAGGCCGGGCGCTTTGAGGAGGGGGCTGTTCAGAAAGGCTTCGGCTTCCAGGCGGCGGTGGTAATCGCCCACGTAACGGTGGGCCTCGTCGCGCAGGCGGGAAAGGAGCAGAAGGCCGGCCGAACCCGCCTTCAAATCCGCCGGGTTTTTGCGTCCGGGCAGGAAGACGCGGTCGATGTCGCCTTCCTGGCGTATTTTGGCGATGGCGGCCGCTTTGGGCGGCGGCGACAAGCCCAGGTCGGAAAAGGCCGCCAGGGCGGAAGCCAGTTGCCCCCGGCCGCCGTCGATCAGGAGAAGATCGGGCCAGGGCCATTCCTCATGCTTGAAGCGGCGGGCAACCACTTCCTTCATGCCGCCGTAATCGTCGCCGCCTTTGGCCGATTTTATGCGGAAGCGGCGGTAATGGGCCTTTTTCCACTCCCCGTCCTCCATCACCACCAGACCGGCCACCGCGTTCCGTCCCCCCAGGTGGGCCAGGTCGAAACATTCCAGGCGGCGGGGGATTTTGTCCAGATTCAGCCTGGCCTTGAGTTCCGCCATAACCCCGCGAGCCCGCCCCAGACGGTTTAAGCGGTCCTCCAGGGCGGCCCTGGCGTTGTCCCCGGCCATGTCCAGAAGTTTGGCCTTGTCGCCGCGCTGTGGGGAAAAGAGGCGCACCGCGCGGCCCTTGAGGGAGGTCAGCCACTCCTCCAGCACGTCGCGCTCGTCTTCCGATATTTCCAGAGGCAGCAAAATCGCGTCCGGCACGAAATTGTCGGTATAGAACTGGCTCAGGAGGCTTATGATTATTTCGGAAGCCTTGGCGGAATCGCCGCCCCCCGCCGGCTCCAAAGGCAGGCAGCCGCTGACGAGGCCGGAACGCAGCATGAGGAGTGAAGCCATGCTCAGGCCGTCTTTTTGATGAAAGCCCAACACGTCCATATCGCGGCAGTCGGACTGCTCCACCACCTGGCGTTCCAGGGTGGTTCTGAGGTTGTTCAGGCGGTCGCGCAGTTTGGCGGCGCGTTCGTACTCGTAGCTTTCCGCCGCCGCCCGCATTTCGGCCTCGATCGCGTCCGCCAGCTCCTTATGGCGCCCGTTGAAGAACAGGCGCACCTGATCGGTGATGCGGCGGTATTCCTCCGGGGTCATTTCCGGGCGGCAGGGACCGGCGCAGCGGCCCATTTCATAATTAAGGCAGGGGCGGTCGATATTTTTTACGTCCGGGCGGCGGCATTGGCGCAGGGGGAAGAGACGCGCGGTCAGGCGCACGGTATCGCGCAGGGCGCCCACGGAGGGGAAGGGGCCGAAGATGACGGAGCCGTCCCTCACCGGGCGGCGCACCACTTCCAGGCGCGGGTACTCTTCCTTGAGGGAGAGGCGCAGGGAGGGGTAGGTCTTGTCGTCCCGCAGAATCACGTTGAAGCGGGGATGGTGTTTTTTTATCAGGTTGTTTTCCAGAATCAGGGATTCCTTTTCCGTGGCCGTGACCACGAAATCGAAATCCGCGATTTTGGAAACCAAAAGACCGATGCGCGCGCTGGAAGCTTCTTTCTGAAAATAGCCGGAAACCCGGCGGGGCAGGATTTTGGCCTTGCCCACATACAAAATCGCGCCCCCGGCGTCCTTCATCAGGTACACCCCCGGCGAGTGCGGTAGAGCCAGGGCCTTTTGGCGCAATTGTTCCAGGCGGGCGTTCATTGTTGGTCGCCGCGGGGAGACTTCATTCCCCGCGAGTCCATATTATACCTTAAAAATATTGGCTTTGTCTCGTATTTTCCACAACAAAATCATTGCAATCCTGTCAATTTAGGCCTGCTTGCCGCCGCGCGGAGCTCTCGCGTCATGTTGCGGCGTCGCGATATGCGCATAAGCGCATAGTGATGAAAAGAGCGCGCCGAATATTTAAAATGTGCTTGACAGATTTCGGTGTTTCGTGGGATAGTAAGGCATTCAAAAGATTTGTAATGGAATTTATTCCATGAAATACATCAACTCGCACTTTTTTCGGGCAAAGAAGGGGGAGGCTTTATGGCGAGCAAGAAGGTAGTGGGCGCGGTGCTGGTGGCCGGCGG
>QMCE01000574.1_pt1 | contig 18909 bp, 12 predicted proteins | sample 1821851 | NCBI WGS metagenome assembly QMCE01 (sample SAMN09453174, study PRJNA476694) | Termite gut metagenome, whole genome shotgun sequencing project. | isolation source: worker | host: Odontotermes sp. | place: South Africa:Pretoria | collected 2016-01-28
CTCCTACAATGGTGAGATCGGGGTAGTTGCTTTGGATGGCTGTCTTTACCCCAAGACGGAATAGTTCGTGGTCGTCTACGATGATTACGTTTATCATATTGGTATTATGTTCCTGTTGTCCCCGATTCACGATGTTTCAGGGACGTGATTGCAGGCGCAAAGATAATGTTTTTTAGATAAGGTCGAAGCATTTGAGTAAAATTACTCATAAGAAACCTGCCGATTTGAGTAATTTTACTCATTGACGAAGGCAAAATACGGGCGTACCTTTGCATTGTGATTTTCAATGATTTTTTAACATACATAGTAATAAAATGAACAGACAAATTATTATCAGAGCAATGGCGGCGATAGCCCTCACCCTTGCAGTAAGTATCAACGCAGAGGCGCAAAGCATATTGCAACGCGCCCGCAACGCCGTACAGGCAACAACAGATGGAAACACCACAGAAACGAACAACGCCACCGGACAGGCTGCTGTTACGGCACCATCGGCAGGACAGCAATCGGGCGGCGGCGTAGTAATGCCGGCAGCAACCAAAACGCCACAGCAGCCTTGGGCGGTAGGTGAAACAAGTTCGCCGACAGCCCCCGCCACAGCGGTACAGGCAACCTATGCCGACGGCGTACTGACCATCAAAGGCGCAGGAAAAATGCAGGATTTCACCATTACGATGCACAATGACAACCGTCCGTGGGCGGCTTATGCAAAAGAAATCACGACGGCAATTGTGGAGGAAGGCGTTATCAATCTTGCCGAATTCGCTTTCTATGGTTGCGAAAATCTCACATCGGTTTCCTTGCCGAACACACTGACCAACATTGCAAGCGCCGCTTTCTTCGGTTGTCGGTCGCTTGCGTCGATTACGCTGCCCAAAAACCTCGACGTTTTTTCGACAGGTACGGTGCCCGACGGCAAAGGAAAGGTAAACATGGTGGGCTTGTTCGGACAATGTACGGCATTAAAAGAAATCAAGGTAGCCGACGGCAGCACCAAATACAAATCCGTTGACGGCGTTTTATATGTCAATTTCAGTACGCGATGGAGGCTTGCCGCCTATCCCGCCGGATGCACGAACGCCACGTTCAATGTGCCCGATCAGACGCCCGTTATTATGGTGGGAGCTTTTTCTTATTGCACAGCTCTGAAAGAAATCACCATGCCGCAAAGTCTGGGCGAAATACAGACGTCGGCTTTCTGGGGATGTACCGCTTTGGAGAAGATAACCCTTTTGCAGCCGACAGGGGCTGTAAAAATAGGAGTAAAAGTGTTTGAAAATGTGGATATGACCAAACTCAAAATCCATGTGCCGAATAAAATCCTTGAAAATTATACGACGAGGGCGGACAGCGACTGGCGGCAATGGGCAAGCCAAATCGTCGGACAATAAATGATTAAATAAAGGGTTCCCCGTTCAACCATCATGAATTCGCTCATACACACGGTTGTTTTAGACGACCAGACGTTCTACCGTTACGGTATGTTACACGCCTTCGGAGGATGTTCCGATATCCGGGTATCGGGCGAAGCTGCCACCTGTGCAGACCTTTTCGCCCTTCTTGACCGCATGTCGGTTGACGTGGCGATTGTGGGCGTCAATCCGTCCGGCAGCGTTGAATATGCGGAAATAGCGCGTCGTATCAAGAGCGATTATCCCACAGTTAAAATACTTGCTGTAGCCTCCGAAGACACCGACGTCATCATACAATCCATGATAGAAACAGGCATCGATGGCTACATCAGTAAGCGCCAAGCCTCCTCAAGCGAACTTGCTCAAGCCATCCGCTGCATAGCCGCCGGAGGCATTTACAAGTCCGACTTGTGAGGTAGCAACATTGGAACGGTAACCGAACACGAATTTTAACAACATGAAAACAGCAATAAATATGAAACGAACAATCATTGCGGCGGCATCGGCACTGATGCTGCTCGCAGGCAGCAACGCCTACGCACAACTCGGCAACGCACTCAACCGTACCCGGCAGTCCGTGCAAAAAACTACGGTAAATAAGACCGGACAGCAAAACGCGACGAACAAAACAACCGCCAACAATGCGGCAACTCCGCAGACAGGGAACATCCTGTATGTGAGCGCATCTACCGGCGCGGGCAGCCGCACGGCCGACGGCAGCAAGGAAAAACCCTACAAAGATCTGCAAGCGGCCATAGATGCCGCTCCCGAAGGTACGCTGATCCGAATCGCCGAAGGCAACTATCTCGGCAAGATGGACCAGGGATTTATCGAAGTAAAGAAGTACATCAGCCTCGAAGCGGGATGGAACACCGACTTCACCGAGCGCAACTACGTAAAGTACCTCACCTCTGTCCGACCCACCGAGGAGGTCGCAAAGGCGGGAACCTCGGGCAGCCATGCGCTGATGGACGTAGTGGTAAAAGGCAATCGCAAGGGAACGGTCAGTATTGACGGCATCTTCTTCGATATGGGGCAGTATAATCTATATGTCGGCCCGTTGTACGACAATCCGGTGGCGAGCGCTCCCGCAGGCTGTGAGACCGGGCGGATAATACTTCCGGACGAATCGCCGTCGGGCGTATCCACCGTGGGTGGTGTAAAAGGCTCGCGCCAGTGCCTTTACGGTGCGGTAGAAGGGCGACTCGTGGTGCGCAACTGCGTTTTCGCAAACGCGATGCACTACGGCATCCAGATGGAGAACATCGCCGGGCATTGGGAGATATCGAACAATATGTTCGTGGCGTGCCGCATGGCGGGCTGCGAGGTGCGTGGAAACGGCGTTGCACCCGAAACGGAGACAACCCTCGATTTTCACCACAACACGGTAGTTTTCACCTGGACGCGTACCAAGCTGCTCGAAGACATGGGCTACGGATTTCGCTACATGACCCGCATGAACTACGACGTGCACGACAATCTGTTCGGCGGCAACTACTACGGCGCGCTTGATCGCACCCGCTTCGATAGCGACCTGAAGCGCGACAAACTCCGCGAGACCAACGCCTACGACAACCTATTCTTTGCCAACCGCATGGGCGACGTGTGCCTGCCATCGGGCGGCGGGCTGTGGAACTGGCAGTACGCCAAAAACTTTGAAGAAGTGGAACAGTTCAAAAAGTACGAGGGCAACCGCGAGGTGAACGAATCCGAGATAAAGATGCTGCAAAAGGCGATCAGCGACCCCTACCTGAAAGGCTATATCGGGCTGACGATGAGCCAGAATTCGTCCTACGCCGAAAACTCGGCGATGAATACTTTCCGCGCGGCGATGGGAATGAACAAACAGGGAACGGAGACCGTCCGCGTCAGCATGTACGGCAACCGCTATCCCTTTGAAGAAATAACCAAACTGTGGGGAGTCATTGCTGGCAAGGGTACGCAGATGCCGTAGGCGCCGACAACATCGCCGTGGGCTACAAGCCATCATAACCTAAAAAAACAAACGAAGATGAAACGATTATTATCATTCGCGCTCCTGTCGGCGGTAATGCTGGCCGGGTGCGACAAGCTCAAGGACGCAACCTCGAAAGACTTTACGGTGAACGGGGTGCGGTTCGAATTCAATGCCGAAGTGGAAAGCGCGGCGTTAAAGTCGGCGGGCGCCGAAGTGCATGCCGCAGTTACCACCCGTGCAGGGGAGATGAACCCGTTCAGCGTGACGCGCACGGTCTCTCTCTCCGAGATCAGCAGCTCCGAGCTGATCGAGTACAAGAAGATGATTGATAAGGTGAAAGCCAACAGCTCGCTGATAGAAGTGACGGTAACGCCGTCGGGCAGTTATTCCGTGGCGAACCTGACGATCGAGGCAACAGGCGTTGCGGGATCGCCGCTGACGGTACCCTCGTTGTCGGTGGGCGGCGCGTTTACACCCCCTGCCGGAATGGACGCCTTCACCTCGGCGTTCGTAATGAAGCTGATAACGACGGGGTCGGTGCAGGTTACGGTCTCCGGCATGACGGACGCTCCGGCGGGCACGACGGTCGGGATCAGCTACGAGAACGACCTGCTTTTCACCGCGAGTCTGTTGTAAGCGATGGAGGCGCGGCAACGACCAATTACACGCAGGACTTTACAGAAACCGTTTTATTTAACTATTTTCATTAACAATTAAAATTTTAGATGTATGATTAATTTTTATGTAGATGCATGGAAAAAGTTCGCCACGTTTGGCGGCAGGTCGCGTAGGAAAGAATTTTGGTTCTTTCTCCTGATTAACGGGGCGATTGGTTATCTTTTGGGACTGATCACCGGAAGCCTCGGCATGGCCGGGATGATTATTCAAGCCGTTTTCGGATTGGCCATTCTCGTACCGGCGATTGCCGTGTCCATCCGCCGGCTGCACGACATCGGTAAAAGCGGTTGGTGGGTATTCATCAACTGTGTGCCGCTGATCGGCTCCATCTGGTTTATCGTGCTTGTTGCAAAAGACAGCGTGCCGGGTAAAAATCAATGGGGCAATTGTCCAAAGTGATGCTGGTCATGCTGATTCCGGAAAAAACGTAGCACGTTTCAAAAACGTGTTACGTTTTGAATGTAACCAAGCGTTTCAGAGAACGCAAACGGACAAAAAACTGTCGATAAAGACCGCCTGTGGAAACTTATCTGTGACTATTGCGCCAAATTCTGAACCTTTTCGGTTATTTGCATTTGAAGAAGAAAAAGCTACTGACTAACAATAAAAAAAACTTTTAAAAAATGTTACGAATAAAACTGTTTTTAATAAGCCTCGTCGCCACCCTTGCCCTGCAGGCGCAGGCGCAGACGAAAACGATCACCATTCTTTCGGTGAACGACATGCACGCCGCCATCGACCGTTTCCCGCAATTCGTCGCTCTGGTAGACAGTATGCGGACGGTTTATCCCGACCTGTTGCTCTTTTCGGCAGGCGATAACCGCACAGGCAATCCGGTAAACGACATGCACCCCGAACCATCCTATCCAATGGTGGCGTTGATGAACAGGGTGGGATTTGACATCTCAGCCGTCGGCAACCATGAATTTGACGGCAAGGCGGAGGGATTGCGAAGCATGGTCAACAGCGCCGGTTTCCGGTACGTTTGCGCCAACATGTATACGCCCGATACGATGCGCCTGCATATCGAACCGTACAAAATCTTTGAAATAGACGGCATACGGATAGTCGTACTTGGGCTATTGCAGCAGGGAGTAAGCGGATTACCCGACACCCATCCCGCCAACGTCAAAGACATGGTCTTCCGTCCGCTCAAACAGGTAGCCGACCAGTACAGTTGGCTGCGCGACCAATGCGACGTTTTCGTATTGGTCGCGCACGAAGAACACGATGCCTGCATTGAGTTTATCCATCAGTATCCATATCCCGATGTGTTGATCGGCTCGCATACGCATAGACGCATCGAAGGTACGGAGATACACAACGGCGTACTTGTCACGCAGGCCGAATCGCACCTGAAATATGTCACCCATATCACTCTCGAACTGACGGACGGGAAAGTCACCCAAAAAGAAGCCCGCCTTTTGGACGTGGACGCCTTCTCGACCAAAAACCCTGAGGTGCAAGCTATGGTGGATGATTTTAACAATAACGAAGCGTTATTCCGGGTGCTGACGCAGGCTGTCACCGACTTCGGCAGTTACGAGGAATTGGGTTACCTAATGGCCGATGCCATCCGGACGGAAACAGGCGCCGATTTTGCCTTCCAAAACCCCGGCGGAGTGCGTATTGAAACGTTTCCCAAAGGGCCTGTGACTGTCCGCGACGTCTATCAGCTTGACCCTTTCAACAATGAAGTTATAGAGTTCTCCCTTACCGGCCGGGAAGTGTTGCGCCTGATTGAAGCGGCCTGCATTGCCGAAAACAAACAGCCGCCTTACGTTTCGGGGTTCGTCTACGAGATGGAGTTCGACCGGCAGAAAAACGTCAGGAACATACGGGTGACAATGGAAAACGGTTCGCCGCTAAACCTGCAACGCACCTACAAAGTGGTAATGAACAGTTACCTGGCCTCTATCAGCAACTACGAAAAAGCCGACCCGGGCAAAGGCCTTTTCCGCACAACCGCCGACCTGACCATCGACTATCTTGAAAAACAGCCCGCCATCGACTACAAAGGAGTGAAACGGATGAAACACAACTAAAATGAAACATGACAATTCACTTTAACCCCCTCCTCCCCCCTCCGGCTCATACCGATGAAATTCAGGCAGCGGTTGTTCCGAAGGCGGTGGTGGTGATAAATCACGGAATGAATTTCAGAAAAACCTTTCCTTCCAATGGTTTCGCATGTCCTGTACTCAGGAAATAATTCTGCTGTCCCTGCGGCCCGGTTTCCTTTGCCGGCCTGAACTTCGTGCCTACCGGACTGATGGCATTCAGGATGGAAAGCTGTCCGTCGGGGAATATTCCCAATGTATTGTCATTGTTTCGCCTCACCGGTTTGTCCGGCGTAAACAAATGGAGAAACAGGTCTTCGGAAGCGGCAACCAACCGTATCACCCCTTCGTCTGTCGTCAGATCGGCAGCGTACAAATTGGAGTGAAATCCTTTAAATTCGGGGTATTCCCAGGATTCGCCGGTGACCGTATTGTTATACGCTTTCTCCCAGATATTGAAAGTAACGCCTTTCAACCGGTTTTTCCAAACGCGGTACGGCCCATTCCCCAGCCATTTGATATGTTTCACCTTGTTTTCAGGGTAATCGAACGTTATGCCGATAGGATCGTGGTAGCCACCGATATCAAATGTATACGCAATTTCTACCCAACCCGACGGCAACAAGGCCAGTTGAATAACATTCCGCTTCCCCGACCGGCGATTTTCTTTTTGAACAAATAGAAACTGCGTCTTTTCGAGGCCATCCTCTTCGAAACTCTTTACTTCGCTTAGTTCCATTCCTTCGAGTGTAAACCGGGGACCATTGGTAAGCGATAAGCGTTTCCCGTTTACGGCTATTTCGCGGATGATACCTTTCGATTTATCAACCGTCATTTTCGTATCCATTGACCGGAAAATGATATCATCACCCTGCATTTCCCGGCTAACAGCGGTCTTGTCAATACCATCCCGGTTCATTTCTTCGCGGTTGGTACCGGCTTTACTCACGGCTTCGCCACCGGTTCCGGTCACGCGGGAAGCATACTGCTGCGCCGGTGTGATGGTGCGCGTCCAGGTATATAGTTCTTTTCCATACGGGTCGGTCGCCGTCAGGTAAAGCACATCATAATCCTGCATACGCTGCGGCAAGGTTATTTGCAGCAAGCCGCTGAACCCCGGCAACACATCGGGCGCCGTCACTTCCGCCTTCAGTGTTTCCGATTTCCCGGACAAATAGTCAAACCTTACCCATTCGGCTTTAAAACCGCACTGGTTCAGGTTGGTGAAATGGTAACGGTTCTGCACCCGGAAAATCCCGTCGAAAGAAGGCGGGAGAAAGGTCGTACCTTCCAGGTAAACGGGTGACCAGATTTCTTTTATGGTATAGAAACTGCCCTCTTTTTCACGGTACGGCCCCACGATACCGTCAGCCCCGTGATTGCCGTCCGTATCGATTTCATTGTTACGATCGTTCCGGACAACGCCGGCATCCGCGAAATCCCACAGGAAGCAACCGGCGCTTAACGGATTAGATTGCATCAGGTTCCAGTAATCATCCAGTCCGGCCCCATGTCCGCCGTCGTATAGCCCATGAATCGCTTCGGTCGGGAAAAACACCTTATTCCCGTTGAACAGAAAATGCGTTCCGATACCGTACGAAGGATAATGGTAGGTAGTGGTCATTTCTTCTTCCAGCCAGGGATGAAACACGTGCCGTTGTTGAATATCGTACTTCGTATATTCAGGTACCAATTCAAAATTGAATCCGCCTTCGTTTCCGTTTGCCCACATGACCACACAGGGATGATTGACATCGCGTGTGATTAATTGCCTGACTTTCTTTTTGCCGACTTTCGTATCGTAAGGCGGATATTGCCAGGCGGTCAGTTCGTCGATAACATACAAGCCCAATGAGTCGCAAATATCCAGGAAATGTCTGTCGGGCGGATAATGTGACATACGCACGGCATTCATATTCATCTCTTTAATAAGTTCGGCATCCTGCAAACCGATCGTACGATTGACCGCCCTTCCGCTGGTAGGCCAATGCGTATGGCGGTTGACTCCCTTGAATTTGATTTTGGTTCCGTTTACATAAAAACCGTCTCCGGGACGCAATTCGACCGTTCGGAAACCGAATTTTTCACTGATCGTATGCACGACTTTTCCCTCTTTCAATATAAAGACTTCAACCAGATACCGGTTTGGAAATTCGGAAGACCACAGGGCCGGACTGTCGAATTTTCCGGTCAAACGAACGCAGGAGTCTTTGTTTACCGTAGCGCGCAGCATACTGCCAAACGGCTTCCCGTCTAAGGTTTTCACCTGCGCCGTTATTTCCGTTTTACGGGCATTGCCTCCCGGAAAGACGTCCATTGCAAAAGACCCGTCGCATTTGGCGTCAATAGCCACGCGTTCGATATGCGTCACAGGAAGCGCTTCCAGCCATACCGGACGATAAATGCCGCCGTAGATCCAAAAATCCGCTTCCAACTCCGCCGCTACGACCGTTTCGTTGGCAGATGATTTATGAACGGTCACTTCCAGCAGGTTTTCCTTTCCGAATTTCAGCAGCTTATTGATGTCATACCGGAAACAATAATATCCTCCCTGATGCAGTTCGCCGGCCTTATGGCCATTGATCTTCACTTCCGTATCCGTCATGACCCCTTCAAAAACGATATTCACCTTTTTATTTTTCCAATTTTCCGGAACGGAAAACCGGTAACGATACATTCCGCTTTCGTTTATCCGCTCCTTATCGTGGCCATACGTAAACTGCCCGAACCCTTCAAATTCCCAGTTGGAAGGCACCGGGATCTTTGTCCACTCGCCACTCTTGCGTCCTGCCGTACAGAAGAAATCCCACACGACGGTGTTATCACTCCCTGTTCCCGATAAATAAAGCGATTCCGTTTGTTGCGCATGCGACGATACGGTTACGAAAGACGATACCGTCAAGAAAAAAATAAGTAATCCGATAATTTGTTTCATTTTGTATTCCATTTTTGTATTTCAAGACGCTAATGTAATCAATTTCGAGATGATCAAACAATCATAATGAAGAAAATTGAGTAAAAGGCCGGTTAAAATGCTTTATTCACGGCACACTTTAACCGGACTTTCACATGATTATTATTTTATGTTGTTTTCATCCGCCACAGCTTCTTTCCAGTCATCCCATTTGGGAGTATCCGGGTCATAACCGGTATAACCGAAGTTTTGACTTAATTGTCCCTGGGTGTTTGCCGTAATAGCCGAATTAGGAATAGGCCAGTAGAAATTGTGTTTGCTTAACTTGAAGTTAAAAGTTCTTCCGTTACCGGTCACCGGACCTTTGTTGTACACGTTGTGATGATGTACAATCCGCTGCCACCAATAACTTCCGCCGCCGGGATCCGTACCCGTCTGTTTGTCGAAAGTATTGACATCGTAGGTGTTTCCCCATTCGTCGGGTTTTCCGCTCAGCGCAAGGCAGTACGAAACGCGGCTTAATTCCATGTTGCGAAATTCTTCCATGAACAATTCGCGGGCGCGTTCGTCCATAATATCGCCAATGGTTACGTCGGATGTGTAGAGTTGACTGCATTGGGCCCTTTTTCTGACTTCATTCACATCGTCTTTTGCCGTAGGGTCGCCCAAATAAAATTTAGCTTCGGCACGGAGCAGGTAGGTTTCTGCCAAACGGTAGAGATACCAGTCGGCATTCCCGCCGTTGGAGGCGCCGTCGAACCGGGTAGAGCCCATGTTGGCTTCCGCCTGCACATCATTTGTAAAGATTTTGTAATGAGGCCAGTTCCACCAGTCGCGAACGGTATCGGTGCATGTAAGGGCGCCGGTTTCAGGATGATACAATGTCAGATTTTGACCATAGTAGGAGGAGGATACTTCGTTGTATTTAATGGAATCCATCCTTGCCCAGTTACCCACTTTACTGTTGTGGCGCAAGTCTTCATGATCTTCCACACCGTTCACACTCCATAAGGAATATTCCGCAAAATAAGTAGGATGGATGAAACCGCCGGTACGCCCAAGCGCCCTGTTGTAATCGAGGTCAGCCCTGTAATTCGGATCACTACGGGCATAGGTCATTACCCCGTTTTTTCCGTCAGGCGATTTCAATGTACCCGTAGCATTCCAAAAGGGTCCGAAAAGTCGCATGGTCGGGAAAACAATGAACGCCTCTGCGGTTGTTCCACGATTGGGCATTCCCATAATGACTTCTTTGTTGGCGGCAATGAGTTTGTTTTCGGAACGATGCAAGTCCCAGATCACGTTGCGGGTGATGGGCCACGTTCTCGGTTCGCCGCCGGGATTCCAGGTTCCGAAAGGTTCCTGCATCAACGAATAGCCCGACCGTTCAATCAAAATATCGGCCTGCTCTTTGGCTTTTTGCCACTGTCCTGTCGCCAGGTAACACTTGATCAACAGCATGCGGCATGCACCTTTGTTAACCATTCCGATATACGTCATGTCTGCCTGTTCGGGTACCCATTGTACGGCTAATTCCATCTTTTCGGTAGCCATAGCCAGAATAGCTTCCCTTGTTGCGCTGCGATAATTCTGCTTGGGTACATCCAGAATCTTGGAAACAATGGGGACGTCGCCGAATTGGAAAGCCAATCGCATATAAAGATACGAGTGATAAAAGTAGGCCATGCCCTTGTAAGTGTTTTTAACGGACTCATCCAAACCTTCTACCTGATCCACATACGTGGTGATGGCATTGGCATACTTGATACTGTTGAACGTTTCTTCCCACAAGTATTTAATTTTGGCGCCGTCGGAATCACTTCCGCTTGTGGGCGTCAAACCGGCAGCCATATCAATATTGGGGCCGGTTACATTCACATCCGTTTTGCAGTAATAGCCTAATTCGGAATAAAGATGATCCGTCCCTATAGGTGTGTAATCACTGGAACCGTTAGCCCAGGATTGGCGGAAGTTCCGGTCAAGCGTACCCAGCGCCGACTCCAGTCCTCTCACCGTAGTGAAGGTGGTGGTTGGTTCGAAGAACGACAGCGGATCGGGATTCAGAAAATCTCTGGAACAGCCGCCGAGGAATACCGGAGCGCATGCTATGGATGCCAAAGCGAAGGCCGATAACATCCTTTTTCTATTTCTTTTAATAAATGACGTGTTCATAGCTGGTTAAATTTTCAGGTTTTAAAAAATTACATTCAATCCAAGTGAAAATAAACGGGTTGCCAGACCGCCGGTTTCGGGGTCGCCATACTCCCAGTCCTTACTCCATACGCCCACATTGCGGATGGAGCCATACAGTTTTACCTTTTCTACATGCATCACCTGCGTCCACTGCCTGGGTAGTGTGTAGCCAACCGAGATGTTTTCGAAGCGGATGAATGACCGGTCGTAGAGCCTGTCCGGAGTGGTAGCTCCTGCGGGGCCTTGCGCATCCAACCGCCCGTATCTGTCGGATGGATTTTCGGGCGTCCAATACTCTTTGGCCGCCGTATTAAAATTGTAAGTTATTGCAGAGCCGCCATTGTCATTGTTCCGGTAGTTTCCCGAAAGACTCTTGTGACCCATATACGAATAGATATTGAACGAGAGATCCCAATTTTTAAAAAGCGTGAAGTCATTGCGCAACGCCCAAAGTACGGGAGGGGCGGTTTGTCCCAGAAACTCCCTGTCACGATCGGTATACACGGGAGTAGTGCTGCCATCGGCATTCACCTTGTCGTCGGCGGTATAGTTGTTGGCCACTTTGGGGTCGCCCGGCTTTTGTCCGTGCCTCTTTGCTTCTTCGATTTCGTTCGCCTGCCAGATACCGGTAACGTTGTAAGCCCAGATGGTGCTGATGGGTTGTCCGATAAACCAACGGTTGGTTTCATCATCCCGCTCCTTACGGCCAATGACCTTCCCGTCGCTATCGAGAATATCCTCGTATTCGTAATAAAGATGTTTGATTTCATTCTTATTGTATGAAAGGCTCAGGGTCGTACTCCATTTCAGAATATCTCTGTTGATATTTAATGAACTGATATAAATCTCTATTCCTTTGTTGGATACCTCGCCCAGATTGGTGGTAATCGAATTGAACCCGCTGAAATCAGGCAAGCGTTGATTCATAATCATATCGTGGGTATTCATGTTATAATATTCAATATTTCCCGTGATCCGGTTGTCAAAGAAACCGAAATCAAGCCCGAAGTTTAAGGATTCTGTTTTTTCCCATTGCAAATTGGGGTTTGCCATGCGGGCAATTCGTAAATAATAGATATTATACGTCTTACCCGAAGCATCTATATATCCCTGCATGTTTCCCTTGGTCAGATCGGCAAGCGATAAGTAAGGGTTATCAAGCGAACGATTACCGTTTTTACCCCACGAAACGCGCAGTTTACCGGTGCTCATCGGCTTCCACCGGAAGCATTTTTCATCGACGAACGACCAGCCGAGCGCTATCGACGGAAAAGTGGCGTATGGATTGTTTTGACCGAATGCCGAATAACCATCGCGACGGACCGATGCGGTCAGCATATACCGGTCATCATAGGAGTAGAAAAGTCTGGCAAGCAGGGCGTCGGCCGTCTGGTGGGTATCTTCGCTCCTGAACAAACTTCTTGTCGGGTCGCCACTGCTTGTATTGTGAAATCCCAGTGCATCTGTCGGCAGAATATTACGGGCTTCGATACGGTCTTGCCAATACAGGCGTTCTTCGGCCTCCTGCACTAGCGTTAGGGCGACACGATGTTTTTGCGCAAAGGTTCGATCCCATTGGATCGTATTGTTGAGCGACCAGTCAAAACGTTTGGCCTGTTCACGGTTTACCAATCCGTTTGGATTCGCCGACCATTCGGGATGTTGCGCAGATTCGTGGTACCGATCGTAAAAAATCTGGTAGCGCGGCGAAGCATTGAACGAATAGGTAATGCCAAAAGGCAACTTTACGGTGGCATTAAGGATCGTGTTGAACACCGTATACCCTTTTTCCAACGTTACAAATTGCCGGTAAAAATCAAAGTTGGCGCCTCTTTTAGCAATAGATGCCATTGGAAAAATCAGCAGATTTCCGTCATCATCACGGGGAGTGCTATACGGACTGTTGTTCAGCATACTGTGGTCATCATCGGCTTGAACATCGCCGTCGCTGCGGTCCTGGAAGTTTATATTGGCGCCTATTTCGAGCCAATCGGTCACCTTGCCGGTTACCTTCATGTTCGAGCGAATAGACTGGTATTTGCTGCCCCTCTGAACTCCCTGATTTTTAAGAAAACCAGCCGACATGTAATAATTGATCCTGTCGCTGGCGCCGGACACACTGATATTGTAATCCTGGCTGATGCCTGTTTGATAGGAATGCTTGTACCAGTCAAATGATTTTCCGGCCAAGTAGTTTTCCAACACATGTTCTTCCAGCATCAGGCGCCGGGCATAAATACCGGCATCGGATTCGCCGGCGGCGTTGGTAGTATATGCGCGCCATTGTTCCAATGAAACGCCGTATTTGCCCAAGTTATTGATGTTGTCATAATATCCGGGGCGTGTATTTCCGGTTTGATAAGCCTCATAAACGCCCGTAGCGGGATTTGTATCATAGGTTGGCGTTTTGTACCAATCTTCGCGATATGTTAGGTAACCTTCCGCTCCAAACGGCACACGGTCATCGCTAATCGTCGAGAAATCGGTATTAACCGTTACATTCACAACGGGTTTACCTATGATGCCTTTTTTAGTGCTGATAATGATTACGCCGCTGGCCGCTTTGGCCCCATAAATAGCCGCAGCCGATGCATCCTTCAACACGTCAATCTGCCCGATGTTGTCGGGATTAATTTCGGAAAGCTCTCCGTAAAACATCATGCCATCGAGAATAATCAACGGTTCGTTGTGTCCGCCGTCGGTATACACCGAGCGTTGCCCTCTGAGTTGCATGGAGCCGCCGCCTTTTGCCGAAGGGTCATAACCCACTTGCAATCCCGGAATTCCCCGGAGAATATCCTGTACGGTTTTAGGATTTTCATCGGCAATCTTGTCGGGACGGATTTGCATGATGGAGCCGGTTAAATCTTTTTTCCGCATGGTACCGTAACCAACTACCACCACCTCTTCAAGCATTTGCGTATTCTCGCGCACAATCACCTGAATATGGGTCTGATTGCCTGATACAATTTCCTGAGGAATATAACCGATATAACTGATTGATAAAACCGCGCGATCAGGTATTTCAAGGGTAAATTTACCGTCTATGTCCGTCGTAGTTCCCGTCGTAGAGCCTTTCACGACGACACTGGCGCCTGAAACCGGTTCGCCGTATTCGTCGATAACGGTACCGGATATCATTTTTTTCTGTTGTTGGGTAATTGTTCCGAAACGATTTATTTCCTTTTTCATGAGCATGATGTTATTACCCTCCATGGCATAAATAATATCCGTATTACCGAATATGGTACTTAATACATCAGCTACCGTCTTATTATTTACTTCCAGGGAAATTTCCCGGCTTACATCGACATCCTTTTTATCATAAACGAAAAGATAATCCGTTTGTCTCTCAATTTCAGACAATATCCGGCTGAAAGGAGATGATTTTACGGAAATAGTTACCTTGGCTGTTTGCGAATAAGTTTCCGAAGCGAACAGAGCGGAAGTGAAAATGATGATATTAAAAACGGTTAACTTCATGATTCTTAATAAACGTTTAAATCGGACATGCTTGTCCTTTTCTGAAATAATTTTCATAAATTTACAATCCGTATTAGTTAGTACTAAGTGTAACGCTAAAATCTCTGGTATTGACTTTTACAAGCCGGATAGACGTTGGCGCGTTTTTCCGGCTTCTTTTTCCGTTATATTCTCATAGGCATTGTTAGTTAAGGGTTCATAATCGGTTTATTTAATTGTAATCACATTGTGTTCTTCATCTTTTTCGCATGTAAATTTATCTTTTAACCGGAATACTTTTAGTATGTGTTCGATTCCGTCTTTTGTCCTGAATTTTCCCGTATACTTCTTTGTCTTGAATGACGCATTTTCTATGATAATTTTAGTATCGAAATAGAGTTCAAGTTTTGCTTTCATACTTTCCACCGGTTCATCATCAAAACAGAGCAAACCGTCTTTCCATAAGAAATTATCATAATTCCGGATAGCTCCTTTTATCAGTTTATTTTCGGACAGATAGGCGCGCGTGTCCGGTTCAAGTTTTATGATTTCACGTTTGTCGGCAGCGCAAACTTCCAGCGAACCATTCAGCAGTGATACTTCAAACAGAGGAGAGTGACTATATGCCAATACGTTGAATTGGGTGCCGAGTACATTTACATCGTATCCGGATGTTTTTACAATGAAATGCTGTTCGGCATGGTGTTTCACATCGAAGTATCCTTCGCCATCCAGGTATACTTCTCTGGTATCTCCGTTAAAATTATTCGGAAAAGTGAGAGACGAACCGGCATTGAGCCATACAACCGTGCCATCCGCAAGGACTAATTCCGCACGTTGCCCCGCAGGAACATTTATTTTTTGCATGATCGTTTCCGGCGATTGTTTCCGGTTGATCAGGTAAAAATTCATGCCTAACAAAAGCAGAAAAACGGCTGCAACAGACGCTATGCGTATAGTCCGGTAAAGAGCCGGATGATTCTTTTCAGGCCGGGCGGTTTCCGGGACCGGCTCCTTATTTTGCCGCCAGGCAGTTATATCATTCAACTTACGCAGAGCCAATAACTCTTTCATTCGGTCATGATCGGCATTGGCCCATACGAATACCTGTAACCGTTCTTCTTCGGAAGCCTCGCCTGAAATATATCTTTTGAGTAGTTGCTGATCCATTCCGGTATTATAGTTAGTTCGTTTCGACATAAAGACGATCCGAATGGGCGCTACCCTAAAAGAAAAACAAGATTAGTTGAAAAAAAAGAAAAAATAAAAGAGAGGCAAATAATCTTTCAGGCTTATCCTCAACACTTTTAATACTTTACTGATATGATACTCAATATTTTTAACCGTACACCCCAGTTTTTCGGCTATTTCTTTATTCGATTTATATTCGAACCTGCTCATTTCAAATATAAGGCGTGTTTGTTCCGGAAATGTTGCTAACGTGTCTTCCACAATCTGTTGTATTTCAGCGGCAAAGATCTCTTCCGGGTCACAAGCCTCAAGCATTGAAATACGCATACCTAACTCTTCTTTGTAATGATCCCTGATTTCGTTGAACGCTTCTTCCCTGATTCGCTCGCGCTTCAGGTGATCCAATGCTTTGTTCCTGATGATCGTCAATAAAAGCGCATCGGGTTTCCGGACTTCTTCCCTGCGCATTTGCTCCCAAAGCCTGATAAGCGCTTCCGATACAATATCTTCGGCAATCAGATCATCAAATACGTATGATTTCGTAAAATGAAAAGCCTTTTGATAAAAATTCCTGTAAAGCGTTTCAAATTCGGTAAACTGTTGTTCATGCCTGTTAATCATCTTCCCGTAGTTGGCGTGTTCATACATGCAAACATACGCATTTTTAATAAAAGAACAATGATTTAATCCGAAACAACTTATCGTTTATTTTTTTATTTGTTCCTGTACAATCGCATCAATAACAGCTACGGTGGTGATGTTTATTATATCGCGTACCGAGCTTTCAATATCGGTAAAGTGGATGGGTTTGTTCAATCCCATTTGGATGGGACCTATCATTTCCGCACCTCCCATTTCCTGCATTAATTTCTGGGCTATGTTAGCCGAGTTCAGATTCGGGAAAATAAGCGTATTTACATCTTTTCCCTTCAGTTTGCTGAAGGGATATTTGGCATCCCTCATCTTTTTGTCAAGCGCAAAATTTGCCTGCATCTCACCGTCTATGACAATATCGGGATAATTTTCATGCATATACCGGATGACATTGTGCACTTTTACCGGACTTCCTTCCGTATCCGCTCCGAAGTTGGAATAAGACAACATGGCCATTACAGGGTTATGCGCAAAGAAAGAAACGGCATGATGCGTCAGCCGTACCACATCTATAAGCGTTTCCGTAGACGGATGGCGATTGATGAGCGTATCTGCCAGAAAAAGCGTTCCCTTTTTCCCCGTCATGATATGTATGGCGCCGAAATGATTGTATCCTTCCCTGATTCCGATTACTTCTTTAGCGACTTTAATCGTATTGGAATATTTGGTATAAACACCTGTAATAAAGGCATCCGCATCGCCTGTTTCGACCATCATCATGCCGAAATAGTTACGTTCAAACATTTTATCTTTCGCTTCGTCGTAGGTAGCCCCTTCCCTTGCCCGTTTTTTGCAAAGAATCTCGGCATAGCGGTTCCGGCGTTCTTCTTCCCGGTCGTGGCGAAGGTTCACAATTTCAATCCCGTCCAGATCCAACTGCAACTCTTCCGCCAGTTTTTGTATACGCTCGTCGTTCCCCAGTAAAACCGGATGACATATACCTTCCGCCCTGGCCGTCACAGCCGCTTTCAACATATTCTCATGGCTACCTTCGGCAAAGACCACCCGTTTGGGATTCTGTTTGGCCATTTCCGTAAGCCGGCGGATGAGCTTATTATCATGACCCATCAATGCATTAAGACGGATTGCGTACGCATCCCAATCGGTAATGTTTTTACGTGCAACTCCTGATGCTATGGCGGCTTTGGCTACTGCCGCGGAAACAACCGTTAACAATCTCGGATCCATTGGTTTCGGGATAATATATTCTTTACCGAAGGATATTCTTGACAATCCGTAAGCGGCGTTTACCACATCGGGAACCGGTTCTTTGACAAGTGACGCGATGGCTTTTACGGCGGCCAGTTTCATTTCTTCGTTGATGGTGGTTGCGCGAACATCCAGCGCACCGCGGAAAATGTACGGGAATCCGAGTACATTGTTTACCTGATTCGGATAATCCGAACGGCCCGTTGCATATATCAGATCTTCACGTGACGCTTTCGCACTTTCGAAAGATATTTCCGGGTTCGGATTGGCCAATGCAAAGACAATCGGATGGTCATTCATTTTACGAACCATCTCTACCGTCAGCACATCGGCGACGGATAACCCCAGAAATACATCGGCTCCTGCAATGGCTTCTTCAAGCGTATCCACTTCTTTTTCCGTAGCAAAAAACTTTTTTGATTCATTCAGGTCCGTACGACGAACCGAAATGACGCCTTTGCTGTCGCACATCACAATATTTTCTTTTTTCGCGCCCAGCGCAATGTATAATTTCGTACACGAGCTGGCCGAAGCGCCCGCTCCGTTTACGACAATCCGCACATCTTCAATCTTTTTCCCCGTCAGTTCCAGCGCATTCAGCAAGCCGGCAGACGATATGATCGCCGTACCGTGCTGATCGTCATGCATGACGGGAATGTCCAGTTCTTCTTTCAGGCGCGTTTCTATCTCAAAACATTCGGGCGCTTTGATATCTTCCAGATTAATACCGCCGAACGTAGGGGCAATGGCTTTTACCGCATCAATAAATTTTTGCGGGTCTTTTTCGTTGATTTCAATATCAAATACGTCAATGCCGGCGAAAATTTTGAATAACAGGCCTTTTCCTTCCATAACAGGTTTGCCCGCCAAGGCGCCGATATCCCCCAATCCTAATACAGCCGTTCCGTTGGAAATAACTGCGACAAGATTTCCTTTGGCCGTATAATCATAAGCCGTTTCCGCATTTTTTTCTATTTCAAGGCAAGGTTCCGCAACTCCCGGAGAATAGGCTAACGATAAATCTCTTTGTGTACTGTGTGGTTTTGTCGGAACGACTTCTATTTTACCCGGCTTTCCTTCGGAATGATACTTGAGAGCCATTTCTTTCATACTTTTTGCCATAACCTAAACGATTAATTTAAATAATAAACTTTTTCCTCTTAGAAAATGCTGTAAAAG
>QMCE01000575.1_pt1 | contig 18907 bp, 14 predicted proteins | sample 1821851 | NCBI WGS metagenome assembly QMCE01 (sample SAMN09453174, study PRJNA476694) | Termite gut metagenome, whole genome shotgun sequencing project. | isolation source: worker | host: Odontotermes sp. | place: South Africa:Pretoria | collected 2016-01-28
TATATAGTATTAAAAGAGTATGTGAGAATGGTTTTCATTTTGCCTGATATATTTTGTCGAAATATGGAGGATGCTATGCGGAGTTTTTGGAAGAAACGCAGGGAATATTCCTGCCTGGCAATGGCTTTGCTGCTTGTTATAGCATTTCTGCCGTTTTTTCCGTTGCCGGCAAAGGCGGAGAATTATGTTCCGGAAACGCCGATTGATATAAGCACCGGGAATGTAATTATTGAGATGGATGCTGACGGCGAAACCGCCACGCTTCATTACGGTGCCGCAGCGCTGCAGGAAACCATTAACCTGGATACCGATGTGGTTAAAATCACCGGCTCATCAATTGCCGCACAGGGAAATGATTGCAACAGCATTTCTGTATTGGGTGCGGGAGACTTTACCGTAAGGCCCGTGAAGATAGAGATTGAGAACCTTGCAATCCGGCAGGACAAAGACGCATCTTTATCTGCACTTACGCTTTTGAACGGCGCAAAGGTTCACCTGACCTTAAGCGGAAACAATTTGCTTGTTGGCAGCTCAGATAAATCAGGCATTGAAGTTTCTTCAGGCAATGAGATAGAGATAAATGCAAAAACTGATGACGCCTTATTGCAGGTGACAAATGCCGGAACAGGGAGAACAGGTGCGGCACTTGGCTCAGCCGAAAATGAGGATGCAGGCGACATCACTATAAACAGCGGAACAATTCAGACATATGTGTCGTACATTGATACTTCAACTGCGGGGTACCGTAATGGTGCAGGCATAGGCGGAGGACAGAACGGCGCAGCAGGAAATATCACAATCAATGGCGGTACGGTTGACGCTGTCAACTCTTATAATGCCCCAAGCGGTGCGGCCGGCATCGGAACCGGCAGCAATGGTTTTGGAGGAAAAATTATTATCAACAACGGCAATGTCACTGCAAAAGCCTCTGTCAATTCTGCTTCCTCACGTGTCGGACTGGGTGGAGGCTCAAAAGCCGGCAGTGAAATGTCAATCACAATAAACGGCGGAACTGTTGAGGCATATTCTGTTTTCGGCGGCGGAATAAACGACAATGACAAGGCCAGCAATCCTGCTATTGGCTGTATGTCTTCAAGTCTCATGAGTGAAGACAGCATGGGAACTGTCACAATCAACGGCGGCAATATAAAGGCTGTGGCACTTTTTACAGATAACGATTTTGCGCTCTCCGACAAAAGCTTAGGTGCTGTCGGCATAGGCGGCAACAGGGGGACGACGGTTGAAATAAACGGCGGAACTGTTGAGGCGGCCTCGTCGGATACCGTGCCCGCATCAGGTGCGGGAATAGGCGGAGTATATAACGGGAACCCTAACCCGGTTTCTGTCACGATAAACGGCGGGCATGTTTCTGCTTTCTCATCTATGAACAGTGATGGCTACGGTGCAGGCATAGGCGGCGGCATGGGAATGGCTGCCGGAGACCTCATCAAAATAAACGGAGGCACGGTTATTGCCGCCTCCTCAAAAAGCGGCGTTTCCTACGGCGCAGGCATAGGCGGTGGAGCAAATTCTGATTCTTCACCCACAGGCGTGACGACAGATCCTGCCGATGAAATAATTATAAACGGCGGAACAGTGAATGCAGAAGCTGCGGTTTATGACCCACAGAATTTTAATTTCAGCAGCCGGCCGAAAAATGATACCGGGAAAAATGTTTATCTTAACGAGGTAACAATCGAAACATCGGATAGTTTCGGCGATCTCACGATTGATGCCGCATCGGTTAATGGTGTGGCTTGTGCGGATATTCCCGACGCCTCCTCAGATGTGTACGGAATAAAAGATGTAAGCATAGATAGCGATAAGAAGCTGTGGCTGTATCTCCCTGAAGGCTCAGCACCGGGAGAAAAGGAACGTCTTGAAGTCACGGCGTCACCCGCCGGAGAAAGCAAAACCTATGGCAACTCCTATGTGAGAGGAGCGTCGGCAGTTCAGGCAGTGATAGGTGAGGCTGTCACAGATATAGAAAGCTTTTCAGTCAGCGGGCAGATAAGAAGCAGTGTTGATAATGCGGCGAAAACAGTAGTTGTCACATTTCCCGATAACACCGATGTAAGCGCAGTGTCGCCTAATATCGCTCTTGATGACGCCGGCTCAACGATTCTGCCTGCCTCGGGGGCTGAAATTGACCTTACATCTCCTGTGAATTATGAGGTGACAGATAAATATTATTTCACGGAAGGGTACGTGGTCTCGGCAGCATTCGAAGCTCTGCCGCCTCCGCCGGTGGGAGATGTGGCTGAAAGTGAGCTTGTTATCACCGCAACAGGTGACGACCATTACGATATAGAAATGCCGTACTATCGTTGGGGCATGGTGAATATAGGCAAAATCACGCCTGAGAACAAGCCCAACGGTATGTTCACCGTTCCGAGAATTACCGAGCCGCTGTCGCTCAGGGGAAGGGTAATAGGGAAATCAACCGTTGAGGGCGATGAAGTGATTTTCTGCGTCGGCGAAAATGTCTCTGTAAGAATGTCAAACAGCGAGAAGAGATTCTCTGACGTCAAGGCGGCTGACTGGCACAAAAACTATGTAGATTTCGTTTCGTCACGTGAAATTCTTCAGGGTACGACAGATACTAAATTCAGCCCGAGGCGTGCGCTTAACAGAGGAATGTTCATCACCGCACTGTGGCGTCTGGAAATCGAGCCGCAGGCAGAGGCGTCAGATGAATTCACAGATATTGTTCCGGGATCATACTATGAAGACGCCGCAAACTGGGGCATTTCGGCAGGCATAATCAAGGGTACGGCAGAAACTAAGTTTTCGCCGCGCAGCAGGATAAGGCGTCAGGATATTGCAGAGATGCTTTTCAGATATGCTGAATATCTGAATCTACAGCCGATGAACAGGGCTGATTTGAATTTCTCAGATGCGTCTGAGGTCGGCGAATATGCCCGTGAAGCGATGAGCTGGGCGGTGGCGGAGGGCATAATCGGCGGGGCGGACGGAAAGCTTAATCCGACAGGCTATGCCACAAGAGCAGAAGCGGCGGCGATGATTCAAAGATTTGTGAATTTCATTATAAGATAATTTGAGCATAAGAGGAATGCCGGCAAATACTGGTCCCAACGGAGGGAAAAATGAAGAATAAAAAATTGCACAGAAAGCTTTTATCATTTTTTGTTGCTGCTCTTTTATTGTGTAGTGCAGCACTCCCTCATGCCGCAGAGGCGGTGGAATCCCAAGAGGATTTCAATCCCTCTGATTTTGCATTTACAGCTGAAGACGCCGACATAGAATATGTGCCGGATAAGGTTATTGTCAGGGTGAAACAGGAAAATGCCGGTATAAGCTTATTCTCCGCTTTCGGGGCGAAGCTCTCGCCGTTTGATGGGCTTGACATCCTTGACACCGAGGTTCTGGCACAGCTCCCGCAGGAAAATCCTCAGCTGCTTATAAGCGGAGAGAGAAGAAGCATGTCCCTGCGGACCGATGAGATAGTGCTTGTGACGCTTGCAAATTCGGGAAGAAGATATGTCAGAGAGGCCATAGAAATACTCGAAAATAATCAGGGTGTGGTATATGCGGAGCCTGATTACATAATCCGCATAGATGAAGAGCCGAACGACCCTTACTATAGTAATCTTTATGCTATGGAGCTGATAGACGCACCCAAGGCATGGGATATAACAACAGGAAGCGCAGAGATAATTGCGGCTGTCGTGGACACTGGTGTTGACACAAAGCACGCAGACTTAAACGAGAATATCTGGATGAATCCCGGTGAAATAGCAAGCGATGGAATAGATAATGACGGCAACGGGTTTATTGATGACATTAACGGCTGGAACTTCGTCAGCGATAATAATGACCCATATGATGACCACAGCCACGGAACACATGTGGCAGGCACTATTGCCGCAGTGGGGAATAATAAAGTCGGGGTTACAGGCGTCAGCTGGAAAACAAAGCTGATGCCATTGAAGGTGTTTGACTCAAAAGGTGAAGGAAGAACGGAAGACCTCATTGAGGCTTTGGAATATCTGAGCAAAACGGATGTGCAGCTGGTGAACAACAGCTATACGTTTGATGCACACAGCCGTGCTGTAAACGATTTAATTGACGCACAAAGAGACAAGGTTTTTGTTGCAGCGGCGGGCAACGACGGTGTTAATATAGAAGAAACGCCGAAATATCCTGCAAGCTATACGAGCGAAAATGTGATTGCAGTTTCGTCAACCAACTCAGCGGACGAAATCGCCGGCACATCGAATTACGGCAGAGAATCAGTTGACCTCGCCGCACCGGGCGTCAGTATATACAGCACCGTTCCGGGCGGCAGATACGGAACAAAAAGCGGCACATCTATGGCGACGCCTCATGTCACAGGTGCGCTTGCGCTGATGCTTACGAAGGATATTACCCTTTCTCCTTCTGAGCTTAAAGATGCGCTTCTAATTTCCACTGAGCCGATTCCGCAGTTGGATTGGGAGACAGTCAGCGGCGGAAGGCTGAATGTTGGCGACGCACTTTTGATAAACCCGCAGTATGCAGATGCAGAGAGTATCATGCTCAACGCAAGCTCTCTGACAATGAAAACTAACGGGCGCATGAAGCTAACAGCCTCTATTTTTCCTCTCCCCGCAAAAGACCCGAGAATTCTCTGGACCTCTGATAATGCGTCAGTTATAGAGGTCAGCGTTAACGGGGAAATCCGTGCGGCAGGCGAGGAAGGCACAGCCACTGTAAGAGCTTATTCGGCGTCAAAAAGTGAGATATATGGTGAATGCGAGATAATCGTTTCCGGCAGCCCGACAGAAATTGTGTTTGAAGACCATGCCTTCAAGCAGGGTGTTATCGATGCGCTGAATACTTCCGAATGCCTCAGTGCAGATTATGTCGGGCTCCACGACCCAAAACAGTATGTTGATTACACGGTTGACGATGCAATCTATATTGAAGATGCTTTGAAGCTTGAAAAGCTGGCACTTTTACCGCAGAATATCGGGGGAAGAATTACCTCCCTTTCAGGGCTTGAGCATTTTGCAAACCTGAAAGAGCTGATAATTGAGAATACTGGCATTGAGGCTTTAGACGTCAGAAATCTGCACTCGCTTGAAGTGCTTGATGTTTCGGGAAACAGTGTACGCAGCCTTAGCTTCGATACCTCCGCAGCATGGAAGAGGATAGATATTTCCGACAATCTGCTCAATATAAAGGCTCTCTCGGAAAGCGGGATTCTTTCTGCGGTTGCGGCAAGCCCGCAGGCGAGCTTTTCTGTGTTCCCGCAGCGTGAAATTAGGGGGACGGCAGACGAGCCGATTTTCCTCGAAACAAGAGATGATTTACTGTTTCTCTCATCTGCGACAAATTCTGCCGACGACGGCATAAGAAGAAATCTTCTCCCGCTTTCATACAGTCTTTTACCTGAAAACGGTGAATACATAGACATGGAGAACATACCGTTTGCACCCATAGGGAACAATGCAGATGCTTTCACGGGAAGCTTTGACGGCGGGAATTATGTGATAAGTAATCTGAGAGTTTCAACCGAAACTCCGATAGCCGGAATGTTTGCCGCCATAGGTGAAACAGGCAGTGTCTCAAATCTGAAGCTCCGGAATGTTCTTCTTGAAGCCGATATAGCGGCGGGCGCAATAACGGGGAGAAACAACGGAACGCTTGAGAACTGTCATGTCAGCGGAGAAATATCCGCACAGTCGATTGCCGGCGGAATTGCAGGAATGAATACAGGTACAATCAAAAGCAGCAGCTCAACAGTCGAATTCGCAGTTAAGAGTGACAACGATAATCTTGCAATATCTTTGAATGCAGGCTTCGGCGGAATCGTAGGCAAGAATGTCACGGGGACAATAGAGGATTGCTTTTCAACCGGTGAAATAACCGGTGACAGTGAAATGGTTGATGCCGGCGGCATAGCCGGGGAAAATGCAGGAGGAGTTATACGTACAAGCCTTTCAACGATGTCAATTCCGGCAAACGGCAGCAATCACGGCGGAATAGCCGGTACAAATACGCTTGCAATGGAAGTGACAGGCACAATCGAAAACTGCGTCGCTCTGAATGAGAAAATTGCAGGCACATCCGGAACAGGCAGAATTGTCGGCGTGAATGAGGGAATCCTAACACAGAACAGAGCATGGGACGGAGTTCTTATCAACGACAGATATGTTGATGACGACAGGGCAGACCCATATGCGCACATCGACGGCAAAGGGATAGCTAATACTGAGCTTAAAACACAGGCGTTTTGGGAGAACAGTGAATTTATCTTCGGTGCTGACAGCTGGGCTTGGAATGACGAAGCTCTGCCGTACCTAAGTGCTGCCGAAGCGTTGCCGTGGCCTGAATGGATAAACAGTGGGAGACCATATGCGCCGCCCGAGGTCATTATATATGAACCTCTATTGCCGCCGTCTGACGATGAGACAGCAAGCGGGGAAGAAGTGTTCGCTAAAATAGAGGACATCGACGAGGATAAATGGTATTATGAAGATGTCAGATATGTTGTTGAAAGCGGCCTGTTCAAGGGTGTAAGCGAAACAGAGTTTAAGCCCGAGAATAGGATGAAGAGGGCGATGTTTGTGACGGTGCTCGGCAGGGCGGCAGAGCAAATGGGGCGGAGCACAGACGGCGCAGCTTCAGCTTTTTCGGATATAAAGGCAGGCGGATATTATGAGAATTACGTCCATTGGGCGTTTTCGGCAGGGATAATCACAGGCATAAATGATAACAAATTTGCGCCCAACAGAGACGTTTCCCGCGAGGATATGATAGTTATGCTAATGAGATTTGCAGACTATATCGGCATAAACTTGCCAGCCGATAATGAAGCCTCATTTGCAGACAGCGGCGCAATCGCCTCATATGCAGAGGGCGCAATTGCAAGAGCGGCCGGGGCAGGAATTATCGACGGCTTCAGTGACGGCTCGTTCAAGCCGAGGAGAGGCTCTTCCAGAGCCGAGGTGGCAAAGATTCTGCACATGTTCATGGAGATGATATAAGCGTTAAAATCCCCTTATCGGGGATTTTTATTTGCACTTCATGCCGGAAGCGATGAATCCGATTTACGGCGTTTTATTTCTTACACTTGAACATAGGCGTATAATTGTGGTATACTTACGAAGTGATTTTTGATTCAAACACGCCCCCGTAGTTAAACGGATATAACAGACCCCTCCTAAGGTGGCGTAGAAACAATCCCCTTGGGAAAAAAGGAAAGTGTTGCAAGTCCGAAAATTTAATAGATGTCTCCGTAGCTCAGTGGATAGAGCACTCGCCTCCTAAGGTTACGTTGGAACACCCCCCTCACAAAAAAAGGGGAATGACAGAAAACCAAAAATTTCATACATGTCTCCGTAGCTCAGTGGATAGAGCACTCGCCTCCTAAGCGAGGGGTCGGACGTTCAAATCGTCTCGGGGACGCCAGAAACAACGCCGGAAACCCTGTAAAATCAAGGTTTTCGGCTTTCTATATTTCCCGAGAGAATTTGAACTTGCAGCCAATTGCGATTAGCAGGAGCGATTTTTGCTAATCAAACAAAGCATAGAGACATCGAACCTTCGATTTTTAAGCACCGATTAGCTTGCTAATGATTAGCAGGATTTTGCCCGTTTTTGCTAATGAAAATTGCTTTCCTGCTAATTTGCGAAAAAAACACGCTAAAAATCCTGCTAATTGAAAAGGTGATTGTTCCTTGTTCGGTCACTCGTTTTTTAAGGTTAATTAATCCAAATTTTTGCACATTTGAGTATCCTACCGCTTGCAGATATAATGAGAGCGTAAGGAGGTTGCCGACTATGAGAGATAAAAAGAGCCACATATATTTGGATAACCACGAAATAAGTCTTTTGGTACATAGCCTTGTTGAACTGAAAAATCAGCTCATACAGCAAGGCAGATATACGGACTGCGTTGACGAGCTTATCTTCAAGGTCACAACCGCCCGTATCAAGAAAATAAAAACTGCATAAGACCTATTCGCATTAAGCCGTTTATTCTGCATAAGAGTAAGCGGCTTTTTGCGTTCTCCGGGGTTTACATAGCCGTTCTGACAAGGCGGCTAAATCTATCTGAAAGGAGGACGCATTTATGTCAATACTGCCAAGCCATTCAAAGAATGGCTATGTAATTGCGCTGACCAATCAAAAAGGCGGCGTCGGAAAGACTACCACAGCGCTTAATCTGGGTGTGGGTCTGGCAAAGCAAGGCAGCAAGGTTTTACTTGTCGATGCTGACGCACAGGCAAACCTCACAATGGCGCTCGGCTACAACAAGCCGGATGACATCCCCATTACCCTCTCCACGATAATGCAGGACATCATCGACCATAAATCCTTTGATGTTCACAAGGGCATCCTGCGCCACAGCGAGGGTGTTGACCTGCTGCCTTCAAACATTGAGCTGTCCGGCTTTGAAGTCAGGCTTATCAATGCGATGAGCCGTGAGAGTGTTTTGAAAACCTGTTTGAGCGAAGCAAAGAAAAGCTATGATTATGTGCTGATAGACTGTATGCCCTCGCTCGGTATCCTAACGATAAACGCAATGGCTGCGGCAGACAGCGTAATTATCCCGACGCAGCCGCATTATCTTTCCGCAAAGGGTCTGGAGCTTTTACTTCGCTCGGTATCAATGGTCAAGCGGCAAATCAATCCCAAGCTGCGAATAGACGGCATTCTGATGACAATGGTTATGCCCCGCACGAATATTTCAAAGGAAATCACCGCAACGGTTAAAAGCGTGTATGGGCAGAAAATCAAAGTTTTCGACAGTGAAATCCCTCATTCTATTCGTGCCGTGGAAGCCACCGCAGAGGGTAAGAGCATTTTTGCCTACGACAAAAGCGGGAAGGTTGCCGCCGCTTATGAGCAATTCGGAAAGGAGGTGGCGGACGCCTATGAGAAGCAGAGAAAACAAAATCGAGCTGACCGCATACGATGACCTGTTCCAAACGGATAAAAGCCGTGAAGAAGCAGGGTTAAGTAAAATACGGGATATTCCCCTTTCAGACATTGATGAGTTTCCCGACCACCCGTTCAAGGTTTTAATGGACGAGGATATGGAGCAGCTTGTAGAGAGCATCAAAAGGAACGGTGTGATGACCCCTGCGACCGTTCGGCAAAAAGAGGATGGCAGATATGAGCTTATCAGCGGTCACAGGCGAAAAAAGGCTTGTGAGCTTGCGGGACTGGAAACGCTGAAGTGTGAGGTCAAAGAGTTGACCCGTGACGAAGCCATTATCATAATGGTGGAGAGCAACTTGCAGCGCTCTACCATTCTTCCGAGTGAAAAAGCCTTTGCCTACAAAATGCGGCTTGAAGCAATGAAACGGCAAGCAGGCAGACCGCCACAAGATAATTATTCCCCAGTGGGAAATAATTCTGAATTTCCTACTTCAAGTGACGAACTTGCCGAAAAAGTCGGAGAAAGTAAAAATCAGATTTTCCGCTATATCCGCTTAACTGAGCTTGTCCCCGAAATCCTCTCAATGGTCGATGAACGGCAGATAGCCTTTCGCCCGGCGGTGGAAATCTCACATCTGACCGAAGAACAGCAATACTCCCTTCTTGAAGCGATGGAGTACAACGACGCCACTCCGTCATTGGCGCAGGCAATCAAAATGAAGAAGTTCTGCCAAGACGGAAAGCTCACAGGCGAAGTTGTTCAGTCCATTATGGAGGAAGAAAAGCCAAACCAAAAGGAAAAGCCTGCGTTCCATGATGAACGGATAACAAGGCTCATTCCGAAAAATGTTCCGAGAGGAAAAGAAGCAGATTTTGTTGTCAAGGCGTTGGAGCATTATACCCGCCACCTGCAACGGCAGCGAGGTCAGGAACGATAGCCGCACACCGAGGGACAGGTCTGCCCATTGGCAGAAGTGGCGGATAGCCACGCTCTGCGTCCCCCCCCTCTCCACACCTCTCCCCCCAACTACTGCCAAAACTATCCGAGAAAAGAATATCTGCAAAACACTCTGTATGCGAATATTCCCACCTTTGAGAGCTTGATTTGGTTTTCGTATAATTAAGCTAAAAAGGAGGTCAACGCTTTATGAGAAAACAGATATGTGCGGCACTCATCGTGCTGCTAACGCTATTATGCGGCTGCTCCGGTAATACGGCAGACCTTATCCAAACAGAAGAAGCTATCGCCAGTACCGCAATGGTCACTGAGGAAGAAAGCGCAAGCAGTCCGTTATCCTCGGATAGTATAGAAACGCCTGCTCCCGAAGAAACAGAAATTACAGAAGGCACGGCAACTCCAGAAACGGAGGTAACCGAGCCGCCGAAGGAGGAAATCCGGTCGGAAAAGACCACCGTCGAAGCCGATGTGCCAAAGGAAAATGAGAATGATACGGTGCAAGCGCCGTCTGCAACCCCTGCCGTCACGGTAGCTCCGGAGGAAACATCGCCGCCTGCCGAAACGACGCCGGAACCAACGCCGCAGTCCACACCGGAAGAAACGAAGCCAGCCTCGGCATACGACGCCCCGTTCGACGTTGCGGTTATCAAAGCGGACGGTATCGCTATCGGTCAAGGAATGGGACTTAGCTTGGACAGCTCCCTCACACCAAATAACGCAAGTTGGTGGAATCCGGTTACGGCGTCACAGGCCAATCAAGGCGCAGCCTTAAAGCAGAGCCTTGCAAGCTATATCCGCTTTCATACCGTTGAAAATCTCGGCTCGTATGGAATGGACGCAATCACAAGTTTCAATATCTACTGCGAAGCAAGAGGAAACGGCGTGTACTCTATCTACTTCCACTTTGCGTAAAACAATACAGGCATAACAGCTTTCCCTCTGTTTAAAGGCAGAGGGATTTTTTATGCCCAAAATCAAGAAAGGACGGTTTAACAGCCAATGAAAAAACGATTTAAAAGCAAGGGCAAACGCATTATCGCCGCACTGCTTTGTGCGCTGATGATGATAACCGCTCTGCCGATGAGCGCTCTTGCATGGGCAAGCGAGGAGGGCGTGAGCTGTACTTCCTATTTCGGTGATTACTATGTCGGCTCTGACGGCGATTACTACCGCAGTCATCCAACGCTGCAAACACTCATCTACAACGATGACGGCAGCACCTATGTGAAATCGTATGCCTCCGGCAACGCCAAGCGCAAATACTTTATGACCGACAACAGCGGAACACATCAGGTTTACTGCGTGGAGTCCGGCATTGATTTTAGTACCGGAGACAGCTATGTATCGAAAAGCGGTACAAACAGCTCCTATTTCAAAAATCTGCCGACCGAAGCGCAGTTCGGCGTTATGATGGCGTTGATGTACGGATGGTATGAGGGTAAATCCTCCCCTGTGGCAGGCACGAATACCGATGATTACGCCTATGCGACCCAGTCTATTATCTGGGAGTATCAGCAGCAACTACGGACAAGTCCAACCGACCTGCACAGCGCCCACGGTATCCCTGCAAATATGTACTACTATTCCATTGAGGGCAGACCTGCCGAGAAATGCTACAACTGGATTTTGTCACATATGGCAAAGCACTATACCATTCCGAGCTTTACGGCAAGAAGCCAGAGCAGCGCAAGCACCTATACGCTGAAATACAATCCCGACACCCAGAAATACAGTTTGACGATGGTGGATACCAACAACACGCTTGCCGACCTTGATTTCTCCGCAAGCGGTATTTCCGTAACCCGCAGCGGCAACAGCTACACCTTTACGAGCGATAGGATGATACCTTCGGCTGTCACCGTTTTCGTCCAGAAGAATGTCAATCTAAACTGCGGGGATATGCTCATCTGGGGCAGTATCGGTAAGCAGACAATGGTGTCAGGCGCTTCCGACCCGGTCTATTTCTATGTGAAAATCAACACCGAAACCTACGGCACAGGGCATATCAAGAAAACCTCCGAGGACGGCGTTGTATCCGGTATCAAGTTCCACATCTCCGGCAATGGCGTAAACGAAACCGTCACCACGAAAGCAGACGGCACGGTGGATATTTCTTTAATGCCGGGGGTCTATACCGTCACCGAGCAAGCGGTAGACCGCTATGTTCCGCAGAATGTGCAGCGAGTAACGATTGTAAGCGGCCAGACCTCTGCCGTGACCTTTAGCAACGTGCTGAAGCGTGGCAGTCTGGAGGTTATCAAAACTTCTGAAAATAGTCTTGTTGAGGGCGTAAAATTCCACCTCTACGGTACTTCCCTGAGCGGCTTGTCTGTCAACGAATACGCCATCACCAACGCACAGGGCGTTGCCAAGTTTGAAAATGTCCTTATCAGCGGCGGCACTCCGTACACGGTTGAGGAAGTGGATACGGCAATCCGCTATGTTATCCCCGCTGCCCAGACAGCACCGATTGAATGGGAAAAAGTGACGAACCGCAGCTTTGTCAATATTCTTAAAAAGTTTAACGTGACCGTGACAAAGTCCGACGTGGAAACAGGTACGGCGCAGGGCAACGCTTCGCTTGCGGGTGCGGTTTACGGCATCTACAAAGGCGGTGAGTTGATAGACGCCTACACCACCGATAACAAGGGTCAGTTTACGACCGACTACTATGTTTGCGGTTATGACTGGACGATTCGGGAAATCACACCGAGCGAGGGGTATCTGCTTGACAGCGCCGTCCACAAGGTCGGCGCAGAACCGGAGCTTTACACGGTGGAGCGAAACAGCACCAAAAATGACGTAACCGAGCAGGTCATCAAAGGCAACATTGGGGTCATTAAGCACACCGATAATGGTGAAACCCAGATTGAAACACCGGAGGAAGGCGCAGTCTTTGAAGTGTTCCTTAAATCCGCAGGCAGCTATGACGCCGCCAAGGAAACCGAGCGTGACATCCTGACCTGCGACGTAAACGGCTTTGCGAATACAAAGGATATGCCTTACGGTATTTACACCGTTCGCCAGACCTCCGGCTGGGAGGGGCGTGAGCTGATGAAAGCCTTTGATGTGTTCATCAGCAAGGACGGTCAGACCTATCGCTATCTCATCAACAACGCTAACTTTGAAAGCTATATCAAAATCGTTAAAACAGATGCGGAAACAGGCAAGACCATTCCGTATGCGGGAACAGGTTTTCAGATTTATGACCCTCTGGGAAACCTTGTGTCTATGACGTTCACCTATCCCGAAGTAACGACTATTGACACCTTTTACACCACGGTGGACGGAGGCGAGCTTATTACGCCGCAAAAATTAGAATACGGCACAGGCTATTCTCTGGTTGAGGTGCAAGCGCCGTATGGCTATGTGCTGAACGCCGAACCTGTCTATTTTGATGTTGTGCAGGAAAACTCCGAAGAAGAAAGCGGCATTACCATCATTGAAGTTGTCCGTTCCAATATGGCGCAGAAAGGCACGATTACCGTTTCTAAATCCGGCGAGGTATTCCATTCGGTATCGGAAGCAGGCGGCATTTATCAGCCGCATTTTGCCGTAAGCGGGCTTGCGGGTGCGGTTTATGAGATTGCCGCCGCCGAGGATATTTATACTCTGGACGGAACGCTGAGAGCCACCAAAGGCGAGGTGGTGGATACCGTCACCACAGATGTGAGCGGTACGGTAACGAGCAAGGAAGTCTATCTTGGAAAATATGAAATCCGTGAAATAACCGCTCCGTTTGGAATGATAGTAAATGATGAAATCCACACAGTTGAGCTGGTCTATGCAGGTCAGAATGTTGCCGTGACCGAAACCGCCGCTTCTTTTTACAACGAAAGGCAGCGTATCGAAATCGACCTCATCAAGAACCTTGAAATTGACGAAGCTTACGGCATTGGTAAAAATGGCGAAATCTTTGATGTGACCTTTGGCTTGTACGCTGCCGAGGACTTAACGGCGGCAGACGGTACGCTTATCCCCGCTGACGGATTGATTGAGATGATTACACTTTCCGAAAACGGCACGGGCAAGGTCGTAACCGACCTGCCGATTGGCAGTTTCTATGTGCGGGAGCTTGCCACCAACTCCGCCTATATCATCCGTGACGCAAAATACCCCGTGGACTTTGCTTACGCAGGACAGGACACGGCTACCGTCCACATCACGGCAAACGGCGGCGAAAGCATTGAGAACAACATCATCTACGGCTCTGTAAGCGGCAAGAAATCCGATGAGAACGGAAAGGCTCTTGGCGGTGCTGTTATCGGTATTTTTAAGACAGGGACAGACGAGTTCACAAAAGAAACAGCGGTTGCAACCGCCACCTCCGCCGAGGACGGCGGTTTTTCTTTTGAGAATATACCGTATGGAACTTGGGTAATCCGTGAAATCGAAAGTCCGACAGGGTTTGTACTGTCCGAAGAAGAAATCGCCGTAACAATCAGCGAGGTCGGTGAGGTCGTGGAAATAGAGCTTATTAACTACTTCATCAGAGGCAACATCGAGCTGACAAAGGTGGACAAGGACTATCCCGACAACAGACTTTCCGGTGCGGTATTTGCGGTGTACGCCGATACAGACGGCAACGGCGAGCTTGACGATGCCGATGAGCTGCTTGGCGAGATGGCCGAGTTAGAGGGCGGCGTTTATCAGATGAACGAACTCCGCTATGGGAAATATCTTGTTCGTGAGAAATCCGCTCCGGAGGGTTTTCTACTCGATGAGAACGTGTATCCTGTTTTCATTGAGGAACACGGAAAGACCTATATGGTCGAAAACGAAGCAGGCGTTGGCTTTACCAACGCAGCACAGAAAGGCGCTCTTAAAATTGTCAAAACTTCATCGGACGGCAAGGTCGAGGGTTTCTCGTTCCGAGTAACGGGAGCAAACGGCTACGACCAGACCTTTCAGACCGATGTGAACGGCGAAATCTTCATTGAGGGATTGCGGATTGGCGAGTATACCGTTTCCGAGGTTAGTGACTCCGTTTCCGCAGGATATATCCTGCCTGCCGACAAACAGGCTTCCGTCAAGGTAAACGCCACCACGGTTGTGGAGATGCATAACGAGGTTCGAGATACGCCGAAAACAGGCGATGATTTTAATCTTGACTTATGGATAAGCCTTGCCGCCATTGCTCTTCTCGGTGCGGGAACGCTCTGCTTTGTCGGCTTCAGACGCAAGAAAAAGGAGGATTAAGCGATGGATGTAAAAACAATTATCACGATTGTGCTTGTCATATTCATTGTCGGTGCGGCAATCTGGCTGAATGTCCGTAACAGAAAGAATAAATAAGCGATTGGGGCGGCTAAAAACCGCCCCTTTCTTATTTGGAGGTAACGATGAAACAGTTAAAAACCATTGAAGATAGAGTCAGGCTTGTTCTCAAAACAAGCGAAGAAGCCAGAAATAACGATATGTTTCTGTATCTAAAGGTTTGCGATGCCTGCATAAACGGGATAGGCGTCCTGCCGCTTGCCACAGTTATGACGGGATACAGGGAGTTTGGTTTGCCGCCGTTTGAAAGCGTTCGGCGTACCCGCCAGAAGCTGCAAGCGACCTATCCTGAGCTTGCGGGCAGTCTGCGGACGCAACGGCAAAGAGCCAAACAGGAACAGGTATACAGACAATATATCAAAGAAGTGTGAGGCGCTTTATGAACGAAGAAAAACGCTCTTGCATGGGCTATGAAATTATTGAAAGCCGAACAATCGGGAGTTCGGAAATCGTCGTCGGTCACAATCCAAACGCAGTCAATCCCTATGTATGTTGGTATTGCAAAAACGGCGAGGACTATTACTGGGGTTATTACACCAACGAGCTTGACGACGCACAGGATAAGCTGCGGGAACGCTCGGAATATCAGGCACGGCATCTGCCAAAAAACCATCAGAAGCCGCCCAAAAGCCGTGATGACCGAGAGCGCTAAGAAGATATACGATTGTACGAGCTGTCCCTATGCCCGATATAGGGACAGCCGTATTATTTTCTGCGATATTTGTATCCGCAGAATTATGGACGAGCAACGAGAGAAAAAACATGGAAAGGACGATAGCGCAGATGAGCGATGAGAAAAGAATGGTTGGAACGTATATCATTGAGCAAAGTCTCTTTATCGGTGACAAAGAGGTGGTTTTCGGTGTGGATAAAACGCAGGAAGCTCCTTTTATGGTCTGCTACTGCGACTACCACAACCCTCTGTCAGCAGCTTGGCCGACAGAGGCGATTGGCTCGGACGATTAGCTGGAAGCAATGCAGATATTCAATGAGCGAGTAGGGTCACAAATTGAGCAGGCACGAGCCGAGAATGAAAAGTTCCCGTTTGATATGACGCCGTTTACCAAAGATGACTGCATTCCCGACCGAAGGGATGAAAGCGTTGTGGGCAAGGTGGTTGTGATGAACGCAGCGCCCTTGCGACACGAACATCAACACTCTGCCTATCAGCTTGTATTGGCGGACGGCGGCAACGGCGCAAACGGCGGCAGAGGTCAAGCGGTCTTTGGCACAAGGCTTTCAGACGGTCACAGGTCACGGTGGGAACGCTATGACGTTCTGGGCGAAATTAAACCTGAATGTATGCCCGATTGGGCAAAGGAAAGCCTTGCAAAGATAAAGCAGCAAGAAAAAAGAGCCATAGTCGGGAGGAACGATGATATGGAAATACGACCAATGACACAAGCCGAGCGTAAATACTCCTACACCCAAAGTATGCAGCTTCAAGGGCAGACGGGCAATATCGGCTATTTGCGTGGTGATTTTGATAGCTCCGGCTATGGCTTTTTCACCACTTGGAATGACCACGCCACAAGATTGAAAACCGATGACTTCAAAGCCGAGTTTGACGATGTTATCAATGCCCTGCGTTCCGATGAATACGGACTTTTGAAAAACCGTCCTGCTATGAGCGAATATGCCCGAAAGTATCCAGACAGTGCATTTCAGGGGAATTACTGCACAGAGTTTTTCTTTCGTGCAGACACAGAAAAACACGCATACTTGATACGCTGCAATCCCAATAAAGGCGATTACAATTTTTATTGCTACTGTTACGTTTCCGAATGGCTTGACAGGCATATGCAAAATGCCGAGAAAGGCATCCGCTTTATTGACAGCAAATACAACGAAAAGTTCCGTATTCCGGACGGCGGCAAAATTATTATCACTGCAGCCTGGGGCGAAAAGAACGAGTATGTTTGCAGGTATATCGATGAGGCACACCTTGAGATTGGAAACAACCTCTATCACATCTGCGAGTTTGCCGAGCGTATGGAGAAAAACGGTGCGTTCTACGAGCCGAAACAGGCAGAGCCGCAGCCTGTCAAAGCACCCAAAACCAAAGAATATGAGCGATAAAGGAGGCCGGATAAATGGCTGTCAATCAGAAAGTAATTAAAGCCTTGAATAAGGTTTTAGATGCAGGGTTTACCGATGAAAAAGAGATTGCCGCTATGACGATGGACGATATTCTCTCAATGCAAGGCGTTACGATTGCCGACATCACGCTTATCAACGACCTGCAAAAGAGCATCAAGGCGAATAAGGTCATCTCGTTTCTTGGCGGCGGCGAATGAAAAAATCCAAACGATAAGGAGGTGCAGGAGAAATGGCTGCAAAGTATCCACTCATTACCGAGCTGTATCAGCGAACAGGCATAACGGTAACAAAAAATTCGCAGGCGTGGCAGAACTTCTTATCCTCTGCCTGCCGCAACTATAAAAGCCGCTTTGACGAACAGCTTTTAATCTACACTCAACGCCCGGACGCTACGGCTGTTCTGGAGCTTGCAGACTGGAATACAAAGTTCAACCGTTGGGTGAATAAGGACAGCAAAGGCATTGCCGTGTTCGACCAGAAAGGTCGCAAAAATACGCTCAAATACTATTTTGACCTTTCCGACACGCACGAGGGTTATTACGGCAGCAAGCCTGTTCCAATATGGCAGATGAGCGAACGGTATGAGCAAGAGGTTATCGAACGGCTCTCTGACCGATTTGGCGATATACAGAATAACAGCCTCGTTTCCGCTTTATATGAAACGGCAAAAAACGCCGTCGAGGACAATCTGCCCGACTACCTCAATCAGCTGAAAGGCTGTACCTAGGACAGCTTTTTAGAAGAACTGGATGATTTCAATGTTGAGGTTATCTACAAACGGCTTGCCACAAACAGCGTTGCGTTTATGTTGATGAGCCGCTGCGGTCTGGACACGGGCGAGCATTTTGACGGCGAGGACTTTGCGGACATTGTAAACTTCAATACCCCTGCGACCGTCAATGCGATTGGCATCGCCACAAGCGACATGGCGGAAATGGCTCTGCGAGAGATTTCTTTGTCCATCCGAAATGTACAAATAGCGGAGGTAAAGCAAAATCGCACCTTTGCGCCCTCGTTACAAAGCCGCTATGATATAGGCGGAACACAACCCGAGAGGAGTGACAGAAATGCACGAAATCACCTACACCAAACAGGGGGATTACCTTATTCCCGACCTGACATTACCGACAGAGCCAGAAATTCAGCTTGGCAGATATGCACAGATGCACCGCAGCTTCTTGGAGCAGCACAAGCGAGTGACCTATCTCAACCTGCTAACGTCGGGCAAACTGAACGGGCATCTGCACGAGGTGGAGCAGACGGCTCTCACGAGACTGGAATTGCTGACCAAACAGCTCTCCGAGGAGCAGAACGTGACGGAGGAACTCAAAGAGAAAGCGCCGATGCAGTGGGTCGGACTGATGAACAATATCCGCAGCCAAGCGGAGGAAGTGATACTAAGCGAGCTGATTTTCAACTGACACCCCAAGAGCCGGAGCCGCAGGCGAACGGCGATTGGTCGGTGGAAGGGGTGCCTGCGGTGCAGCTAAGTATCGTAACCGAAGATGAGGTTGCCGTCCACCTCCCCACTGTAGACGAGCAAATAGAACGGATAGTTGAAGCAGAGGAACAAAAATCCTCTGCTATTTCTATTCACGCCTTAAGGCAGTTGAGCGCTATAGGCGCGAAACAAAGAACCACCCGCTATGCGGGTGGGAAAAAGAAGGTTATACCAAAAAA
>QMCE01000576.1_pt1 | contig 18898 bp, 17 predicted proteins | sample 1821851 | NCBI WGS metagenome assembly QMCE01 (sample SAMN09453174, study PRJNA476694) | Termite gut metagenome, whole genome shotgun sequencing project. | isolation source: worker | host: Odontotermes sp. | place: South Africa:Pretoria | collected 2016-01-28
TGGTTTGGCACCTCGATGTCGGCTCGTCGCATCCTGGGGCTGGAGTCGGTCCCAAGGGTTGGGCTGTTCGCCCATTAAAGCGGCACGCGAGCTGGGTTTAGAACGTCGTGAGACAGTTCGGTCCCTATCCGCTGCGCGCGTAGGAATCTTGAGAGAGGCTGTCCTTAGTACGAGAGGACCGGGACGGACAAACCTCTGGTGTGCCAGTTGTTCTGCCAAGAGCACGGCTGGTTGGCTACGTTTGGAAGTGATAACCGCTGAAAGCATCTAAGCGGGAAGCACGTCTCAAGATGAGGGTTCCCACAGAATAATCTGGTAAGGCCCCCGGAAGACCACCGGGTTGATAGGTCGGATGTGGAAGTGCTGTAAAGCATGGAGCTGACCGATACTAATAGGCCGAGGGCTTTGTCTCCTACAAAGGTGCTACGCGTCCACTGTGCGGTTCTCGAGTAACGGTCGGGAACCCGATCTGTTATCGGGTCCGACATAACTCCATAGAGTTTCGGTGATCATGGCGAAAGGGAAACGCCCGGCTCCATTCCGAACCCGGAAGCTAAGCCTTTCTGCGCCGATGGTACTGCATGCGGGAGTGTGTGGGAGAGTAGGTCGTCGCCGGACATTTAAACACCCCTTGTGGCTTGCCACGAGGGGTGTTTTGTTTGTCGCGCCCGCCGGTCGAGGCTCTCCGAGAGTGAGGCCGGCGCAGTCACCGTGAGTGCTGTGGCGTGCGTGGTGAGAAAAGCTGAGATACTTTGAGCGAGGAAGGGCGCGACACGATGGCTGAAGGCAGAAGACGGGCAGACGGCGGACATGGAGGCAGCCGGCCCGGTGGTCGTCGGCCTTGGAACGGCCAAGCTCCAGACGCGCGGCGCGGCGGAAACGCCGGCGATCGGCGCGGGGGCGGCTCGTATGACGGATCAGCCGCTCGTGGGTCCGGGCAAGGGAAACGGTCCAATGACCGCCGCCCGGGCGGCGGCACGAGCGCTGGCGATGATGCGTCGCGCTGGAGGCGCGATGGTGGAGCAGGATCCAAACGCCGGAATTCGGCCGATTCCAGCTCCCGGGCGCGCGATGGCTCGTCGGCCCGGTGGGGTGATCGGGACGGATCCCGTGGCCCGCGCGACTCGCGGTCAAAGGGGCGCTCGTATTCGGACAGCCGTCCGACCGACCGGCGTGACCGCGACGATCAGACCGGCGCGCGGCGTTGGGACGATGGCCCGCGGCCAGGCGGCCGGGAGCGTCGTCCGTCGCGGAAACCGTGGGATGACAAGTCGTCGGGCTATGGGGCTTCTCGCGGGTCTGGCCGCTCTCAGTCTGGCTCGCAGCGGACCTATCGCGGTGATGGCGGCGACGACGCGCGCGACAGGCGCCGTGGCGGGGACGGCCGGCAAAAGTCGTACGGCCAAGGCGACGACCGGCGCTATGATCGTCGGCCGGACCGGTATGGCCCAGGCGGCGACCAGCGCGAAGACGGTCGACGAAACTCTTATGGACGACGTGCTGACGATCGGCCAGATCGCCGACAAGGCTCCTCTGGCCGAGACGACGGCCCGCGCTATGATCGTCGGCCGGACCGGTATGGCCCAGGCGGCGATGCCCAGCGCCAGGACGGTCGACGAAACTCTTATGGACGACGTGCTGACGATCGGCCAGACCGTCGACAAGGCTCCTCTGGCCGAGACGACGGCCCGCGCGACGACCGCTACCAGCGTCGCGGCCCGCGCGACGACCGTTCTCGCGCAGATCGTGACTCGCGCGGCGGCAGCAACGCCCGCGGGCGCAACGGTGACAACCGGAGCAGACCCGAGCGACGGGAACGGGACGAGCGGGCAAACACCTGGGTGCCACGCGTGCCGGTCGACGAACCGCCGCTGCCCGACGACATCGATTTGAAGAGCTTGCCGCGGGCGGTGCGTGGTGAATTGCGCGGTCTCAGCGAAGAAGCCGCCGAGTTCGTGGGCGCTCATCTTCTGATGGCGGGCCGCTTGATCGACGACGACCCGGAGACGGCGTACGCGCATGCCTTGGCGGCGCGCAGCCGCGCGCCACGGCTTCCGATCGTGCGTGAGGCGGCGGCCGAGACCGCTTACGCGGCCGAACGCTATCAACAGGCCTTGACCGAGTTCCGGACGATCCGGCGGATGAGCGGCGACGATGACTATCTGCCCGCCATGGCCGACTGTGAGCGAGCGCTCGGGCGACCGCATGAGGCGCTCAAGCTGATCAAGCAGGGCTTGCCCGGCGCCAGGGATGTGAGCCAGTTGGTGGAGCTTCGTCTCGTCGAGGCCGGCGTTCGGGCCGACCTCGGCCAGAACAACGAGGCCTTGAGGCTGCTGCGGGCCGAGATCGAGAGCATCGGGCCACACGCGCCGAAGCTCGCCCGCGCGAGGCTGCGGTATGCCTATGCCGACCACCTCGAGCAGGCGGGCGACGCCGCGGCGGCCGAGCGCTGGTTCGCCTCCGCCGCCTTGCTCGACGTCGACGGCACGACGGACGCGTCGGAACGGTTGGCTGCCCTGCAGGGCGTCACCATCGACTACGACGAGGACGAGGACTTCTCCTTGGACGAAGTGGATGCCGTCGGCGAAGAACCGGACGCGGCGCGACAGCCACAGGCAGACGACAGCGGCCAGGACGAGGCGGCTGACGAGTGAGCGCTTTGATCGACCAGTACGACGGCGCCTTCTTCGACCTGGACGGCGTCATCTATCTGGGGGCCCAGGCCATCGACGGCGCGGCTGACACCATGGCGGAGCTGCGGCGGCGTGGCGTCAGCCTGATGTACGTGACGAACAACGCGGCGCGCAGCGCGCAGACGGTGGTCGACCAGTTGGTCGACCACGGCATGGGCGCGGACATGGACACGGTGCTGACGAGCGGCCAGGTCGCCGCCGCCAACCTCGCGGACGAGTTGCCGCCGCACGCCCGCATCCTGGTCGCCGGGAGCGCCGCCCTTGCGGAGCTGATGACGGCGGCAGGGTTCGCCGTGGTCGAATCCGCCGACGACGACCCGGTGGCCGTCATCCAGGGATACGAACCGAAGCTCCGCTGGCCGATGCTGGACGAGGCGTGTCTGGCCATCCAGCGCGGCGCGCGCTGGTACGCCACCAACGACGACCACTCGCGTCCAACCGAGCGCGGTCTGATCCCAGGCATGGGGGGCATGATCGCGTCCATCGCCCTGGCCGTGGGCGGGGAACCGGAGATATTCGGCAAACCCTACCGGCCGATGCTCGACGTCGCCCGCGCGCGTACGGGCGCGACACAGCCGATCTTCGTCGGCGACCGGCTCGACACCGACGTTCTCGGCGCCAACAACGCGGCCATCGACTCGCTCATGGTGCTGTCGGGGTCACACGGCAAGGCCGAATTGCTGGAAGCCGACGCCGCTCATCGGCCCACGTTCATCGGCCCGGATGTGAGCGCCCTGCTCGCGGCGCCCCGGCGGGCGGCCGTGGACGGCTTCCAGAGCCATTGCGCTGCCGCCCACGCCTGGCTCGACGGCCATACCGTCATGACGTCGGCTGTGCCGACGACGTTGGACGAACAGGTGGATGCAGCCTGGGCCGTTTTGACGCTCATCTGGGCCTGCCGGGACGCGGGGAAAGCCGTCGACGCTACGGCCGTGCTGGAGGAGCTGAACCTTGTCCGCTGATCCGTCATCTCCAACCCCGGCTGTGGACGAACAGGCGCCCGTCAACGAAGCCGGTCAGGTGGACCGTCTCGATTCGCCCGAGACGGCCGTTCCGCCGACGACGGGAAACAGCCGCGTTGACGCCGCCTTGCGGCAGATCGCCAACTTGGACGGTGTCGAGGTGTTCGACCACCCGGCGCGCTATGAAGCCGTCCACGACGTGTTGCGCGATGTCCTGAACGGCTCGTCACGAGCCGCGTCCTGACGTGCGCCTCGACGTCGCGCTCGTCGAACGCGGGCTGGCTCGTTCTCGTACCCACGCCCAGCGTCTCATCGCCGCTGGTGCCGTCCGCGTGGACGGTCGCGTCGCCGTCAAGTCGTCAACCACGGTGACGGTCGCGTCGCGGCTCGACGTGCGTGGCGACCACTACGTGTCGCGGGCCGCGCACAAGCTGCTCAGCGCGCTCGCCGATTCAGGCGTTGTCGTGCCACCGCGCGTGCTCGACGCTGGCGCCTCTACGGGTGGCTTCACCCAAGTGCTGCTCAACGCGGGCGCTCAGCGCGTCTATGCCGTCGACGTCGGCCACGACCAGCTCGCACCGGAATTGCGCGTGGATCCGCGCGTCGCGGTGCTCGAACGAACCAACCTGCGCGATCTCACGATCGAGCACGTGGGTGGCGCCCCCGTCAGACTCGTGGTGGGGGACGTGTCGTTCATCTCGCTGCGGCTGATTCTCGCGCCGATGCTCGCCGTGCTCGCTCCAGGCGGCGACGCGTTGCTGCTCGTCAAACCCCAATTCGAGGTGGGGCGCACCGGGCTCGACCGGCACGGCGTCGTCCACGATCCCGCGCTCCGCCGCCGGGCCGTTGACGACGTGGTCGCCGACGCGGCCCGGCTTGGCTGGCGCACGAGCTGGCGGGGCGAGAGTTGCCTACCAGGCGCGCACGGCAACGTCGAATACTTCGTGCGGCTCCAAAGAAGCGACGAGTCGTAGCACGTTCGCGCTGCGGGGTCTTCCACGGGCGCTGCTCGGCCATCGCTCCTGTCCGAACGGCGGAGCGGGGCGGCTGACGAATCCTGTGGGACGCGTCGAAACCGTCCGTGCGATCGGTGTTGTCACAGTCGTCTCAGCGATTCCAGAGAAGCTCGGGTGGGCCGATACAGTGGTGTCGTGAATGCTCCGCGTCGTGTGATGGTCACCATGCATCCTCGTCGTCCGGCCGCCTTGGAGGCAGCCGCGGAGTTCATCGACGGCATGACGCGACACGGCATCGTCTGTAGTCTCCGGGCCGATGACGCGGCCGTGGTCGCGGGACGGCTGCCAGAAGCAGCAGTCGAAGAGCTGTCCGACGACCAGACCTGTGAAGTGTCGGTCGTCTTCGGTGGCGACGGCAACATCCTGCGGGCGGCGGAGTGGACGCTGCCGCGCGAAGTGCCCATTCTCGGCGTCAACCTCGGACACGTCGGCTTTCTCGCGGAACTGGAATCCTCCCAAGTTGGGACACTGGTGGACACCGTGGCGCACCGCGCCTACGACGTCGAGGAACGCCTGACAGTCGATTGCGACGTGCTCGACCACGCCGGCGGAGAGGTCGTGTGGCGGTCGTTCGCGGTCAACGAGTGTTCCCTCGAAAAACGTTCGCGTCAGCGCATGATCGAGGTCCTCGTCCGGGTCGACGGCCGCCCGCTGAGCCGCTGGGCCACCGACGGCGTTCTTGTGGCCACCCCGACCGGTTCGACGGCCTACGCCTTTTCGGCGCATGGCCCGGTCATCTGGCCGGACGTCGACGCGCTGCTGTTCGTGCCGCTCTCCGCGCACGCACTGTTCGCGCGGCCGGTCGTGGTGAGCCCGACCTCCGTGGTGCAGGTGGAGTTGTTGCCCGGCGGCCCTGGAGGCGTCATCTGGTGCGACGGCCGTCGCAGCGTGGACGTGGAGGACGGCCAAGAGCTGTGCGTGCGGCGCGGCGCGCATCGCTTGCGGCTGGCCCGCACGTCCGAGCAGCCCTTCATCACGCGGCTGGTGCGCAAATTCGAACTGCCGGTCGACGGCTGGCGAGGGGCCGCCGAGCGGGATCGCATCCATGCTTCGTGAGCTGCGCATCGTTGACCTCGGAGTGATCGGTGAGGCGATGCTCGCCCCGAGCCCCGGGTTCACGGCTGTCACCGGCGAGACGGGCGCAGGCAAGACCATGATCGTCACCGGGCTGACGCTGCTCGGCGGGGCGAAGGCTGAGGCTCGGCTGATACGGGCCGGGGCGGCCCGGGCGCTGGTCGAAGGGGTATGGGCGATCGACGGCACCGCCGCCGCGCGCGTTGCTGAGCTTGGCGGCGAGGTGGATGTCGCAGCCAGCGGACTCGATGATGAGCCTTCGGATGCTGGTGAATCTTCGAGCGGCACGGGCGAACTGGTGTGTGGCACAGGCGATAGAGGCGGCACGGAGCGGGCTGAGTTTGAGTTCTCACACGCTCGCAACCAGTCCGCTGAAACTGGCGTTTCGGCGGACGGCCAGGCCCATCCGCGCTCGCTCCGCGAGAACTCAAACTCAGCCCGCTTGGCTGGCGACACGGGCGGGAGTGACGACGCAGACGTGGGGGGACTAGCTGGCGACTCAGACGGCCGTGGCGACGTCGACAGTGGCACGGCCGCAAGCAGATCGGGTGGCAACACGATCGAACTCGCCGACAACGCTGGCGGCGCGGGCGAGGTGCTCGTTTCGCGGCAACTGACGCCGTCGCGGTCGCGGCTGCTGATCGGCGGCGCGCAGGTGCCGCTGGCGCAGGCGGCCGATCTGTTGGGCGAGTGGGTGACGGTGCACGGCCAGTCGGAGCAGCTCCGGCTCGGCTCGCCGGAGCGACAGCGAGAGGTGTTGGACGCGTTCGCGGGGGAGGCCGTCAGCGTCCCGCTGGCCGCCTATCGCGACGACTACGAGGAACGCCGGCGGGCGGCCGCCAAGCTTGCCGAGCTGACCGAGCGGGCCGCCGAGCGCTTACGCGAACTCGACGTGTTGACGTTCGGACTGGACGAGATCCAGGCGGCGCAGCCGCAGCCCGGCGAGGACGACACGTTGCAGGCCGAGGCGGTCAAGCTGCAGGCGGTGGACGATCTGCGCCTGGCGGCGCGGGAGGCGGTCGTCGCACTGGCCGGTGACGATGACGCGTTCGACGCGCCGTCGGCGATGGGGCTTGTGGCTGAGGCGCGCAAGGCGCTGACGGGGGCTTTGGCGGCCGATCCGCAGTTGAAACCGCTGTCCGATCAACTGGCCGATGCCGCCGAGGCCATCGCGGACGCGTCCTCGACGCTGGCGAGTTATCTCGACGGGCTCGACGCCGACCCCGGGCGGCTGGAATGGATCGCCGGGCGGCTGGCGGAGCTGCAGCACCTCACGCGCAAGTACGGTGGCACGGTTGACTCTGTGCTGGCCTGGGCCGAGCAGGCGGCGGCGCGGGTCGCGGACCTCGGCTCCGACTCCGACAGCATCGACGAGCTGACGGCCCGGATCGCCAGCCTGGACGAGGCGTTGGCGAGCCGGGCGACGGTGATCACCCGGGAGCGCACCACGGCGGCGGCGCGGTTGGCCGAGCAGGTCGGCGACGAGCTGTCGGCCTTGGCCATGCCGTCCGCGACGCTGCGGTTCGAGGTCTCGCCCGCGTCGGCGCTCGGGCCCTATGGGGCGGACCACATCGCGTTGCTGTTCTCCGCCAACCCGGGGTCGGCGCCCGGGCCGCTGGGCAAGATCGCCTCCGGCGGTGAGCTGTCGCGCGTCCGGCTGGCGTTGGAGGTGGTGCTCGCCGGCGCGGCGGCTGAACGGTCTCGCACCGACGGGGCCGGTGGCGTCGTCTCTGCCGACGCTGGTGCGGGGGCTGGTCCCCGGTCGGCCAATGCGGGGCCGACGAAGCGCGCCGCCTCGTCCGGCGTTCGGCGGGGCCCGACGTTCGTCTTCGACGAAGTGGACGCTGGCGTCGGCGGCACGGTCGCGTTGGAGATCGGTCGTCGGCTGCGGCGGCTGGCCGAGCATGCCCAGGTGATCGTGGTGACCCACCTGGCGCAGGTGGCGGCGTTCGCCGATCGGCAGTTCGTGGTCCAGAAGGCGGACGACGGGCGTGTCACCACCAGCGGCGTCCGCGAGGTCGTGGGCGACGAGCGTCTCGATGTGCTCGCCCGCATGATGGGCGGCCTCGACGACAGCGAGTCGGCCCGAGCTCACGCCGCCGAGCTGTTGACCCTGGCCCGGAGCTGAGGCTCTGCGAAGCTGCCGGCTGGCGTCAGGCCACAGGCGAGACGTTGGTGGGCCGTGATCGCGGCGGCAAGGTGAGCGTGGCGCCGCGATCACGCGGGAAGGCCGGGTTGGTGCGCCGATTCGTCGGGCCTGACGCCGTCCGGTAACCTGGAGGCCCGTGGATAACAGAGCGATCACCAAGCACATATTCGTCACCGGGGGCGTCGTTTCCTCGCTCGGCAAGGGGCTGACAGCCTCAAGCCTGGGCAGTCTGCTCGTGGCTCGTGGCCTGCGGGTCACCATGCAGAAGCTCGACCCCTACCTCAACGTCGACCCGGGAACCATGAACCCGTTCCAGCACGGCGAAGTTTTCGTCACCGACGACGGCGCCGAGACCGACCTCGACATCGGCCACTACGAACGGTTCCTGAACGTCAGCCTGTCGGGTGCGGCCAACTGCACCACCGGCAAGGTGTACAGCCACGTCATCGCGAAGGAACGACGTGGTGATTTCCTCGGTGACACGGTTCAGGTGATCCCGCACATCACCAACGAGATCAAGGGCGAGATGCTCGCGATGACCGGTCCGACGGTCGACGTGGTCATCCACGAGATCGGCGGCACGGTGGGCGACATCGAATCGCTGCCGTTCCTGGAGGCGGCCCGGCAGGTGCGTCGTGACGTGGGCCGCGAGAACGTCATGTTCATCCATGTCTCGCTCGTGCCCTACATCGGGCCGAGCGGCGAACTCAAGACCAAGCCCACCCAGCACTCCGTCGCCGCCTTGCGGGAGGTCGGCATCACGCCGGACGCCATCGTGTGCCGCGCCAACCGGGACATTCCTGCCGACATCAAGCACAAGATCGCGAACATGTGCGACGTGGACGAGGAAGGCGTCATCTCGTGCCCCGACGCGCCGTCCATCTACGAGATCCCGAAGGTGCTGCACGCCGAAGGCCTGGACGCCTACGCGGTGCGTCGGCTCGGCGTCTCGTTCCGCGACGTCGACTGGACCCGGTGGAACGACCTGCTCGACCGCGTCCACCACCCGAAGAACGAGGTGACGATCGCGCTGGTCGGCAAGTACATCGACCTGCCGGACGCCTACCTGTCGGTGTGCGAGGCGATGCGGGCGGGCGGCTTCGCCAATTGGGCGAAGGTGGACATCCGCTGGGTCGCGTCCGACACCTGCGAGACGCCGGCCGGCGCCGCCGCCAACCTGAACGACGTGGATGGCATCGTGGTGCCCGGCGGGTTCGGCATCCGCGGCGTGGAAGGCAAGCTCGGCGCGCTCACGTACGCGCGCGAGAACGGCATCCCGACCCTGGGTCTGTGCCTGGGTTTGCAGTGCATGGTCATCGAAGCGGCTCGCAACCTCGTCGGGCTGCCGAACGCGGCGTCGACGGAATTCGACCCGGCGACGGACACGCCGGTGATCGCGACCATGGCCGAACAGGTGACCATCGTCGCCGGCGAGGGCGACATGGGCGCCACGATGCGGCTCGGCGCCTACCCGGCGGTGCTGGTCCCTGATTCGATCGTCGCGCGGGCGTACGGCACGACGACGGTGTCGGAGCGGCACCGTCACCGCTACGAGGTCAACAACGCCTATCGGGACCAGCTCGAAGCGGCGGGCTTGCACGTCTCGGGCACCTCGCCCGACGGGACTCTCGTCGAGTTCGTCGAGCTCGACCGCTCGATGCACCCTTACTACGTGGCCACCCAGGCGCATCCGGAGCTGAAGTCGCGTCCGACGCACCCGCACCCGCTGTTCGCTGGGCTGGTCGAGGCGGCTCTGGCGCGTCAGTCGGCCGGTCGCTCGTCCATCGAGGCGAACTGATGTCCCGCCGGGTCCTCACAGCCGACGAGCTGGCCGATCTGCCCGTCACCTGGCCGGTGGCGCGGCGCGAGGTGATGGCGAGCGGGCGTGTCATCACGGTCGTCGACGACGAGGTGCGCGAGCCGTCGGGTGGCACGATGTCGCGGCAGTACACCATGCATCCGGGGGCGGTGGGCGTCATCGCCTGGAACGACGACGACCAGATCGTCGTCGAGCGGCAGTACCGGCACCCGGCGGGTTTCCAGCTGATCGAGCCACCCGCCGGCCTGCTTGACCACAGCAGCGAGGCGTTCCTGACCGCGGCCCAGCGCGAGTTGAGCGAGGAGGCTGGGCTCGCGGCGGATCGTTGGCAAGTGCTCGTCGACATCTTCACGACGCCGGGTTCGTCGGAGGAGACGCTGCGCGTGTATCTCGCCCAAGGGCTGAGAGACACCAGCCGTCCGGCTGGCTTCGTGCTTGAAGACGAGGAGGCCGACATGGAGGTGTGCTGGGCCGCGCGGGCCGATCTCGTGGCGGCGGCCTACGCCGGACGTCTGCAAAACCCGACGATGGTGACCGGTGTGTTGGCCCTGGAAGCCGCGCGTCTGAGCGGCCGGTTGGACACGTTGCGGCCGGCCGACGCGCCCTGGCCGGCCCGCACGGTGCTCGGCAAGCGTCATGTCGACGCCATGTGAACGGCTCGTTCGGGCGTATCTCGACCAATTGGTGGTCGAACGTGGCGCCTCCGAGCACACGGTTGCAGGCTACCGGCGCGACCTTCGCCGGTACGTGGATTTTCTTGCGGCGCGCGGGCTGACCGACTTGGCCGAAGCCGGGGAGACAGACGTCGCCGATTTCGCCGCCGCGCTCCGGACGGGGGATGTCGGGCATCGGCCATTGGCGGCGTCGAGCGCGGCGCGGGCGTTGGCGGCCGTGCGCGGCTTGCACCGGTTCGCGGCGGCGGACGGGACCGTGGGCAGCGACGTGGCGACCGCCGTCCATCCGCCGAAACAGGGGCGCAGGCTGCCGAAAGCGCTGAGCGTCGATGAGGTGCGGGCGCTGCTCGACGCGCCGGACCGGACCACGGTCATCGGGCTGCGCGACGCGGCGCTGATGGAACTGCTCTATGGCACGGGGGCGCGCGTCTCGGAGATTCTCGCGCTCGACGTGGATGATGTGGCGTCTCCCCTGGCCGACCCGGACGCCGGCCTGCGGCTGTTCGGCAAAGGTCGCAAGGAACGGGTGGTGCCGCTCGGCTCGTACGCCCGGCGGGCGGTGGAAGCCTGGCTCGTCCGCGGCCGGCCGGCGTTGGCGCCACGGGCGACGAGCGCCAGCCCGGCGTTGCTGCTGAACTCGCGCGGCGCCCGGTTGGGCCGTCAATCGGCCTGGGCCGTGTTGCAAGAGAACGCCGCTGAGGCCGGACTACGCGACGACATCGGGCCGCACACCCTGCGCCACTCGTTCGCCACCCACCTGCTGGAAGGCGGCGCCGACGTGCGCGTCGTCCAGGAATTGCTCGGGCACTCGTCGGTGACGACGACCCAGATCTACACGCTGGTCACGGTCGATCACCTGCGCGAGGTGTTCATGGCCTCGCATCCGCGTGCCCGCTGAACCGGCCAGTTCGAGCGGTTCGACGGGCGGGAGCCGCTACAGCGCGGACAGCACCTCGTCGACCTCGGCCAGCAGGTCGGGGATCTCCAGGTGCTGCGGGCACAGCTCCAAGCAGGTCTCGCACTCCGTGCAGGCGTCGGCGCGGGCGGACAGGTCGGCGTTCGGCCCTGAGTACTCGTTCGCGGCGATGCCGGTGTTGCGGAACATCTCGTAGCGGTTGTAGATGTCGAACATGCCGGGGATGTCGACGCCGTGCGGGCAGGGCTGGCAGTAGCGGCAGCCCGTGCAGTCGATCGTCTTGTACGAGAGCAGCTTGTCGGCGGCCTGTCGCACCGCGGCGACCTCGGCCGGCGTGAGGGTGAACTGCTCCTGGGAGAAGATGGCGACGTTCTCCTTGACCTGGTCGAGCGTCGACATGCCCGAGAGCGTCATCATGACACCCGGCTGCGTCGTCACCCACTGCAACGCCCAGGCGGCCATGCTGCGCGTGGGGCAGGCGGACTGGAGGATGCTGGACACGTCGTCGGGCAGGTTGGCCAGGTGGCCGCCCCGGACCGGTTCCATGACGAGCGCCGGGATGCCGTGGTCGACCAGCGTCTGGTAGAGGTCGTGGGAGTGGAGGTGTTCGTCGTCGATGTAGTTGTGCTGGATCTGGGTGAAGTCCCAGTCGTAGGCATCCACGATCGGGGCGAAGTTCTCGGTGACGTCGTGGTAGGAGAAGCCGACGTGTTTGACCTGGCCTGACGCGCGGATCTTGGTGAGCCAATCCAAGACGTCGAGTTCCATGACTTTGTCGAAACGTTCTTTGCTGAGCGCGTGCAGCAGGTAGAAGTCGAAGTAGTCGGTCTGGCAGCGCCTGAGCTGCTCGTTGAAGAGCCGGTCGAAGTCGTCGGTCGTCTCGCACAGCCAGACCGGCATCTTGGTGGCGAGGTTGAAGCTGTCGCGCGGATAGGCGCTCAACGCCTCGCCGACGAAATACTGCGACTCCTCATCGTGGTAGCCCCACGCCGTGTCGAAGTAGTTGACCCCGTGGCTGTAGGCGTAATCCAGCATGGCCGTCGCCTCGGTGCGCTCGATCTTGCCGTCCTTGACCGGGAAACGCATACAGCCGAAGCCGAGCACCGAGAGGTCAACGCCGAGCTTGTCGAACTTTCTGTAGTGCATGGTCGCTCTCTTTCGCCTGTTGTCCCCGTATGGCCAGGGCCGCTGGCAAGGGTCTCATGTCCTCACCGAACAGCGTCAGCCGGCACGGCGGGACTCTTCATCTGTTCGCAACGTACCCCAGCGGCGCGGTGGGCGCAAAAGAGCGTCGGGTCATGGGGCGTCCGCCGGGACGGCACCCAGGCGTCATGCCGTCGGAGTGGCTTGCGCGCGAGCGCCAAGGCCTGTTTGCCGATCCACGTGGCGACGGTCGCGACGCACCAGACGAGCAGCACGGCCGCCAGTGTGGCCAGGAATGTGGGCAGGGCAGGCGTGAGGGCGTCGACGACCGGGCCGACCAACGCTTGGCGGGTGATCTCGTCGATGATGTAGACGCCGAACGTGCAGGAGCCGAGCGTCGTGAGGAGCCGGCGCAGCCAGGGTCGCGGCGACGCGTGCCGGAACGCCACGCCGACCAGCGCGAACAAGGTCGCGGCCGGGAGGGCGACCAGCGCGTCCAGGTAGGTCTCGCTCGCCGGATCGCCGGTCTGACGGCCGTCGACCACCACGAGCACGCCGGTCACGATGAGTGCGGCCACGCTGGCGAGCGCCCCCGCGGCGAGCTGGCGCCTGTGGATTCGCCCGTCCACGATCGCGTTGTGCAACGCGTATCCGGTCAGCGGGTAGAAGACGATTTGGCTGAGGAAGGGAAGGGCGAGGAACGGGCTGGCCTTGGTGTGCCCGGCCGTCGCGATGAGGCTGCTGAGCAACTGGAACGCCACCTGGAGCCCGAAGAGATAGCGGTAGTGCACGGGTTGCGCCGTCCTGGCCACGAGGCGGAGCAGCGGCAAGGCGATCAGGAACATCATGTAGATGTAGAGGTACCAATACGGCGGGATGAGCGGGTTGGCGTAGGTCATCGCGAAGAAGTTCCCGATGCTGGGGGCGGCGATGGACCGGCCGGGGTAGTAGCCGACGCAGATGAGCGCATATTGGGCGACGGACGCGAGCAGCGTCACGAGCACGATGCGTGGCAGCCGCTTGGCCCAGATGACCCGGATCGGTTCGTCCTTGCCGAGCAGCACGGCGCCCGACACCATGAGAAAGCAGGGCACCGCCACCTTGCACAGTTCGCTCGCCGCCAGTTCGGGCACGCCGAACGGTCCTCGGCCGAGCGACTGCCCGAAGCGGAGAAAAGCACGCGAGCCGGTGTGGTTGAAGATGACGCAGATGATCGCCACGACACGCAACACTTCGAGGTAGACGTACCTCTTGCGGGATCGTGGCACGAATCGTCCTTTCGTTCGCCCTGGAGCGGGTCAGATGCGCGCCTGCGGCTCGGCAAGGTCTGAAACACTCGGAGAATGGGGACGGGTGGACGCGCCGTCCATCGACGCTACCATCTGGTCGAAGCCGGTGGCGGACGCGTCGGGTGCGCGCGGGCCGGGAGTCGTCCCCGCTGGCGCCTGGCTCGGGCTGGCGAAGAGGCGTCGGGCGGAGGAAACTGGCGGCATGGCTGAACTCGTCACTGTGCACGTCGATGGCGACGTGACCACGATCACCCTCGACAACCCCGCGAAACGCAACGCGCTCTCCGCCGCGATGATGCGGGAGCTCCGCGACGTGTTCACCGCCGTGGGCCAGACCCAGACGCTCGCCGTCGTGCTGGCGGCCAGCGGGCCGGTGTTCTCCGCCGGGCACGACCTCGCGGAGCTCGTCGGCGTCGATCTGATGGCAGCGCGGGCCATTTTCGGCACCTGCGTGGAGATGGTCGAGGCGCTGCACGCCATGCCGCAACCGGTGGTGGCGCGGGTGCAGGGGGCGGCGGCCGCGGCCGGCTGCCAACTCGTCGCGAGCTGCGACCTGGCCGTCGCCGCCGAGTCGGCTGCCTTCAGCCTGCCCGGCACCAAACGTGGGCTGTTCTGCCACACGCCGCTGGTGGCCGTGGAGCGTTTGATCGGACCTAGGCGGGCGTTGGAGATGGCGTTGACCGGCGATCCGGTCGACGCGGCCACCGCCGCCGCCTGGGGGCTGGTCAACCAGGTCGTCCCCGATCCAACGCTGGACGAGGCCGTGAAGAGTCTTGTCCAGCGCATCCTCGACGCGGGCAGCCCCTACGCCCGTGGGCTGGGCAAGCAGACGTTCTACGCACAGATCGGTCTGTCGGAGCGTCAGGCGTACGAGTTGGCCGGGGAAGTCGTCGCCATGAACGCCGTGCTGCCGGACGCGCAGGAAGGCTTCACGTCGTTCACCCAGAAGCGCCAGCCGGTTTTCCGGATGCCGCCGAACGTCCCGAGCCGGTGACCGAGCCGCCTGGTGCGTCCGGCTCATATGTCGACACATGGACATGAGACATTAGAGTGGACGGATGAGAAAGAGCAACGCCGACGCCCTCATTGAGATCGATGCTCCTGAGGGTGTCGAAGGAACGATGGGGCCGACAGGTCGGCCGTGGCCGATGCTGCCGGAACCGTCCGTGCCCGACCCAGGCGCCCAAAAGCACGCGCTCATCATCGCCATGTGCAACCAGAAAGGCGGGGTCGGCAAGACCACGACGGCAATCAACCTCGGCGCCGCCTTGGCTGAGACCGGCCGGCGCGTCCTGCTGGTCGACTTCGACCCTCAGGGCTCGCTGTCGGTGGGCCTCGGCATCAATCCCCACACGCTCGATCTGTCGGTGTACGACCTGCTCGTGCGCAAAGGCGTCGACATCGACGACGTGATCCAGCCGACGGGCAGCGACGGGCTCGACCTGCTGCCGTCCAACATCGACCTGTCCGCCGCCGAGATGCAGCTCGTCAGCGAGGTGGCTCGCGAGCAGAGCCTGGCGCGAGTGCTCGCTCCGGTGCGCGACCGTTACGACGTCATCCTGATCGACTGCGCGCCGTCGCTCGGCCTGTTGACCATCAACGCGTTGACGACAGCCGACCGTGTGTTGGTGCCGCTCGAACTGGAGTTTTTCGCCCTGCGCGGCGTCGCGCTGCTGACCGACACCATCGAAAAGGTGCAGGAACGCCTCAACCCAGACCTGACGATCGTCGGCATCGTCGGGACGATGTACGACTCGCGCACGCTGCACAGCCGTGAGGTGTTGGAGCGCGTGGTGGAGGCGTTCGGCGACCTCGTCTTTTACACGGTGATCCGGCGCACGATCAAGTTCCCCGAGACCACGGTGGCTGGGGAGCCGATCACCAGCTACGCCCCGTCGTCGGCGGGCGCCGCGGCCTACCGTCTCCTGGCGAAGGAGGTGTTGGCGAGATGCCCGGCGGCCTGATGACGCCGTCCAGCGGCCGCGTCAACCATTCGGAGAAGATCACCGTCTACATCAGCAGCGAAGAGTTGGTGTCTTTGGAGAGCACCCGCTTGATGCTGCGGGCCCGGCACGGGATCGTCGTCGACCGCGGGCACCTCGTCCGTGAAGCCATCCGTCTCTCCCTGGCTGATTTCGCCGCGAACGGTGAGCAGTCGGCGCTCGTCAAGGGGCTGTCTTCGTGAGTCTCGGCCTCGTCGAAGACGAGCGGTCGGATTCGTTCACCGTGCGTCTGACCAACTTCGAGGGGCCGTTCGATCTGTTGCTGCAACTGATCACGCGCCGCAAGCTCGACATCACCGAGGTGTCGCTGTCCATCGTCACCGACGAGTTCATCGCGCACGTCCGCGACGCTCAGTCGAGGCTGGGGAACAAGTGGAGCCTCGACCAGACCAGCCAGTTCGTGGTGGTCGCGGCCACGCTGCTCGACCTCAAGGCCGCCCGGCTGCTGCCGCAGGGCGAAGTCGAAGACCCGGAAGACCTGGCCCTGCTGGAGGCGCGTGACCTGCTGTTCGCCCGGTTGCTGCAGTACCGCGCCTTCAAGATCGTCAGCGGCTGGATCAGCGAGACGCTGACGGAGCAGAGCCGTCATGTCGCCCGCCCGGGCGGGCTGGAGGAACGCTACGCCGACCTGCTCCCCGAGGTCGATCTGACGGGCCTGGCCGACCACCTTGCGTTCCTCGCGGCCAAGGCGATGACGCCGAAGGCGCCGGACATCGTCTCGCTCGCGCACCTGCACATGCCTCGCGTGAGCGTCCGCGAGCAGGCCGATCTCATCGTGACGAGGTTGCGTGAGCACAACGCGCTGACGTTTCGGGCGCTCACGGCGGACGCGGCGGACAAACTGGTCGTGGTGGCGCGGTTCCTCGCGCTGCTCGACCTCTATCGCGGCAAGGTGCTCGCGTTCGAGCAGCTCAGCCCTCTGGGAGAGCTCACCATCCGCTGGCTCGGCGGCGACGTCGACGACCAAGTCGGCGCGGAATTCGACGAGGACGCGGACAGCACGAGAGAAGAGACACGTGATGAGTGAACAAAACGGGCCCGAGGGGGCGCGGAATGGTGACACGCACGTCGCTGGCCTGCTGGAGGCGCTGCTGCTGATGGCGACCGAGCCGATGCCGACCGCCGAACTTGCCGAGGCCGCCGGTCTGCCCGAGGACGAGACCGAGCAGGAGCTGCGGCAGTTGGCAGCGTTCTACGACGAGACGCAGCGTGGGTTTGAGCTGCGACGCGTCGGCATGGGCTGGCGTTACTACACCCGTGACATCTACGCCGACGCCATCGGCCATTGGCTGTTGGAAGGCCAGCAGGGCAAGCTCTCGCAGGCCGCCTTGGAAACCTTGGCGGTGGTCGCTTACTTGCAGCCGGTGTCGCGAGGGCGGGTGTCGGCTGTCCGCGGCGTCAACGTGGACGGCGTCATGCGGACGCTCGCGACGCGCGACCTCATCGAAGAAGCCGGACGGGACGAGACGACCGGCGCGCGACTGTTCGCGACCACCGCGACGTTCCTGGAAAAGATGGGGCTGACGAGTCTCGACGAGCTGCCGCCGGTCGCGCCCTATCTGCCGGACGCGACCGTCCTGGAGGCGGAACTGGCCGATTTGGCCCAGCCGGCGCTGGTTCCGGTCGACGCCAGCCTTGGCGCCGGGGCTGCCGCCGTCCGGACCGACGATCCTGTCGCTGGCTCAAGCGACTCGCCGGTGTCTTCGGAGGGCGGCTCCGCTTCTCGGAGGCCAGAAGCCGCCGCATCTGTTCCGACGAGACCGACTGGGGAAGGCGCATGAGCGAAGACGACGGACGCATCCGGCTACAGAAGGCGCTGGCACAGGCGGGCATCGCCTCCCGGCGGGCCAGTGAAGAGCTGATCGACCGGGGGGCCGTGGAGGTCAACGGACGGCTCGTCACCGAACAGGGCACCCGGGTGGACCCGGCCACCGACGTCATCAAGGTGGACGGACGGCGCATCCCGCCGGTGCGGCGGCACCTGTATCTCGCTGTCAACAAGCCGCGCGGCGTGGTCTCGACGATGAGCGACCCGCAGGGGCGGCCGACCTTGACCGACCTGCTCGGGCACCGGGGCAAGGAACGGCTGTTCCACGTCGGGCGTCTCGACGCCGACACCGAGGGGCTGATCCTGCTGACGAACGACGGCGAGTTCGCGCAACGGATGACCCACCCGTCGTACGAGGTGAACAAGACCTACGTGGCGCAGGTCGCGGGCGCCGTCGAACAGCCGGCGCTTCGCCGGTTGCGCACCGGTGTGTCGCTCGACGACGGTCCCATCAAAGCCGACAAGGTGCGGTTGCTGCAACGGGCCGCGGGGAAGTCGCTCGTGGAGGTGACCCTGCATTCCGGGCGCAACCGGGTGGTGCGGCGCATGTTCGACGTCATTGGCCACCCGGTCACTCGCTTGACGCGGACGACCATTGGCCCGGTCCATCTGGGGAATCTCCGGCCGGGGCAGGTCCGTGACCTCACCGGCGAAGAATTAGGCGGCCTATTCGGTTTGGTTGATCTGTGATGACGCGGTTGGCTCGCTCGGCCGGCGTCGCGGGCACGTCAGCCGCCCGCCCGAGGCGTCGGGATGAGGTTGCGGTCGGTCTGGCTCGCGCGGAATAGCTCTTGTCGCCGCTGGTCGGCTACAGTCGTCGCGTGTCTCAACGTCATTCCGTCTTGATTTCTGTCGCCGCTGTCGCCGTGCTCGTGAGCTTCGCTGGTTGCGGCGGTCCGGCAGACACACCGAGCGCGTCCCCCACGCCGTCCACCGCCGCGTCGGCTTCACCGTCCGCCTCGCCCACGCCGTCCGCGTCACCCGTTCCGACGTCGGACAACTTGGACGGCATCAAGGTGACGGGCGAGGCGCTGAAAGCGCCGAAGGTGACGTTCAAGACGCCGTTCACCATCGACAAGACCCGCACCAAGGTGCTGAAGCAGGGCCAGGGCGCAACGGTGGACGCCACCGGCTTCGTTGAGCTCCAGTACGCGGGCATCGACGGGCGCACCGGCAAGGAGTTCGACAGCTCGTTCACCAGCGGCAAGCCCGCGGAGTTCCCACTGCAGGGGGTCATTCCCGGTTTCTCGACGGGGCTCGCCGGGCAGAAGGTCGGCAGCCGGGTGCTGATCGGCATGCCAGGCAGCGACGCCTATGACGCCGCCGGGGGCA
>QMCE01001916.1_pt1 | contig 18891 bp, 17 predicted proteins | sample 1821851 | NCBI WGS metagenome assembly QMCE01 (sample SAMN09453174, study PRJNA476694) | Termite gut metagenome, whole genome shotgun sequencing project. | isolation source: worker | host: Odontotermes sp. | place: South Africa:Pretoria | collected 2016-01-28
CGGGCCGAGGTGAGCCTGAGGTCCTCCTCCCCTATCGCGTTCCGGCAGGAGGCCAGATTCTCGCGCAGCGCGTCCAGATCGGTCATGTTGGCCAGGACTGCCGATTCGCTCTCGTCCACCCGGATTTTCAAATCCTTGATCCGATCGGTGACGATGCGGAATTCGCGCTGGTTCTTGATGCTCTTGAGCTTCTTCTCCTGATCCGCGACCTCGGCCTCGGCCGCGCGAATCTCCATGTTCATCCTGTCGGCGGAAAACGCCCTGTCCTTGATGGTTCGCTCGATCTCCCTGGATCGCTCGCGCGCCTCCTCGACCTTCTTCTCCTGCGCCCCCACCTCGCGGGCGATCTCCTGCAGGCGCAGCTTGCCCCGCACTATGCGGCGGTCGATACGGTTCAGCTCCAGCATTGCGTGCATCACATCGCTCATATCCCGCTCTCCATGCGCGGATGAGAAGCGCAGCTTCTCATGTCCGCATCGCCACACCCATGCCGCGCAGCTCCTGCTTCATCCTGTCGGGCGAACGGCCGTCTATATGCGCCATCGAGGCGATAAGCGCCGCGTCGGCGCGGCCGACAGTCAATGCGTCCCGAAGATGCTCCACCCGCCCCGCGCCGCCCGAGGCGACCACCGGCACGGCTATCGCTTCCGCCACCTTCCGCGTGATCTCCAGATCATAGCCGTCGCGCGCGCCGTCGGCGTCTATCGAATTGAGGCAGATTTCCCCCGCCCCCAAATCCACCGCGCGCCGAGCCCACTCCACAACGTCCATCCCGGCGGGCGTCCTGCCGCCCCGGACCACCACCTCGCAGCCCGAGGGAAAGCGGGAATCATCGGGGCGGCGTTTCGCGTCGAGGCCGAGAACAATGCACTGGTTGCCGAATTCCTTCGCCCCCTGGCGGATGATGTCCGGGTCGCGGACAGCCAGGGAATTGAGAGACACTTTGTCCGCGCCCGCGAGAAGGGCGTCGTGCATGTCCCCGAGGGAGCCCAGGCCGCCGCCGACGGTGAAGGGGATGAAAATCTGCTCCGCGACCCTGTGCACCACGCCGATGTCGATGGGACGGCTCTCCGCCGAGGCGGTGATGTCGTAAAACACCATCTCGTCCACGCCCTGCTCGTAATAGCGCCGCGCGAGGGAAACCGGATCGCCCACATCGACATTGCCTTCGAAGCGGACGCCCTTGGTGACTTTGCCGCCCCGGATGTCCAGGCAGATGACGAGCCGTTTCATCAGCATGGCGCCGTTCTCCCGTCCCAGCGGAGAAACCGCCGCAGCATGGCCAGACCCGTCTCGCCGCTCTTCTCGGGATGGAACTGGGCCGCGAACAGGGAGCCCTTTCCCGCCATCGACGCGAAGGCGACGCCGGCGTATTCGGTCACGCCGTGGACGATGTCCGCCGCGCCGTCCCCGGCCGGTTCGGCGTAATACGAATGCACAAAGTAAAAATCCCCGCCGCGGGGCGTCTCCGCGCTGTCAGGATTGTCCGGATCATCCTGAAGCAGAGGATGCCTTTTCGGCATGGCCGCGTGGTTCCAGCCCATGTGCGGGACTTTTTCCGCGACCGGGTCGGGGGGGCTGAAACGCCGGACGCGGCCGGGCAGGATGCCCAGGGCGTCGACGCCGCCGTCCTCTTCGGAATGGTCGAAAAGAAGCTGCATCCCGACGCAGATGGCCAGAACAGGCTTCCCCGCCGCCACGGCGTCCCGGAGCGCGCTGTCGAACCCCCGCGCCCTGAGGTTCGCCATGCAGTGCGCCGCCGTGCCGACGCCGGGAAAGACGATGCGCTCCGCCCGCGCCGCAGCCGCAGCGTCCCGGACGAATTCCGGTTCGCCGCCGACCCGGCGCAGGGCGAGGCGGACGCTTTCGATATTCCCCGCGTCGTAGTCGAGAATGGCCAGCATGGGTTCCTCAATTGGCGGCGGCGACTGCCAAATTTTGTCTGAGTTCTTTATTCATTGACCTGTACGATCCTCTTGCGGATACAGCAATTCGCCGTGCTGCATGACCTCGTCCACAAAACCGCTTCTGTCGGTCGCGCTGTCGAGGAGGACAGGCTCGATAGCGGAACTGATTCGTCTGCGCAGATTCGAAAGCCGCGTATAGGTTTGGAACCAGTCGCCTGTGAAATGCGTAAAAATCACGGCGACATCTATATCGCTCTCCTCCCCGCCCATGCCTTTTGCGTATGAACCGTACAAAATCACCTTGTCCGGATTCATCTCCTTGACGACAAGGGCGGCGTATCGCGAGGCCAGGTCTACAGCGTCTTTTTGATCCATTGCAGAAACGCCTCCGTCCGCGCTATATACTCCGCGCACTTTTCGTCGTTCAGCATTTTCGCAAGCGCTTCATAATTCGACGGATACCTCGATTCAACAGAGAGCGGATACAATTCGTCAAGAAGGGAATTCCGCTCGTCATCCAGTTCGGGCTCGATGCCGCCCAATTCCGCGAGGCGCACGAGATCGTGGCTTTTCGGGGGAAAAACGCCGCGCTTCGCAATCACGGCCTTCAATGCCTTTTCCACCGTTTGCTGGCACATGAAACCGACATAGAGATACCGGCCTGTTTGCCTCATGGCCCTGGCGGTTTCAAGATCGTATTCAGCGCGTTCAATCCAATACCCGGATCGATCCGACCCGCTCTCGTTCATCCCGATCCTCTCCGGAAGCTGCGGGGAACAGACCCTCACGAACGGTTCAGTTCCTCGTCCAGCAACGCCCCAATCGCCTTCGGATCGCCCTTCTTTTTCAATTCCTTCATCACGCGGCCGAACAGGGCGTTCTTCACCGCCGTCTTGCCGCCCCTGTACTCCGCAACCATCGACGCGCATTCGGCCAGAACCTTGACGATGGCGGCGCGGGCCGCGTCGTCGTTCCGCTCAAGAATCAAATCCTCCGCGCGGGCGATCTCCTCAGCCGCGCCGCCGTTGTTGTACAGGCGGTCAAGCACCCTGCGGAAGCCTTCGGCGTTGATTGCGCCGCTCTCCTGGAGAAGAACCGCGTCGCGGAACGAATCCGGCCCGATCTTCGACGCGTCGAGAGGGACGTTTGTGGAATTGGACAGGGCGAAGACGTCCTTGATCAGCCGCTTCGCCATAAGAACCGTCCTGTCAGGAGACGCCTCGGACGCGGCGCGGAGAAAGCCCAGCGCGTCGTTCCGGGACAACGCGTCCACATCCGCGTCGGACAGGCCCGCCTCCCGGAGACGCGCGACATAGTCCTCGTAGGGGACAGGCATCGCGCCCCGCTCCCTGTCGACCCACTCCGGCGCGACGCGGGCGGGCGGCAGATCGGGATCGGGAAAATACCGGTAATCGTGGGCGTTTTCCTTCGAACGCTGCGGGAACGTCTCCTGTTTGACGTCGTCCCAGCCCATCGTCTGCTGCGTCAGCGTGCCGCCCGACTCGATGACCTCAGCGTGGCGCTTCGCCTCGTATTCCACGGCGGAGCGCATGTGGTTGAAACCCGCCTGATTCTTGATCTCGGTGCGGACGCCCAGCGTCTTCGAGCCTTTCGGCGCGATGGAGACGTTGGCCTCCACCCGCATCTCGCCGTGCTGGAGGCGGCAGCGGGATATGCCGTTGTAGACGAGAATCGCGCGGAGCTTCCGGACGTATTCCTCCGCCTCGCGCCCTGACTTGAGGACAGGCTCGGTGACGATTTCCATCAGCGGCGTCGAACTGCGGTTCATGTCGATGTGGGTCGCGCCGCCGACGTGCAGGAGCCGCGCCGTGTCTTCCTCAAGGTGCAGGCGGCGGATGACGACCTTCTTTTCCTTCCCGTCGTCTCCGGTGATGGCGATCCAGCCCCATTCCCCAAGGGGCTGGACATACTGCGAAATCTGGTAGCCTTTCACCAGATCGGGGTAAATATAGTTCTTCCGCTCGAACCAGATGACTTCGTTGATCGTGCAGTTGAGGGCGAGCGCGGCCCTGACGCCCAGCCGCACCGCCTCCCTGTTGATGACGGGGAGCGATCCCGGAAGGCCCAGGCACACCGGGCAGGACGCGTGGTTCGGAGGATAGTCCTGCGGCGCGTTGGGGCAGGAGCAGAACATCTTGGTCCGCGTGCCCAGTTCGACGTGGACTTCGACGCCCACGGTGGTTTCGTATGTGTCGCTCATTTCGCGGCCTCCGGTGCGGCTTTTGTCCAGGGAGCGCCGGGCAGGCGGGCGTTTTGCTCCGCCGCGCGGGCGATGCGGTAGAGGATGTCCTCGCGGAACGGCGCGCCCATGGCCTGAACCCCGGCGGGCAGGCCCTCGAACGCCCCGACGGGAAAGGCGAGCGAGGGAACGCCGGCCAGGTTCGCGGGCAGGGTGAACACGTCGCCGAGATAGTTTTCCAGCACGCCGGTCTCCGCCCCGAGCGCGCGCGGGGGCTGCGGGGAGACAGGCATGAGGACGGCGTCGAGGCCGCTGTCGAAGAGCGCGGCCAGCTCCCGCGTGAGCAGGCGGCGCGCCCGGACCGCCTTGAGGTAGTAGGCGTCGTAATAGCCCTTGGAGAGGGCGTAGGAGCCCATCATGATGCGGCGCTTCACTTCGTCGCCGAAGCGTTTGCGCGTCTCGCCGTAGACGTCCCAGAGGTCGGAGCCGTTCGCCCGCTCGCCGTAGCGGACGCCGTCGAATTTCGTCATGTTGGTCGAGGCTTCGCAGCAGTTGATGATGTAGTAGGCCGCGACGCCGTAGTCGATGAGGGGGACGGTGATTTCGCGTATGTCCGCCCCGCCGTCGCGGCAGATGTCCACCGCGCGCCGGAGCGCCCCCGCCATGACGGGAGACAGGCCCGTATGGCCCAGCAGTCCGGGGTCGAAGCCGATGCGCAGCCCCTTCACGCCGCTTTCGATGCCGGGAAGGCAGGGCGCGGCCGCGCCGGCGTTGACCGCCGAGGTCGAATCGCGCGGATCGTGCCCGGAGAGGACGTCCATGAGCAGGGCGTTGTCCCGCGCGGTGCGGGTGAGGGGGCCGACCTGATCGAGGCTGGAGGCGAGCGCGCCCACCCCGTAGCGCGAGACCCGGCCGTAGGTCGGCTTCATCCCGACAAGGCCGCAGAACGCCGCAGGCTGCCGCACCGAGCCGCCCGTGTCGGAGCCGAGGGCGGCGAGCGCGCCGCCGTAGGCCACGATCGCCGCGCTGCCGCTTGAGGAGCCGCCCGGAACGCGGGCCGGGTTCCACGGGTTGCGGGTGGGGCCGTAGGCGGAGTTTTCGCCCGACGCGCCCATGGCGAATTCGTCCATGTTGGTTTTGGCGTTGACGATGCCGCCGGCCGCGAGGAGTTTGTCCACGACCGCCGCGTTGTAGGGCGGGACGAAGTTGTCCAGATGGCGGCTGCCGCAGGTCGAGCGGACGCCCCTGGTCATGATGCAGTCCTTGAGGGCGATGGGCGCTCCCGAGAGGGGGCGGGCGGGGGCGGGGTTCGCCGCCGCGCACGCGCGGGCCGCGTCGTCGTTCCGCGTGATGACGGCGTTGATGGCCGGTTCAAAGGCGTCCATCCGCGCGAACGAGGCTTCCAGCAGATCGGCGGGCGTGAATTCGCCCTTTTCCAGCCCGGAGCAGGCCTGTTCGAGGCTCATCTGGGCGAATTGTTCTGGCGTGATGGTCATGGCGTCGTCTTTCCATTGTTTCAGAATCTGTCGCTGCATTCGCAAAAGTTCAGACGAAAATGGGCTTGGTGACGAATGCGCCGGCCTGGGGGTCGAACGCGCCGCCGGAAAGCGATTCCAGTTCCTCCGGGGTGAGGCATGACCCCGGGACGTCCTCTCGGAGTTCGGCATAGCCGCCTGCTCCGACTTCCATGGGATCGACGCCGGAGACGTCCAGTTCGTCCAGTTTGCGGACATAGTCGAGAACGGACGACATGTCGCCGGACAGGCGTTGGGCGTCCTCGGGGGAAATGTGGATGCGGAGCATTTCGGCGAGGGCCATTGTTTCCGTGGCGTCTATGAGCATAAGGAAGCTCCTTTGCAATCTGGCCGCAAAAATCGGGCCGAATGATTCTATCCGCAATGACTCCCTCTTTCCATAGGGAACCTCCAAAAATATTCTCCGTTTGCTGAAAACATTGAAAGACTCCCGCTCCGGAAAGGCAATTTGCTGATGTTTCATGAGGTCATCCCGAGAGCCTCGGGCTCCGAAGGGGACAGACGATGACTGGCATAGCGTTCATATTCATAACCGTGGTCATGGGGGTGTTCGCCGGAAGCGCCGCGATGGGCGGAGAACCGGTCATGGCCATGCGAGGCAATCCGCCCGATGGGTCTGCGCCGACGAATTTGCTGATCGGCATCCGGCCGGGCGGCGCGGGAGAGGAACCGGCGCGCGCCCCTGCCGAAACGCTGGCAGCGCCGGGGGTTGAGGAGCCCATGGGGAAGGGCCGCGAGGCCCGGCTGGAGAGCCTTCTCCAGTGGAAGGACCACTGCGCGCGCACGCCCCGCCTTGTCGCGGGGCAGGCGCTCCCGGTGGCGTGCGACGCCCGCTTCGGCCTTGTCCCGAGGTTTGTGGAAAGGCGGAAGAGCGGCGCGGCGCGGTTCATCGAACTGCTTTTTGAAGGAACAGTTCCCGGCACGACTCTCGCCCGGTGACGCTGTTCCTTTTATATAAAAAACCGCCAACCCGAGCGCAGCGCTTGACACCCCCCTCCGGGGTCCGGGCAGGGCAGGATCGCGGGGCGACGGCCGGGACGCCGGGCCGGACGCAGCGCGGTTGACGCCTTCCCGCGACCGGAAACGCCGGCGGGCCGATGTCCGGCGCTGCGTTGGAGGTGGCGGTTTTTTTGTTTCATCGTCGAACGCTTTGCGTACCATACGATATGCCGGAGATTCGGCACGGCGTCGAGCACGGCGCCGTTGTCTTGTATAGTCATGTTATCGTGCACCGCGTATCGTATACCGCAGAGTAAGGCAGGAAAATGAACAACAGACGTATCGCTCCCTCCCTTGTCGCCATTTCCCTTGCAACGTTTATTTTCTGTCTCGCCCATGCCGCCGAGGGCGGCATGCCCGATCCCGTCGTCGGCGTCGTCCCGATCGCGCCGGGCGAGGTCGTCATAACCCAGGAATTGAACGGCCGCGTCACGCCGTTCCTCATCGCCGAGGTCAGGCCGCAGGTCAACGGCATCATCCTCGACCGGCTTTTCGAGGAAGGCTCCGACGTCAGGGCGGATCAGCAACTCTACCAGATCGACCCCGCCATGTACGAGGCGACCCTCGCGTCCGCGCAGGCCACCCTCGCCAAGGCTCTCGCGAACGTCGACGTCACCGACGCCAAACTCGCCCGCTACAACCGCCTCGTCCGGGCCAACGCGGTCAACCAGCAGGAATACGACGAGGTCGAGGCCGCCAGCAAACAGGCCCAGGCCGAGGTGGGCTACGCCGAGGCGCAGGTCCGCATCGCGCAGATCAACGTCGATTACGCCAAGGTGCTCTCCCCGATTTCGGGCCGCATCGGGAAGTCCAGCGTCACCAGGGGCGCATTGGTGAACGCCAACCAGGCCGCGCCCCTCGCGGTCGTGCAGCAGCTCGATCCGATTTACGTCGATGTCGCGCAGCCTGTCTCAAGCCTCGGGAATTTCCGGAAGATCGGCGGCGGCGCGGCCGCGCTGGAAAACACCGGCGAATCCCACGCCGAGATGCGCCTCGTCCTCGACGACGGCACGGTCTATTCGGAAACAGGCAGGGTGCTTTTCGCCGACGTCACCGTGGATCAGACGACAGGGTCGATTTCCCTCAGGGCCGAGTTTCCCAATCCCCGCCACGTCCTGCTTCCCGGCATGTACGTCTCCGCGCTCCTCGATGTGGACAGGATCCCGGACGCGATCACGATTCCGCAGCGCGCCCTCATGCGCGATCCGGACGGGTCGGCGTTCGTCTACGCCGTCTCCCCGGACAACACGGTCGCCAAACGCCCCGTCGCCGCGCCCCGCACCGTCGGCGAAGCCTGGCTCGTCGCCGAAGGCCTCGCGGCCGGAGACAGGATCGTCGTCGACGGCGTGCAGCGCATCCGCATCGTCCCCGGAGCGCCCGCGCCGAAGGTCAATCCCGTCCCCGCCGACGGGAAGTGACGGGAGCGGCGCAGCTTTTTCCCCTTGATCCGCGTCTCGACAGAACCTAACACTCAGGATTGCACACCATCATGGCAAAATTCTTCATCAACCGCCCCATCTTCGCCTGGGTCATCGCGATCGTGATGATGCTGGCCGGAGTCATCTGCATCGCCCGGCTTCCCGTCGCGCAGTATCCGGACATCGCCATGCCGGCCGTGTCCATCAACGCCGTCTATCCCGGCGCCAGCGCCGAGACCCTGTCGAACACCGTCACCCAGGTGATCGAGCAGAACATGAACGGCATCGACAACCTGCTCTACATGTCCTCGTCCAGCGAATCCAGCGGCAGGGTAACCATCACCCTGACCTTCCAGACCGGAACAGACCCCGACATCGCCCAGGTGCAGGTGCAGAACAAGCTCCAGCTCGCCACGCCGATGCTTCCCGCCGAGGTGCAGCGGCAGGGCATCCAGGTGCAGAAGTCCAGCGCCAGCTTCCTGATGGTCGCGGGCTTCATCTCCATGGACCGCTCCATGAGCGAGGCCGACATCGCCGACTACGTCAACACCTATCTCAAGGACACGACCAGCCGCCTGCCCGGCGTGGGCGAGGTGACGGTGTTCGGCGCGGAGCGCTCCATGCGCATCTGGGTCGATCCCGCGAAGCTGTCGAACTACTCCCTCACCCTCGCGGACATCCAGGCCGTCATCCAGAAGCAGAACCTCCAGGTGTCGTCCGGACAGCTGGGCGGCATGCCGCAGGACGGCGAGAGGGAGCTCAACGCCGCCATCATCGCCCAGTCGCAGCTCCAGACAGTCGACGAATTCGAAAACATGCTCATCCGCGTCAACCAGGACGGATCGGCCCTCAGGATGAAGGACGTCGCCCGCGTCGAACTGGGGCAGGACGGCTACGAATTCACCGGCCGCTACAACGGCATGCCCTCCTCCGGCATGGGCATCAAGCTGGCCTCGGGCGCGAACGCCCTGACCACGGCCGACGTCATCAAGCGGTATCTGGACGAGTCGAAGCGCTTCTTCCCCGCGGGGCTCGAATGCGTCTTCCCCTACGACACCACGCCGTTCGTCCGCATCTCCATCACGTCCGTCGTCCACACGCTCATCGAAGCCATCGTCCTCGTGGTGCTCATCCTCTATCTTTTTCTGCAGAATTGGCGCACCACGCTCATCCCCTCCATCGCCGTGCCGGTCGTGCTTCTCGGATCGTTCGCCGCGCTTCTGGCGTTCGGCTTCACCATCAACACCCTGACCATGCTCGGCATGGTGCTGGCCATCGGCCTCCTCGTCGACGACGCCATCGTCGTCGTCGAAAACGTCGAGAGGCTTATCGCGGAGGAAAACCTTTCGCCCAAGGCCGCGGCGGAGAAATCGATGGAGCAGCTCACCGGAGCCCTCATCGGGACGGCGATGGTCGTCGTCGCGGTGTTTCTCCCGATGGCGTTCTTCGGCGGCTCGACCGGCGTCATCTACCGCCAGTTCTCCATAACGATCTGCACGACGATGATTCTCTCCATCGTCGTCGCCATCGTCCTCACCCCCGCCCTCTGCGCCACCATGCTCAAGGCCGAGGACTTCCTGCCCGAGGATCAGCGGCCAAAGCCGAAGACCCCGATCGGACGCGCCCTCAACAAATTTTTCCATTATTACAACAGGGGATTCGCCTGGTTCACCCGGTACTATGTGGGCACGGTGAGCCATATGGTGCATCGCTGGCTCCGCTTCAGCGCCCTGTACATCCTCATCATCGTCGCGCTCCTGTACGCGATGCGCCACATCCCGAGCGCGTTCCTGCCGGACGAGGATCAGGGCATCATGCTGGTGGAAATCCAGCTTCCGGCCGGCGCGACCATGAACCGCACCATGGCTGTCGCGGAGGAGGTGTCCCAATACTTCCTCGAACAGGAAAAGGACAGCGTCGAGGCTGTTTTCTACGTGTGCGGCTTCAGCTTTTCCGGCCAGGGGCAGAACTCCGGGCTGGCGTTCGTGCGGCTCCGGGACTGGAATCTCCGGACCAGGCCGGAGATGCGCGTCCAGCCCCTCGCGGCCCGCGCCAACATGCATTTCTACATGAATGTCCGGGACGCCAACGTCTACGCCATCGTTCCTCCCGCCGTGCTGGAGCTCGGCTTCGCCGGCGGCTTCGACTTCATGATGCAGGATCAGGCCAACGTCGGCCACGCCAAATTGATGGAGGAGCGGAACAAGTTCCTCGCCATCGCCAACAGCCCCGAATTCGCCCACCGCCTCACCCAGACCCGTCCGAACGGCAAGGACGACAATCCCCAGTACAAAATCGAACTGGATCAGGCGAAGGCGTTTTCGTACCAGGTGGAGCTCGCCGACATCCACGACATGCTGCAAAAGGGCTGGGGCAGCGGCTACATCAACGACTTCATGCACAACGGCCGCATCAAGAAGGTCATCATGATGTCGGAGCCGAAGGCCCGCATGGCGCCGGAGGACTTCGACAAATGGCATATCCGCAACAGCCTCGGGAAGATGGTGCCCTTCGGCTCCCTCATCAAGCGGGAGTGGATTTACGGATCGCCCCGGCTTGAACGGTACAACGGCCTGCCGTCCGTGGAGATCATGGGCAATCCCCCTCAGGGCGTGTCGACGGGGCAGGCCATGGCGGCGTGCGAAGAGATTATGAAGCGTCTGGACCCCGGCGTCGGGCTGACCTGGACAGGGCTGTCGTATCAGGAGCGGGCCGCGGGCGAGCAGACCATTGCGCTGTACACATTGTCCATCATCGCGATCTTCCTGTTTCTGGCCGCGCTGTACGAAAGCTGGACGATTCCCTTCGCGATTCTCCTGTCGATTCCCATCGGCGTTTTCGGCGTGGCCGCGGCCGCGCTTCTGTTCGGCAAGTCGAACGACGTCTATTTCCAGGTGGGGTTCCTGACGATCATCGGCCTTGCGGCGAAGAACGCCATTCTCATCGTCGAGTTCGCCCGCGATCTCCACGAGCAGACAGACATGACGGCGACGCGCGCGGTCATCGAAGCCTGCCGTCTGCGCCTCAGGCCCATCTGCATGACGGTGCTGACGTTTGTTCTGGGCGTTCTCCCGCTGGCGGTGAGTTCCGGGGCGGGCTCCGGCGCGCAGAACGCGATTGGCGTGGGAATCGTCGGCGGCATGGTGACGAATTTCGTTCTGGGGATTGTTTTCGTGCCGCTGTTCTTCGTCCTCATCACGTGGCTGTTCTCGAAAAAGGCGCGGCAGGAGGACAGGGAGGCGAGGAGACGCTCCATCCGGCTCAACGAATAGAGCGCGGCCGGGATGATCCTTTTCATTGCAACCAGTAAAAACATGAGGATTTCGGGGACATGACCCAATTATTCGGCGGTTTGAATATTTGGGCTCGTGTCCCCGAATTCCGACTCCCCGGCACAAAACGCGTGATGAAGGACTCATTCCGCAAGCTTTTCCCGTCAAGACGCCTTTCCCGAACGTTTCCCCGAACGTTTCTTCTCAAGGAGCCGGAATTCGGGGACACGATCCTCATTATGCAAACCGCCGCATAATAAGGTCATGTCCCCGAAATCCTCGCGTTTTTACTTATTGTGATGAAAAGGGTTGTCTCTATTTCAGCGCTATTCATGTCAGTCATCCCTCCCTCCTGGGCGGGGGGAAGCGGTTTTCCGTGCCGTTCAGAATGCGCGCGATGTTCTGCCTGTGGCGGAACAGCAGCATGGCTGCCAGAAGCGCGGCCAAAACAACCAACGGCAGATTCGCTCCCAGCGGATCGGGAAGGAACAGACAGCAGGCCGCGACCAGCGCGACGCTCGCAACCATCGAACCAAGGGAAATATACCGCGAAACCGCCACCGTGACGACAAACATCGCCATCGCGACGGCGAAAGGCAGCCACATCAGCCCCGCCACCGCGCCCGCAGACGTCGCCACGCCCTTGCCGCCCCTGAACCTGAGCCATACGGGGAAATTATGCCCCAGCACAGCCCCGACCGCGGCGAGAATCCCCTGATACGGAGAGGGCAGCCCGGAAGCCGGCGCAGCCCCGAAAAGCGACACGGCAACCAGCCCCTTGGCGAAATCCAGCAGAAAGCCCGCCAGACCGCACCGCCAGCCGCACACGCGCCACAGGTTGGTCGCGCCGATGTTTTTCGACCCTTCGAGCCGGATGTCCTTCCCCGCCAGCTTCCCGAGGAGATAGCCCCAGGGGATCGAACCAAGAAGATAGGACAGAAAAAACGCCGATGCGGCAGCCGCCGTCGCCTCCTGCGCCGCAGGGAGCGGGCGGAACGGGTCCAGCAACTCCTCGCCCAGACGCTCCGCCTCCAGCAGCGCCTTTTCCAGCCTGCTTGAGGCGACGGTATGCACGGCCAGGGAAATCAGCGCCATGGCGACGCCGACGAGAAGGCAGAACAGCCCGCAATGCGCGAGCGAGCGGGTTTCGAACGACGACGCCAGCGCCAGCCCGATATTCGGCCTGCCCGCGAGATCGGCGATGAAACGCATCGCCTCGACGAGAAAGCCGCCCAGCCCGAGAAACAGCCCGATCGCCGCCATGATTTTGAACTGCCCCACCCACTGCCGCCACACCAGCCCCTGTATCGCCACCTCCCCGCGCATCGATTCCTCCATGCGATCAAAGGAATAATCCGTCTTGGACAGGGCCGAAGCGAAAATCTGGCTCACGATGCTTTCCGACTTCTGGCATGTTTCGAGGGCTTTTTCATATTCGCCGTTCGCCATTTCCTCCTGCACCTCGTTCAAGAGGCCCTCGGGAATGAGTTTGCCGATGCGCAGATGCATGAACAAATCCAGACACATGGCGAGGAGGACGATGAACACGACGATGAGCGCGAAACCGATCGCGTCGATGGATCGCGCGGCTTCGCCCAGAAACACGCCCCAGTCCACCGGGGTGAAATCCGCGGCATGGTCGTCCGCCGCCATGGCGACGCCGCCGAAGAGGGAAAATGCCGCCAAAGCGAAACGCATGCCTGTTCTCCCGTTCAATTCGTGATGCGAATTGCTAGCAAAGGCCCTGCACCAGGTCGAGACCAATGTCCACGCCGCCCGCCCCGTGGGTCAGCGCCCCGACGGAAATCCTGTCCACGCCGCTCGCGGCGGCCGCCGCGACCGTGTCCAGATTGATGCCGCCCGACGCCTCAAGCTGTGGGCGGCGGAGATTCTTTTCGCGGCTCGCCGCGTCCGCCAGTTCGACCGCCTGCCTGAGCGCGGCCGCGTCCATGTTGTCGAGAAGCACGAATTCCGGTTCGGCGGGGAGGACGTCCCGGAGCTGATCCAGCGTGTCCACCTCCACCATGACAGGCAGGCTCGAACAGCTTCTGGCCGCCTTCACCGCCTGCGCCGGGCCGCCGTACCGGGCCAGATGATTGTCCTTGACCAGTATCATGTCGAACAGCCCCATGCGGTGGTTCATCCCGCCGCCGGCCCGCACAGCCAGCTTGTCCAGCACGCGGTGGCCCGGATTGGTCTTCCGCGTGTCGTAGATTTTCGCGCGGCTGCCCGCGACGCGATCGACATACTCCCTCGTCCTGCCCGCGACGGCGCACATCCGCTGCAACAGGTTCAGGGCTGTCCGCTCGCCCATGAGGATCGTCGCCGCGTCGCCGGAAACGCGGAGCAGCCTGTCGCCGGGCGCGAACGACGTTCCGTCCGGGACGAGAATGTCGATGCGGACAGCCTTGTCGTCGTCGGCGAAACGCGCCCCGAGACGCGCGTACAGGCGGCGCAGAATCCCGCCGCCCGCCATCACGCCGCGCTGCCGCGCGGTGAAATACCCCTCTGCCGCGCGCGGATCGGGAAAGAGCGACAGCGTCGTCGCGTCGCCCGGACCGACGTCCTCGTCGATTGCGAGATCGAGAAGGCGATCGACAAGGCGCAGCTGCTCGTCGGGAATGCCGAAGTCGTTGGTCATGCCGCTTCCTGCTTTCATGTGATTTTCATCCGCCCGCGCGCCAGCCCCAGCCAAGCTTTTCGCGAAGCAGCCTGTATCGCCCGCGCGACTGGTAGAGGAACGTCACGCGCCGCCGGGACAGCCCGACAGTGAACGCTTCGCCGCCCGGCAGATCGACAAAATGCTTCCCGTCCGCTATCACCTCGACAGGCATGTCGCCGTGATGGACCACCCGCAGCGTCTCCGCCGGATTCAGCATCAGCGAACGGTTCGCCAGCTGGTGCGGACAGAGCGGCGTGAAGACGATCGCCGAGAGTTCCGGACTCGCCACCGGGCCGCCCGCCGAGAGGGAGTACGCGGTCGAACCCGTGGGCGTGGCGATGATCACCCCGTCGCCCCGGAGCTGCATCAGTTCCTCGCCGTCGACAGTCACCGACATGGCCATCGGCCTGTGGTTCCGGCGGCAGGAGACGATGAACTCGTTCAGGACGGCCGCGCGCGGCCCGCCCTCCAGCCCCCCCTCTATCATCATGCGGTGGCTGGCCTGGAGCGCGCCGTCGAACGCCTGGCGGAGAATGTCCTTCATCGCCTCCGGCGGGTTTTCCGCCAGATAGCCCAGATGGCCCGTGTTGAAGGCGAGGATGGGCGGGGGCGTCCCGCCCAGGGACGCCACCGCGCCCAGCACCGTGCCGTCGCCGCCGAACACGACGGCGAGATGCGCGCCCAGGCCGGACAAATCCTCCCCCTCCCGCGCGGAGACGATCGCCTCGGCCCCGAGGCGGACGCTCTCCCGCTCCGCCGCGGCGGCCAGCTCAAGGGCGCGGGACTTGCCGCTGTTGGCTATGATCGCGACCCTGCGCACGTCATTTCCCCGGTTTGCCGTCGAGCCTGCTCTTCGCGTATGCCACAATGCCCAGGCCGACGGCGTAGTCGCCGAGCTGCGTCAGGGTGATTTTCGTGTCCTTGAACGACGCCTCCGGGAATGTCCGCTGGCGGGCCGACTCCTTCACCTTCGGGAGCAGCTCCTTGCCGAGGGCCTCGAAGATGCCGCCGCCGATGACGACGAGATCGGGGCCGAATATGTTGATGTAGTTGGCGACGCCGACGCCGAGGTAGAGGGCCAACTCGTTGAGCGCGTCCACCGCGACGGGGTCGCCCCTGCGGTACGCCTCCTGGAGGACGGAGGATTTGATGGTGGAGAAATTGCCGTCGGGAACGGCCTGTGTGAGCATGGACTTCCTGCCCTCGATCACCGTCTCCCAGGCGAGGCGCCGCGCCATGCCCGCCTTGGACGCATAGGCTTCGAGGCAGCCCCTGTGGCCGCAGCCGCAGATGCGCCCGCCCTCGTGCACGATGATGTGGCCCAGCTCGGACGCCATGTTGTTTTCCCCGGTGACAAGCTCGCCGTGGAAAACGACGCCGCCGCCGAAGCCTGTGCCCACGAAAAAGCCGATAAGCGTTTTCGCGTTCTTGCCCGCGCCCCAGACGTATTCGCCGTAGGTTCCGGCGTTGCAGTCGTTCTCGCCGAAGCAGGGGCGGGCTGTGAGCGACTCCATCGTCTTGATGAGGGGCGCGTTCGCCCAGCCGGGAAGGTTTGCCGCAGTCGGCGTGGTGCCGTCGGCGAGGACGGGGACAGGCACGCCCACCCCCACGGCGGAGAGGCTTTTGAGGGGGATGTTCTCGATGTCGGCCGCCTCGCGCAGCACGCCGGCGGCGCGTTCGCAGACGGATTTGAAGCCGGATTCGCCCTTTGTCTTTTTCTTCGACATGGAGATGATCGCGCCCTTCTCGTCGACGATCATGGCGAGGATTTTCGTGCCGCCTATGTCGATGCCGCCGAACAGGCGCTCCCCTTTTTTCCTGGTCATGCCTTTTTCCTCCTGAGGCCGGGCGGGATTTCCTATCCCTTCGCGGCGGCGATGAACGCCTTGAAAAGGGGATGCGGATCGATGGGGCGGCTCCTGAATTCGGGATGGTAGATGACCGCCACGAACCACGGATGGCCCGGCAGCTCGAACGCCTCGACAAGCTGCGAATCGGGGTTGAACCCGGAGACGGCGAGGCCGGCTCCGGACAGCTTCCGCAGCAGGAGCGGGTTCAGCTCGAATTCGTTCCTGTGGCGCTCGCGGACGAATTCCGCGTCGCCGTAGGCGCTCCTGAGCGTCGTGCCGCGCTGGAGCGCGCAGGCGTACAGGCCTTTGCGCACGGCGACCCGGTCGCGCGTGGGAGCCCCCTCCGGATCGAGGCGGGTGACGACGGCGTTGGCCAAATCGGTTCTCCCCCGGTCGATGCCCGCGTGGTACGCTTCGCCCATGCCCGCCGCGTTGCGGGCGAATTCGACCGCGGCCAATTCCATTCCCAGCCCTATGCCCAGGAAGGGAACGCGGTTCTCCCGCGCCCAGCGGACGGCGGAGAGCGCCCCGTCGGCCCCGACTATGCCCGCGCCGTCGGGCATGAGAATCCCGGCGACGCCGGAGAGCATGGATGCGGCGTTTTCCTGGGTGATGCGGGTCGAATCCACTTCGCGCCGCGCGACTTTCACCCGGTTGGCGACGCCGCCGTGGAAGAGGGATTCGGAAACCGACTTGTAGCTGTCGGACATGGCGTGGTGGGCGCCGACGACGGCTATCTCGATCGTCTTCTCCGGATTGGCCGCGGCCGCGAGCATGGCTTTCCACGCGTCCAGGTCCGGCTCCGGGGTCGCGAGGCCGAAACGCTTGCAGATGATGGCGTCTGCCCGCTGATCGTGGAGGATGACGGGAACCTCGTAGACGGTGAGGTCGACGTTTCTTTCGTCCAGGACGCAGTCGGGGCGGACGTTGCAGAACATGGCGATCTTTTCCTTCACCGAATCGGCGATGCTCTCCTCCGAGCGGCAGATGATGAGATCGGGCTGGATGCCGTATTCGCGCAGCTTCTGCACCGAGTGCTGGGTGGGCTTGGTCTTGATCTCGCGCGACGCCTTGAGGAACGGCACCATGGTGATGTGGATGAACACCACGTCGTCGTCTCCCCGTTCAAGGGAGAACTGGCGGAACGCCTCGATGAACGGCAGGCCCTCGATGTCGCCGACCGTGCCGCCGAGTTCGACCATGATCACGTCGACGTCCGGCGATTCGAGGCGGGTGAAGGATTCCTTGATGGCGTCCGTGATGTGCGGCACCACCTGCACCGTGCCGCCGCCGTAGCCGCCCCGGCGTTCGCGGGCGATGACGGACTGGTAGATGCGCCCTGTCGTGATGTTGGAGCGCCGGCTCAGCTTGACCCCGGCGAAACGCTCGTAATGGCCCAGATCGAGATCGCCCTCGGCTCCGTCGTCGGTGACGTAGACCTCGCCGTGCTGGAGCGGGTCCATGCTGCCCGGATCGACGTTGATGTAGGGGTCGAGCTTCAGCATGGCGATGTCGAGGCCCCGCGACCGGAGGAGAAAACCGATCGAGGCCGAGGCCAGCCCCTTGCCGACGGACGACACGACGCCTCCGGTGATGAAGATGAATTTGCTCACAGCGTTATCCTTTCCACGTGACGCTCATGGCCCTGAGGCGTTCGATCGCCCCGGGCATCGCTTCGATCAGGAGTTTGACGTCCTCCTCCGTGTTCCAGTGGCAGAGCGAAATCCGTATCGATCCGTGCGCGAGTTCGACAGGCACGCCGCAGGCGAGCAGGACGTGCGACGGCTCAAGGCTGCCGCTCGTGCAGGCAGACCCCGAGGAGACCTCGATGCCGGACATGTCCAGATAGCCGAGAATCGCCTCGCCCTCCGCCCCCTCGACGCAGACGGAGAGAAGATTGGGAATGCGATCCTCCGGATGGCCGTTCCTGTGGATTTTCGGAATGGCGAGGGAGAGGGCCTGCCAGATTTCCCCGATCAGCCTGCCCTGGCGCGGGGCGTCCGGGATGTATTCGCCCGCCGCCAGTTCGGCCGCCCTGCCCATGCCGACCGCTCCCGCGACGTTGGACGTGCCTGCCCGGCGGTTGTTTTCCTGTCCGCCGCCGTGGAGGAACGCGGGCAGCCTCGCGCCTTTCCTCAGATACAGCGCGCCTATGCCCTTCGGGCCGTGGAATTTGTGGGCGCTCAGGCTCAGGGCGTCCACGCCGAGCCGCCCGACGTCCACGGCGATTTTTCCGACAGACTGCGTCGCGTCTGTGTGGAAGAGCGCGCCCGCGTCCCGCGCGATCGCGGCGAGGGCGGGGAGGTCCTGGATTGTGCCGATCTCGTTGTTTGCGTGCATGACGCTGACAAGGCCGGTGTCGGGGCGGAGGGCTTTTCGCAGATCGTCCGGGCTGACCCTGCCCGTCCTGTCGACGGGGAGCAGGGTGTAGTCGCAGTAGCCGTTCTTTTTGAGCCATTCGAGGGGTTCGAGCATGGCGTGGTGCTCGATGGCTGTCGCGACGACGTGTTTTCTTTTGCCGCCGAGGACGGTGGACTGGATGACCCAGTTGTCCGATTCGGTCGCGCCCGCCGTGAGGAATATCTCGTCGGGTGAGGCGCCGATGAGTTTGGCCAGCTGTTCGCGGCCGGTTTCGAGAGCGGTTTTCGCGCGCCTTCCCATGTCGTAATACTGGGAGGCGGCGTTGCCGTATTGTTCGCTGAAATAGGGAAGCATGGCTTCCACGACGCGCGGGTCGACCCTTGTCGTGGCCGCGTTGTCGAGATAGACGGTCTTGTGCTGCGGCATGTCCGTGTCCTTTCCTCGTATCCGCCACGATTCGGGAGTATCGCACAAGACGCCCCGCCAGTAAAGGGCAAAGGCCGGATGTTTCGCGCGTTTCGCTTGCCTCCATCCCCGGCTTGCCCTACACTCCCCGCCATGGGGTTCATTGCGTTTCCATGCATCGAAGGACAGTTCATGTACAACCATATCAGGGGAAAACTGACCCACAAGTCGCCGTCCAGGGTCGTCGTCGAGGCTGCCGGCGTGGGCTACGACATAACCGTC
>QMCE01000578.1_pt1 | contig 18883 bp, 14 predicted proteins | sample 1821851 | NCBI WGS metagenome assembly QMCE01 (sample SAMN09453174, study PRJNA476694) | Termite gut metagenome, whole genome shotgun sequencing project. | isolation source: worker | host: Odontotermes sp. | place: South Africa:Pretoria | collected 2016-01-28
ACCGTTTTGCTCATCCACAATGGACTGTATCAGACCTTGATGCACATGCACGGGATTCTCTGTCTGGATTTCCGTCAGACCGTCCGGATTTTCCAACACAATCGGCCCTTTCCCGTGGCATCCGAATGAAATTCGTCCGTCGTCTCCGATGATTTCGATACTATCCGCTTCTTTATACGCCGTAAAGCACCAGACTCCCGTCCCGGTGACGCCGCTCTTGAACTTAAAACAGGCGCTGACGATATCCTCCGGCGCGTACAGGCCCGCCTGATTTTCAATGACGCCATGGGCCTCGGTAATTTCGCCGAGCAAATAATCCAACGCGTCCAACGCGTGCACCGCGACGTCCATAAAAATACCGCCGCCGGAGATTTCCGGCTGCACATGCCAACTACCCGCCAGTTCATTTTGCTGCGGCGGCCGGTACAATTGGACGCTCACAAATCGGACGGTGCCGATGGCTTTTCCGTCAATCAATTCCTTTACTTTCATAAATCGCGCCATTCTCCTGCGATAATACGCAACGTAAGCTTTCACGCCCGCTTTGTCAAACGCCGCCTTAATCTCTAGGCATTCCCTGTAATTCAGCGCCATGGGCTTTTCTATGTAGCATAGCTTACCGGCGGCGGCGCACATCAGCGCGTACGCCTTGTGGCTGTCCGGCGGCGTCGCGATATAGACTGCGTCGATGTCTTTGTCAGAAATCAATGCTTCCGCTGTTGCAAAGACTTTTTCCACAGCATGCCTTTTCGCGTAATCAACCGCTTTTTCAAGCGTGCGGGACTGAGCGTTCGTCCGGTAAAAAACCGCCGTTTTCGAATAAAAATCTTTCCCGGCCAGCGCAATCGACTGCGCGATTTTATCTGCTTCAACGCGATCGTCATTCACATGAGTCACATGAATCAATTCGCCGGGAGGTTCTTCCGAATACACATTTTTCTTCATGTCTTCCGGACAATCATTATGGGCGATCACGGAACCGGCTCCGCGGACAATATTTGCCGTAGAGCGGTAATTACGTTCGAATTTCACGATGTCGACCGGGTGAAAATCGCGGTGGAAACTGCGGATAATTTCAATATTGGCCCCGCGCCATCCGTAAATACTCTGGTCGTCATCTCCCACCACGGTCACGCCGCGCCCCGAACCGATCAAAAGGCGCAAAAGTTCATACTGGACATCGTTCGTGTCCTGATATTCGTCTACCACCGTGTATAAAAATCTCTTTGAAAACTGATCCCGGACTGAAGGGAGTTTTTGCAGGAGTTCCACCGTGCGCACGAGCAAATCATCGAAATCCATCGCGTTTGCATTTTCGAGACCCTTCTGATACTTTTCATAAACCGAAGCGATTTGAACTTCGTGCGGGAGGCTCGCGAGTTCTTTAATCTGTTCCGGCGTTTGAAGGATGAGGCGGCCTTCACTGTCTTTTTGGCTCACCGTGTTTTTAAAACGCGAAATGGCGTTTTTCATTTTCCGGATTTCCGACTTATCAAAATCCTCGCCGATCACCTCTTTCAAAATTTCTTTTAAAAGGCGTTTCTGATCGTCGTCATCGTAGATGGAAAAGTTTTTATCGTAATGCCACCCGAGCGCGCGAATCACGGAACCATTCGTAAAACAAAGCCGCAGAATGCGCACGCAAATGGAATGGAACGTACCCATCCAGTCCAGATCGACCCGCGATTTCAGAATCCCCTGGATTCTCATTTTCATTTCCCGGGCGGCCTTGTTCGTGAACGTCACCGCGAGAATCCGCTTCGGATCTACCTGATGCACCGAAATCAGATGCGCGATTTTGTAAGTAATCGCCCGCGTTTTTCCCGAACCCGCACCGGCAAGAATCAACATCGGATCCCTTACGGAGAGGGCGGCTTTACATTGTTCGGGATTAAGTGCTTTTTGAAGGTGTTCTCGATCAATCGGCAGGGACATCACTCATCGTCCCTTGTAGATGCGGAGAGCGCCTGTTCGAGAGTCGTAAGCCCCTGAAGAGCCTTGCGGATACCGTCCATGCGAAGCGTGACAAAGTTTCCGTCTTTGAGCGCTTCCCGTTTGATTTCATCGCCCGAAGAGCGTTTCAGAATCAGGTTCCGGACCGCTTCGTTCGGCACAAGGTACTCATAAATGCCGCAACGCCCGCGGTAACCGGAGCCGTCACATGTCGAGCAACCTTTCCCGCGGTAAAACTGCATATCGGGCGTGAGATTCAGTTCTTCGCGCAATTCCGGAGCGATTTCAACGGGTTCCTTGCAGTCTTTGCAAATGCGGCGCACGAGACGCTGCGCGAGAACTCCTTTAATGGCTGTCGCGACCAGGAACGGTTCCAGCCCCATTTCGAGAAGGCGCGGGAACGCGCCGGCGGCATCGTTCGTATGAAGCGTGCTGAACACCAAGTGACCGGTGAGCGCCGATTCGATCGCCATGGAAGCCGTTTCCTTATCGCGCATTTCCCCGATCATAATCACATCCGGGTCCTGACGGAGGAGCGCACGAATCCCCGCGGCAAAAGTAAAGCCCGCCGCCGGGTTAATTTGTCCCTGATTTACGCCGTCCACGTTCAATTCCACCGGGTCTTCCATGGTGGAAATGTTGATGGTCGAGTCGAGAATTTCCCGAATGGATGCGTACAAAGTGGTGGATTTACCCGAACCGGTCGGACCGGTCACGAGAATAATACCGTTCGGCAGGTTAATAGATTCAACAAACTGCTTGAATACTTCCGGCGCAAAACCCATGTCTTTAAGCGGAAACTGCCCGGAATTCGGGTCCAGAATACGCATCACGATTTTTTCACAGACACCGCGTTTGCGGAGAGAAATCGGGAAAGAGCTCACGCGAAGGTCCACTTCGCTCCCTTTATAACGCACGGTAAAGCGGCCGTCCAGAGGCCTGCGTTTTTCCGCAATATCCATTTTTGCGAGAAGCTTGATACGCGAAATAATCTGGAGCATCAAACGGGCGGGAATCGGCGCCATTACCTGCAGATCACCGTCAATGCGGTAACGCAGTTTCAAATAAGTTTCCTGCGGTTCCAAATGAATATCGGAGGCCCGGCGCGCAATAGCTTCGTGAATCATCGTCGTTACGATTTTTACCACCTGCTGACCTTCTTCATCGGTCAGTTCGGGCTCGTTCGCATTCGCCGCACCGCGATCCACCGTCTCAAGTTCGTCATCGCTCGAAGATTTAAGCAGGGAACTGAGCGATTCGCTGTCGGGAGTCAGTCCGGCAAACAACCTGTCAATGGCGGCGAGGATATCTTTTTCCGAAGACATGACAATATCCACATCCATCTGCGATTTGAACTTGATCACGTCCACCGCATGGGCATTTGTCGGGTCCACCATGGCAATCGTCAAAGCGTTCTTCGATTCGTAAAGCGGAATCAATTTGTAGGAACGGCAGATTTCTTCGGTTACATACGCCGCTACCACCGGATCAATGACAAAATTATCAAGCTTGACATAAGGCAATTCCAATTGTGACGAAAGAACCTCAATCAGGCGTTCTTCATTCATGTAGCCGAGCTTTACAAGCGTTTTTCCAAGCCGAGTACCCAGGTGTTTTTGTTCTTCGAGCGCCTTGTTCAACTGTTCTTCGTTGATATAGCCCTGTTTAATAAGGAGCTCGCCGATACGCATCTTCGAAGAAGTGAGCATCTGCTGCCCGAGAATATTAGTCAGCGCATCTTCGCTCACCATACCGAGGCGCACGAAAATTTTACTGAGCATGATGCCCGTTCTTTCGTGCTCACTAAGGGCATGTTCCAATTGATCTTCGTCAATCACTCCCTGGCGAAGAAGAAGTTCACCGATTTTTGATTTTCCGCTTTTCATAAATGTGACCAGGCCTTTGCTTCCAATTTTTGGGTGATTCCGTTTCGCTTCCGAAGCAAAACACCGGAACCTTCACGGACCGTACCGATACAGGTAACGGGAAAAGAGTTTTGCATCTCACACAATATACTTTCTGAAAGCGGATTTGTAAAAAGGAGTTGATACTCTTCCCCGCTGTTCAAGACAAAATCGAAAGCGGAGAACCCTTCTTTTTCCAGAAAATCCCGGACTTCGGGAGCAATCGGAATTTTTTCTTCCTCAATTTCGAGCCGGACCCCGGAAGAAAGCGCGAGGTGATGCAGTTCCGAACTCAACCCGTCGCTGATATCGATACATGCCCGCGCTTTTCCGTATTTTGAAAGCCACTCCCCCATGCCCTCGTGAACCTCCGGAGAAAGATGAAATTTCACAAGCTCCGGAAATGCCTGCCGGCGCCCCTGCTCAAGAAGCCAAAGCCCCGCGCGGGAACGCCCGATATTTCCCGTCAAATACACATAATCTCCGGGTACGGCAGCGTTTCTCCGCAACGCCCGCCCGGAAGAACCGAGGAGCGTCACCGAAAACAGACCCGTATCGCCGAGAACCGTATCGCCGCCGAGAATCGCGATATTCCGTTTTGCAAATTCCCGGGAAAACGATTCCGCAATACGGTTTTGAATATCCTTACTCCAATTACGATTCAAACAAAGTCCGAGAAGCGCCAAACGCGGCACGCCGCCCATTGCGGAAATATCGGAAACATTGGAAACAACCGCCTTACGGACAACCTGCTCCGGAGTACTCCAATCGAGCCGGAAATGCGTATTTTCCACCGAAATATCTTTTGTCGCAAGCCAGCCGTCGAATGCGGCGGCATCATCACCGGCGGGAATCCAAAAACGATGTTCCGGTACCCCCTCCGCCGCCGGCACATTCCGCGCGAGAATTTTTTCAATCAATTGAAACTCGCCGAGCGGCGGAAAATGGAGGTCATTTTTTTTCATTCCGGATAAATTTAAATTTTCATGCCGGAAGCCGCGGGTTGCTATTCCTGAATTTTCCCCTTCCCCCTATCCCGTGTCCCAAAAGTGAAGTTTCTGCCCCAACTCCGTATCCTTTATCCCTAACTTTATATGCGCGAACGAATTTTTAGAAGCTCCCCAAATTACGCCGCGAAATAAAAATGTTAGTTTTACAGTTGTGGGAACTATTTTCTTTATCGCACCTCAAGAAGAATCTCAACTGGATGAGATGGCGCAGTGGACACTTCAATGGGTTCTCGAAAACGGGATTCCCGTGGATACCTTTATTCATTCCTGCAGCTCTCTCGAACAGGCGCGGTGCGCCATCCAAAAGAAAATGACCATCGGCGACCCGCCGGCCTTAATCGTATTCGATCATTTGGGCACCCCCACTCCCGAAACCATCCGGTTCGCCCTCGAAATCCGCTCCGGCATCCCCGAGGCCTGGACGGTGGAACTCGTTCCCGCGAACATGCCTCTCCCCGCGCAGGAAGAAGACTCCTTTTGGCTCAGAAGGCCCGTCAAAAAAGACGACTGGATCGAAGTTTTGAATCATGTGTGCCGGCGTTCCGCATCGCCTCAGTGGTCTTTTTCGGAATAAATCCCAATGAAAACAGGGATCGCTTACTTTGGCGTGAGAAACCCGAAATGGGTGCGCGAAGACATGAAAATCATCCGCGATTTGGGATTTTCCCACGTGCTTCACACCTGGTCGGAAGAAGACGAACAGTATTACCGCGGCACCATGGAAGAAATTGTCGCCCTCTCCGCGGAACTCGGGCTCAAAGTGTATGTCAATCCCTGGGGGGTGGGGCGCGTATTCGGCGGAGAAGCCTATTCCGAACTCGTAAGCAAAACACCCTCCCTCGCGCAAATATCTGCAGACGGCAGAACGCTCCCGGCCGCCTGCCCGAATCAGGATGCCTTTCGGGAATATCTTTTCGGGTGGATCGAATCCGTATGCAAAACCGCCGTCGAAACGGTTTTTTGGGACGAACCTCATTTCTTTTTTGAAAAAGGCGCACTCGACAAATGGGCTTGCCGCTGTGCCGTATGCCGCCGGAAGTTTGAAGAAGAAAACGGATACCCCATGCCGGAAACGCTCACGCCGGAAGTCAAAAATTTCCGGGAAAAAAGTTTGCTCCGCCTTTTGGAAAGCCTCACGAAAAAAGTACACGAATGCGGAAAACGAAACTCCGTGTGCCTGCTCCCGCCCTGGTTCCCCGCGGGGCTCGACCGCTGGGAAGATGTCGCCGCGTTGCAACCGGTCGATGAAATCGCCTCCGACCCCTACTGGGAAAAAGAAACTCCCACCGCCGAAATACAAAAGAACTACGCCGCAGTCTCCGCGCGTATCCACGCACTCGCCGGGGAATACGGAAAAGAAAGCCAAATGTGGATCAAAAATTACCACATTGTCGCCGGGAAAGAAAACGATGCGGCGATCGCCACCGAAGCCTCGTACCGCGCGGGCATCCGGAATATCTTCGCGTGGTCTTACCGCGGCTCGGAATACTTATCCTGGCTTCGCTCGGATGACCCCGAAAAAGTCTGGAAAACCCAGTGCGAAGCTTTTGCCCAATACCGGAAATGAAAGGGCGTGCCCCGGCGCTATCATCGTCATCTCTAACTCATATCACCCAATGTCATCCTCGGGCTTGACCCGAGGATCCAATAACCGCGTGCATGAAAACCCCGCCGGGTCGGCGTGGCTCCGGGCTACCCTCCGGTCGGTACCGGATATTTCGATTCCTGGGGTATGGAAATTTTGGGTTTGGCGTTTCGGGACTGGGGTAGGGAGAAATGAGAGTATAGAGTTCAATTACAAATTACGAAGTAACTTCCGGTGTCGCAAATCCATTACGACTAAATGCGATCACGGAGAGCATTTAGGACTCCGTAGCGGTAGCGAGGAGCCCCGTGCGAACAGCACTGCCGAATCAATTACGTAATTCGTAATTGAATAATTGTCCAAACTCTATCCCCAAAATTTCGTGCCCGATGAACATATCCGAAACATCCGGCACCGGCTTCGCCGCCCTCCGCCTGCCTCACGCATCTTGCGTTCATCAGGCATGAAATGTAGGGATAAGGGACAAGATCATTCGGGTTTTTAAGTTATCAAACCCCTTGTCCCGTGTCTCTGACTTTTACACCCAATGAACATTCTCCCTGTATTTCATGCCGGATTTCCGGAATATCCGGTTTAAAACTGCGATTCGTTTGTTTCTCCGAAAGTCCGTGAAGAAACGGAAAGAATCGGCGGCATTTGAAGGCGCTTGGCAAGCGCAATGCCGCGGTAACGCTGCCACCAAAGCTGCATATCGAATACGGCGGCTTCGTCCGTGGGGAAAAGCCCGCGGAAATCCGCTTCGGAAAATCCGATTTGCTGCCACAAAGTGCCGTCATCCAGCGCGTCGAGCGTTTCATCCAGTGTCCGGTTTTCCTCCATCCAGAAACGGAACAACCGGTCATGATAAGCGTAAATAATCGGGTCGCCTTTCCCCTCATCCACATTTTGTGCTTCGCTGAGTTCCGCACTTGCCGGAATTTCAATGGATACTTTTGGGATTCGCTCCTGCTCGCGGTTAATTTCGCGGGCAAGTTCATAGACTTCCGTTTTCCACAAATCGCCGAGGGCGCAAAAAATCCCGGCGGTATCTCCGTAAAGCGTGCAATACCCCACCATGGCTTCGGTTTTATTGCCGTTGCAGGTAAAGGCCGCCCCTAAAACGGAGGCGATCGTGGCCAGAAAAGCCGAAGAACGCAGGCGCGCCTGCAAATTTTCAAAGTGGATTCCCTCCACCGTGAGCGTTTCACCGCCCGAGAACACCGCCGCATTCAGAGTTTCGCAACAAGATTCCAATACACTGGTCATCGGCAACGCAAGGTAAGAACACCCTAGATTCTCCGCAAGTTCCTTAGCCGCATTTTTCGTGGTTTCGGAATTGAAGCGCGTGGGAAGATTCACCAGAAACACATTTTCGGCACCGAGCGCATCGCAGTGAAGCACGGTATTCACCGCGCTGTCAATCCCGCCGGATACGCCGATCACAACCCGGGGAATCTTCATTTGCCGCAGGCTCGCCCGGATCATGTAAGTGAGTGCTTTTCGCTTTTCCGCTACCGGAGTTAAAAGGGATTCCGGCTCAAATTTTCCCTTCACGCCGTAATTCTGAAACTCAAAAAGTTCCGCATGAGATTCAAACACCGGGAACGAATACTCCATTTTCCCGGAAGGATCGAAAACGGAGCTTTCACCGGCAAAAGCCCGGATACATTTGCCTTCGTTGTAAACGCCGACGGCATTCAGGTGCAGCACGGATACGCCGTATTTTTGAGCGACCTCGGCGATCTCACGGCGGTAAGGCTCTCCTTCGCCCGTTCTGTAAAAAAACGAGGTGATATTGATGAAAAAATCGCCGGGGCAAAGCTGTTCTCCCAAAAGACTCCAGTCATGATTACCCGCAAAAATGCCGATTTTTTGACCGCTCGGGAGCGGGTAAGGTTCCAGTTCTTCGGGGAAATAAAGCGGCGATTTAATGCGCGTGAGTTTTTGCTCCGCCGCATAATAGGCATGATTGCATGGGGGGAACGCTTCTTCGCCGGCACCCGGTTCCTCTTCTTCCGAAAGCGGGTCGCCGATGTTCCCGAATAAAATGTCGATACCGTTTGCGAGCGCGGCGATCTGATACCCGTAAGAGAGGCATTCGACCGCAAATGCCGAACCTTTTTCGGGATAGGCACCGCCGAACAGGCAGCAATCCGGAAAAACGGCGAGATCCGCATGGCACTTCTTCGCTTCACCGACATGGAGCTTGATGGTTTCAAAATTTTGTTTCGGATTTCCCGAAACGATTTCCATTTGTATCGCATAAACTTTCATAGTTTCCCCGTTCTGAACCTTTGCATGGCCTCAATTACATTTTCTCTGCTGTTAAATCCGGTAATCCGGAAAAATCCTTCGCCGTTTGTTCCGAAGCCCGCACCCGGAGTGCCGACCACACCCGTATTTTTCAGCAGGGAATCGAAAAATTCCCATGATGATTGATGTTCCGGGCATTGGAGCCAAATATAGGGCGAGTTTCTTCCGCCGGTAAACCAAATATTCAGATCCCTTAATGTTTCGGATATGATTTCCGCATTTTTAAGGTAATAAATGATATCGTTTTTGATTTTCACGAGTCCTTCGCCGGAAAAAACAGCTTCCGCACCACGTTGAACAATATAGGAAACTCCGTTGAATTTGGTCGTTTGCCGCCGCAACCAAAGTTTATTTAAAGAGATTCCGTTACGAATGAGCGTATGCGGAACAACGGTATAACCGCACCGCGTTCCCGTAAACCCTGCGGTTTTGGAAAGCGAGCAGAATTCGATCGCGCATTTCTCCGCGCCTTCTATTTGGTAAATGCTCGTCGGCAGCGTTTTATCCTGCACAAAAATTTCATACGCACTGTCAAAGAGAATCACCGAATCGTTTTTTATAGCGTATTCCACCCATAATTTCAGCTGTTCTTTGCTATAAACCGCTCCGGTCGGATTATTCGGCGAACATAAATAAATAATATCGGCCCGAATGTTTTTATCCGGTAAGGGCAAGAAATTATTTTCCATATTTCCATTCATCCAGAGGATCTCCCGGCCGGCCATAATATTGGTATCCGCATAGACTGGGTAAACCGGATTCGGAATCAGTACATTATTGTTTGCGGAAAAAATATCCAGAATATTGCCGAGATCGCTTTTCGCGCCATCGCCGACAAAAACTTCGTCCTTCCGTAACGTGACACATTTCTTTGCATAATACCCGCAGATCGCCTCTCTTAAAAAAGAATACCCCTGCTCTTCACCGTAACCGCGAAACGTGGCAGCGCTCCCCATTTCCGAAACCGCTTGCTGCATGGCTTGGGTCACCACCGGAGCAAGCGGCAGTGTGACATCTCCAATGCCGAGGCGGATGATGCGTTTACCGGGATTTTCGGCCGCGTATTCCTTTACTTTTTTGGCGATGGAAGAAAACAGGTAGCTGTCTTGCAGGTTTTGATAGTTTGGGTTAATATTCACCGGAAACCTCCATGGTACCCTCAAAAACTTTGACGCAATTCCCTGTCATGTAAACCGCTTCATCCGTATATCGAATGACGAGTTCGCCGCCCGGAAGCCGAACGCTGATGTCCGTATTTTTATCGCAGTAACCATTCAGCACTGCAGCGACCGCCGCCGCACAAGCGCCCGTTCCGCAAGCCTGAGTTTCGCCGCTCCCGCGCTCCCATACGCGCATTTTCAGAATATTTTTTCCGATAATTTCGACAAATTCGGTATTTACTTTTTCGGGAAAAAGCGCGGCGTTCTCAAAAAGCGGTCCGATTTTGCCAAGTTCCAAAACATCCGTATTTTTACAGAAAACGACGGCATGAGGATTTCCCATGGAAACACAGGTGATCGTATATTCTTTACCGGAGATCGTCACCGGTCTGGCAACGATCTTTTCCCCTTCCAGACGAACGGGGATTTTTTGGGGGCAAAGTTCCGCACGCCCCATATTGACCTTTACGGAAGATACCTGTTCGTTTGTCAGGAAAAGGAACAGTTCCCGGACACCGCTCAAGGTTTCGATTCGCATTTGCCGTTTCCGCACCATTCGATGATCGTAGAGAAATTTCGCGACACAGCGAATGGCGTTTCCGCACATATTGCCCTCGCTGCCGTCGAGATTGAACATTCTCATTTTCGCATCGGCGATGAGGGAACGTGAAATCAGTACCATACCATCGCCGCCGATACCCGTGTGTCTTTCGGATAACAGCACGGCTAAGGATTCCGGCGAGTTTACATTCCGGTCAAAGCAGTTAATGTAAACGTAATCGTTTCCGCAACCGTGCATTTTGGTGAACGACAGCAGATTCGTTTTTTCATTCCTTGTCTTGCAGGGCTTCATAGCCTTCTTCCCCGGTACGAATTTTGATCACAAAACCGGACTCCACCGTCGCAAAACCGAGGTTCATGAAGAACACCGGCAACGCGGCGATCAATACCCAGAGTGTATCGAGAATCATTACACTATTCATGGAATATCTCCTTGAGAAATACTGTAAAGTAATTCGGCATAACCGGGCAGCGGCCAGTGTTTCTTTGCCACAAGCGTTTCCAGTTCATCGACCACAAGCCTTAACTCGGACATGGCGGTAAATACCCTGTCGCGGTAAAAGTTCGCCTGAGCAAGAATCGTCCGTTTTTCTCCGGAATCCAAAATCGCGCTTTCCAAAGCGATCCGTTTTTTCCATAAACAAGTGGAAAGTTTTGAGATTTGCTCCAGTAAGCTCGCTTCCGGCAAAGTATCGTATTCGCCGCATGATTGTTTTCGCTGCAAAAGTGTCGCCAATTCGTTTTGATAATCCATACTTGCAGAAAAAATTTCCTTTTTGACAATATCGATCATGGTGAGTGCTTCAATATGAATCGTTTTGCAGTAACCTTCCATAAGAATTTCATAGCGCGAATGAAGTTCCGGTTCGGTGAAAACATGATGTCTCGTAAAGACATCCACACTTTTGGGCTGAATAAACGCCGGTAGTGCATCCGGTGTGGTTTTCAGATTCAGGAGACCGCGCCGCTGTGCTTCCGTAACCCATTCTTCGCCGTAATTGTTGCCGTTAAATACAATGCGCTTATGTTCATGAAATGTGTTTTTTACGAGCAATGCCAAATCCGTTTTAAAATTTTCGGATTTTTCCAAAGTATCTGCAAATTGCCGCAAAACTTCCGCCACAACCGTATTCAATACAATATTGGGGCCCGCAATGGAAAATGCCGAGCCAAGCATGCGGAATTCAAATTTATTTCCGGTGAAGGCAAAAGGCGATGTGCGATTGCGGTCGGTGGTGTCCTTCGGGAAATGCGGCAGCACGGAAACACCGATTTCCATGGAATGTCTCTCCCTGTTCCGGTATTTTGTATCCGTTTCCAGAGCTTCGAGAATTTCCGTAAGTTCATTGCCGAGGAACATGGAAATGATCGCCGGCGGCGCTTCGTTTGCGCCGAGCCGGTGATCGTTCCCGGCGCTCGCCGCGGAAAGGCGAAGCAAATCCTGATATTCATCGACCGCTTTGATGACCGCCACGAGGAACAGCAAAAACTGTGCGTTTTCATAAGGCGTTTCACCCGGTTCCAGCAGGTTCACTCCGGTATCGGTGCTGATCGACCAGTTGTTATGTTTGCCGCTGCCGTTCACTCCGGCAAAAGGTTTTTCGTGAAGCAGGCAAGCCATGCCGTGCCTGTTTGCAATGCTTTGCATGAGTTCCATGGTCAGCTGATTGTGATCGGTGGCGATATTTGCCGTGGAAAAAACCGGTGCGAGTTCGTGCTGGGCGGGAGCCACTTCGTTGTGCTTTGTTTTGGAATAAATGCCCAGTTTCCAAAGTTCCTCGTCCAATTCTTTCATAAATACGGAAACTCTCGATTCCAGACTGCCGAAATAATGGTCTTCGAGTTCCTGCCCTTTGGGCGGACGGGCCCCAAAAAGGGTTCTTCCGGTATAAATTAAATCCGGACGTTTTAAATACACCTTTTTATCTACCAAAAAATATTCCTGTTCCGGGCCGACCGTCGCCACCACGCGCTTTGCCGTCACATTGCCGAACAGTTTGAGAATGCGCATCGCCTGCTTGTCCAAAGCTTCCATGGAGCGCAGGAGCGGCGTTTTTTTATCCAGCGCTTCGCCGCTATAGGAACAATACGCGGTGGGAATGTATAAGGTGCCGTCTTTAATAAACGCATAAGATGTAATATCCCAAACGGTATAGCCGCGGGCCTCAAAAGTAGCGCGCAACCCGCCGGAGGGAAAACTCGAAGCGTCCGGTTCACCGCGCACCAGTTCCTTACCCGAAAATTCCATAATGATTTTACCGTTGTCTTTCGGTGAAATAAAACTGTCATGTTTTTCCGCAGTAATGCCGGTCATGGGCTGAAACCAGTGAGTAAAATGGGTCGCGCCTTTTTCCACCGCCCAGTCTTTCATGGCATTCGCAACCACATTGGCCACATCGACTTCCAAATGGGTACCCTGCGACATCGTTTTTTTCAAAGCACGGTAAGTATCTTTCGGCAATCTGGTTTGCATTACCGTATCGTTAAAAACACAACTGCCAAAGAGGTTTTGAATATCTTTCATAAAAAAACTCCAAAAAAAAGCGCGTGTTCTTCCGTTTTGCCGCCGCTGTGAGCCGGCTTAACGGAAAAACACACGCCTTTGTGTGTAAATAAAAAAATGTGCCTCCCGGTTGAGAAGCACACGTCTTTGTGTGAAATTCGCTTATCGCGAATCAATGAATAAAATAAATAATTTTTAATGAATTTGTCAAGATTTTTTTTGCGATTTTATTATAGTCTTCTCCGCTAAAGTCCACCCTCGCGATTGTCCTGACCGCGTAAAACGCGAGGAAGCCGAACCAAGTGGCGGCGCACCGTCATGGCGAGGGCAAAGCCCGCGGCCATCCACGCGTTCCGTGTTCTCTCCACAGGGAATACGGATCGGTACTGTTTCATAAAAGTGTACTTCCCTTGGGTTGTTTGCTGAAGATGCCCAATGCTTTTTTTAAGATGTCGCGCTCCATTTCGGCATCGCGGAGATGCTTCTCAAGTTCGCGGATTCGCTTTTGCTCTGAGGTGAGTGCCTCTTTGCCGTTACCGGGGAAGGCCTGAGTTCCTTTTGTTTTGAAGGCTTTTCGCCACTTGTGAAGGAGGCTCTCGGGGATACCCAGGCGGCGAGCAACCGAAACTACTGTGCGATTTGGCTCTTCGCTCAATTGAACGGCGTTATGCTTGAATTCAGGGTCGTATTGACGACGACTTTTCTTTAAGGACATGAGGTTTCTCCGTTTCTGGAAAGATATGTCTTAACTCAAACTACGTTTTTTACGGGAGGGTTCGGTTTGTGTTTTTTCGGAAGAAGATTGAAAGCAGGCAGATGAACAGGAGTGAAAGGAATGTAACGGCAAATGCGGTAAGGAACATGGGGCGTAATGTTAAAAACATTCGGGTTAGCAGTTGTTTGTGTTTGGTTATTCTGAATTTGTGCACTTCACTTGGATCCCGGCTCGGAGGCCGGGATGACGGCGGTGAGCGCAGATTCTCAATTCTTCCGGGCAAACCTTTAGGCTGGAAGCCGCTCCGGTTTGTCCGGAAGTGTTGGAATCGCGCGAAGATGCCTTTTTAACGCGTGAGGGATAGTGACCCGTACGGGCGGAGACGCGCGGGTTCCGCACCAAAATATCGGTAAGCGCGGCTCCGTTGCACTCGGCGGGTTTCCCGCCTTAGTGCAATATAGCCCGACCCGACAAATCAATTACAAATTACGATGAAACTTGGATATTATATTGTACACAATTACGAATTACGTAATTCGTAATTGAACATTCGTAATTAATTTGCCGGGGCACGCCATAAAAAAGGAAACCTCCCTGAGCGGGAGGTCTCGAATGGGTGGCTGTAAGCCGGGTTCTGTGCCTGAATAAATCAGCGATGACCATCTCTCTAGGCTTTCCGTTGCCGAAAAGCTCAAGCGATCTACCCGGAATCGAATCGCCCCGAGCCGGGGCGCGCCCGAAGGCGGATTCCTGTTTGATCTTGCACCGGATGGGGTTTGCCCGCAATCCTTGTTACCAAGAATCCGGTGAGCTCTTACCTCACCATTTCACCCTTACCTGCCGAGGCAGGCGGTATTCTTTCTGTTGCACTTTCCGTCCCGTTTCCGGGCCCGGACGTTATCCGGCATCGTGCTCTGCGGTGCCCGGACTTTCCTCCGGTTTGCACCGGCGGTCATCCGCCACCCGAATATAATGTAGCAAATGTTTTGCGATTTACTAATTTTCCCGCCATGGATTCGCCGGTTCTTTTTGCTTTTTTACTTACGCTGCTTGCCGGGCTTTCTACCGGAATCGGAAGCGTGATCGCGCTTCTTTCCGGGAAATTCAGTCCGAAGTTTTTGGCGGTTTCCCTTGGTTTTTCGGCAGGCGTGATGGTTTATGTTTCTTTTGTGGAACTTTTTGCAGAGGCCAGAACGGCGTTAACAAACGAACTTGGCGGCGATCTCGGTTATCCGCTGACGGTGCTTTCTTTTTTTCTCGGCATCGGTTTGATTGCGCTGATAGATAAAGTAATTCCTTCTTACGAAAATCCGCACGAATATACGTCTCCCGAAAAAATTGAAAGTGAGCCTGCGGAGAAAAAGAATCGTTTGAAGCGGATGGGAGTTCTTTCGGCGGTTGCGATTGCGGTGCATAATTTTCCGGAGGGACTCGCCACTTTTATGAGTGCGCTTCAGAGCCCGGCGCTCGGGATGACGATCGCGGCGGCGATTGCGATTCATAATATTCCGGAAGGGCTTGCCGTTTCTGCCCCGATTTATTACGCGACTAAAAGCCGAAAGCGCGCTTTTGTCTTTTCTTTTTTATCGGGACTTTCCGAGCCGCTTGGGGCGCTGATCGGTTATTTTGTGCTGCGTTCCTTTTTCAGCGATGCTTTATTCGGCGCTACGTTTGCAGGGGTGGCGGGAATTATGGTTTATGTCGCCCTGGACGGACTTTTGCCGACTGCGGAGGAATACGGAGAGCATCATCTCGCGATCGGCGGGCTGGTCGGCGGCATGATGGTAATGGCTCTCAGTTTACTTCTTTTTAATTGAGAAAATTTTATGAATGAAAATCAATCACCTCTCGGGAAAACGCTGGAAGAAAGTATTCGCTTTCTCGGTATGGCGAAAAGCGAGTTTGCAAATAAAGTGAATTTATCCGAAACTGCGCTTGAAGAGCTCATCAGCGGTGTTCTCGCCCTCACTCCGGAGCTTGCGCTTCGTTTGGAATCGGTGACGGGAACGCCGGCGAATCTTTGGAAACGGCTCGAATCGAAATACCGGAGAGGTTTGTAATGAACCGGGAAACAACTTGGGAAAAAGCCTGTGCGGTGCTGCCGGGCGGGGTCAATTCTCCGGTGCGCGCGTTCGGCGGTGTGGGCGGTATTCCGGTTTTTATGAAACGTTCCGCCGGTGCGTTTCTTTTTGATGAAAACGGGAAGGCTTATATAGATTTGGTGCTTTCCTGGGGGCCGATGATTCTCGGGCATAATCCGCCGGAAGTGGTGGAAGCCTTAAAGGATCAGCTTTCCCGGGGTTTGAGTTTCGGAACCTGTACCGGTGCCGAGGCCGATCTCGCCGCATTGATTTTGAATATGATTCCCGGTATGGATATGCTGCGCCTCGTGAACTCCGGCACCGAAGCGACCATGAGTGCGGTGCGGGTGGCGCGCGGTTACACCGGGCAGGATAAAATCATCAAGTTCCGCGGGTGTTACCACGGGCACGGGGATTCTTTTTTAATTCAGGCGGGTTCGGGCGCTTTAACTCACGGGGCGCCGAGTTCGCTCGGAGTAACTGCCGGAACGGCCGGTGACACGCTCATTGCCGATTATAACGATTTGCAGGCGGCGGAGAGTTTGTTTGAAAGGTATCCGGATTCTATTGCCGCTGTGATTGTCGAGCCGGTGGCGGGAAACATGGGCGTGGTGCCGCCTTTGCCCGGATTCCTGGAAGGTTTGCGGAGCCTCTGTTCCCGTTTCGGGAGCGTTCTTATTTTTGATGAAGTGATGACCGGGTTTCGGGTGGCGCGCGGCGGCGCGGCGGAACGCTATTCCGTTCAACCCGATATGATTACCCTCGGAAAAATTGCGGGCGGCGGGCTCCCGCTTGCCGCGTACGCCGGGAAGAGAGAAATCATGAACATGGTGAGTCCGCTCGGCAAAGTGTATCAGGCGGGCACACTTTCCGGAAACCCCATGGCAGTTGCCGCCGGTACCGCCCACCTCCGGCTTCTCGAACGAATGAACCCCTGGAGGGTTCTCGAAGAAAAGACAGATTACCTGTGTAGCGGTTTGAAGAGAGCGGCGGAGAAAAACGGAGTTTCCGTACAGGTGAATCAAGTGGGTTCCATGTTTACTTTGTTCTTTACTGCCGAACCTGTGACGGATACGAAAAGCGCACTGGCAGCCGATGCCGCCTGCTTTGCCCGTTTTTTTCACGCGATGCTTGAAGCCGGAATTTATTTCCCGCCGTCTCAATACGAATCGGCTTTTTTATCTCTCGCTCACGAACAGAATCATTTGGATCAAATCATCAAAGCTGCGGAAACTTTTTTTGAAAAAGGAAGGAATCAATGACGTTAAAAATTGCAGAAGCCGTTTCTCACTTAGCCACCCTCGCCGGAAAACAAGCGGATGCTTTTGATATTGTCGGCGGGAGTTCTTCATCGGAAGGCGTTTCTGTTTTTCAGGGGCGCCTGCAGAATACGGAACTTTCGGAATCGGCCGGTGTCGGTATTCGTGTTTTCAAAAACGGGAGGCCCGGTTACGCTCATACGGAGCGCCTGACTCCGGAGGCACTTGCCTTAACGCTGAAAGACGCACTTTCGCACACGGCATTTACGGAAGAACTCCGCGTGTCGCTCCCGAAGCCGGCAAAATTACCGCCGCTCAAGGAGCTTTACAATCCGGAACTGGATGAAGTTTCTCTCGAAAGTATGAAGGATTTTTGTATTGAAGCGGAAAAACTCGCTTTTGAAAATTCTCCGGAAGTGGAAAACATTCCTTACCTCGGTGCGGACAAAGGAAAAAATTTGTTTATCATCGCGAACAGCGAAGGCGTTTTTTACGAAAACCGAACCAATCATATTGCCGTGGGGCTCGGTGCGGTAGCCGCTCGCGGCGATGTCAAAAAAATCGGGTATTATCAGCAGGCCGGGCTTGATTTTTCAAAGTTCAGTGCACCGCTTCTTGCCGAAAAAGCGGTAGAGCATGCCACGGAACTTCTCGGTGCCGGACCGGTTTCGGGCGGGCATCTTCCGGTGGTTTTTTCCGAACGCGTTTCGGGGAGCCTCGTTTCCATGTTTTCCTCTTCATTTTTAGCCGGTTCGGTGCAAAAAGGATTTTCCCGTTTGGAGGGAAAACTCGGTGAAAAGATTGCCTCGCCCGTATTTTCTTTAACGGATGACCCTTTCCGCGAAGATTTGCCGGGTTCTCAGGCGTTCGACTCCGAAGGAACTCTCTCCCGGAAAATTGAATTGGTACGTGAAGGAGTTCTTACGGATTACCTCTATAATCTGGAAAGCGCTCTGCGCGCCGGTACCGAAAGCAACGGCTGTGCCGTGCGTTCCTATTCGGGAAAAGTGGAAACCGCATTTTCCAATTTGATTGTCGCGCCGGGTGAACTCCCGACAAGTGAACTTTTGAAGTTATTTCCGCGTTGTTTATTTGTCGTAAAACTTGAGGGAAACTCCGGTTGCAGTGCGGTCAGCGGGGAAATCAGCATCGGCGCGCAAGGATTTTTGTACGAAAACGGAAATGCCGTTCAGGCGGCGGAAGGTTTTACGCTCAGCACGAATTTCTTTGATTTATTGCAAAATCTGGTTGCCGTCGGCTCGGAATATAACGAGTTTTTCTCGTCTATTAAAGTGCCGGCGCTCGCGGTATCGGAAATGGCGGTTTCGAGTTAAGGATAAATGGGACAAGGTTAATCGGGCATAAAACTTAGCTCATAATAAGAGCTATGGTTTCTCCGATCGACCATAATCCGCAGGGAGAGTTTAGGGCGTGTTCACACAACCGTTCAATACCCATCCCGGTTGTGTTTCATGGCTCTTTGTTCTTTGAAAAAACCTGCATTGCCTGGTTCGCGCGCTGATAAAGAGGAGAAGGGGTGAGTGCTGTATGGGAATGTGATACGTTATACGCTCTTCTGCCGGGAGGGAACCGGTACTGTGAAAAATCTGAAATGATTCCTACACGACAAAGTAATTAAGTTTTCTTGAGCGGCTCACGTCACTGCGTTCCGTGACCGGGCTTGTATGGTGCAAACGCATCCGCATCGGCTTTCGCCTCGCCTCTGCGTGCACCACGGAGCCTCGCTTTGCGCGTCTCCGCCCGTTCGGGTGCAAATCCCTGCCGCGAAAGGGAGATTGGGTATTAGAGCTCTTTGGAAATTGCGGTAACTTTATTGAT
>QMCE01005071.1_pt1 | contig 18871 bp, 28 predicted proteins | sample 1821851 | NCBI WGS metagenome assembly QMCE01 (sample SAMN09453174, study PRJNA476694) | Termite gut metagenome, whole genome shotgun sequencing project. | isolation source: worker | host: Odontotermes sp. | place: South Africa:Pretoria | collected 2016-01-28
AATATTTATCCTATCCCGCGAAATTGGAGTTGAAAAAACTAAGGGAGAAAAAACAGAAAGAAAATGAGGTGAAAGAGTTGCAGTTTAGTTTGTTTTGAAAATTATTAAAAAAATGCGCGTGATTAGAAAAAGTTTGTATATTTGCAACGCTAAGTTTTTAAATAGAGAGGTAACGATGGTTGCCCAATGCGTTGCATTAGGCATTTTTTATGTCTATATGCAAATTGCAATATACGGCGTTCAACCCCGTGCGGTAGCAGTAATGTCCGCGAGCCTCTCTATAAAGGACTTAGCAACGGGAAGTGAACGCCGTTATTTTTTTCGTTCACGTGCTAAAAAATTTATAGAATCATGATTAAAGAAAAAGAAAATGCAACTGCGAGTTGCGAAGTGATGACTTTCCAGTTTTCTGAAAGTCAACAACCTGTACGCAATGTACTAATTGATAACAAGCCGTGGTTTGTGGCTAAAGATGTGTGTGATGTTTTGGGGCATACGAACCCAAGTGTAGCAATTCAAGGGTTGGATGATGATGAACGGGCTAAGGAAAGTTTAGGTCGTCAAGGAAAAACTTGGGTGGTCAATGAAAGCGGTTTATACGCTTTAATCCTCCGCAGCAACAAGCCCTACGCTAAAACCTTCCGCAAGTGGATAACAAGCGAAGTAATTCCTTCGTTGATGAAAAAAGGCTATTACGGCGTAAACCGTCATCAGGATGGAAGCTTCATTGACGCTCGCAATATTCCCCACCAAACAAGCGTATTGAACGGGTATGATGTTCGTCATATTCAGATAGAGGGGGAAATGTGGTATAGTATTAATGACCTAAACCGTGCGATACAATCCGCTACGGGTAGCAACCAGTTAGCAAAGAAGTTAAATGTGATTGAGGAGCTGGCAGTAAAAATATGGATATTTGGGAATACGCATCCTGCGTGGTTTGCTAATGAGAAAGGCGGTCAGCTAATTATGTCCGGTAGTAGAATAAATAAAGGCAAATTTCAACTGGCAATTGGAGGGCGCTGATTATGATTACCGAAGAGACCTTTTTAAAGCTTGTCTCCATAATGGATAGACTTGCACAGCGCATAGGTCAGCTTGAATATGAATTATCAAAAAGAGATGATGCGAAAGTGGTTAAGATGAAAATAGTAAATAATTAAGAAAAAAAGCGATAAGATTTATGTTTTATCGCTTTTTTGTTTAGATTTACAAAATTATCAATTTAAATTTTAGAGTTATGCAAATGATAGAGAAAAATTTAATCTCATTGGCACAGGTTAGCGCTGATGACGGAAAGGATTTGTACGAAAAATTTCTTCTGCCAGAAGAATCTGTATTTGGTTCATACAAAGGAATGAGAGACAGGCTTGTAATTACGGATAAGCGTATTATTGTTATAGATATTCAAGGAATTACAGGGAAAAAGAAGGAATTTATGTTTATTCCTTATTCTAAGATAGTTTCTTATGCTGTTGAATCTGCCGGAACATTTGATGTAAACTCTGAATTAAAAATATGGCTGTCAGGAATCGGATGCGTAAAATTCAATTTTGTTCCGAAAATAGATATTTTTGGAATCGGACAGCATATTGGAAAATATATCGCATAATAAAAGAGCCGCGTTTTAGCGGCTTTTTTATTAAAAGACATCATACATCGGCTCCGATGGCGGAGATACCGGCGGCAACTCCTTTTTAACTTCCACCTCCCGGTCTGGAATTTGCACCTCATTAAACAGTTCTTTTGCCGCATAATCAGAAACAAGGCATTCAAACGAAATCCGGTATAAATTACCCGCGCCGCCGCTTTCCTCGCGTGTCATATCAATGCGCCGCATTTCGGAATAATGCCTGTCGTGCTTTCCGTGAAAAAGCGCGTGCAGTTCAGTGAGCCGGTTCAGGAACTCCAGCGCGCCGTCTTGATTATAGCTGCCGACGTATGAATCTGAAAACGTTTCATAAAAAAGATGTAAATCTACCTGTACAAGCAACTCCTGTACAAGTAATCCGGTATCGTTTACCTCTCGCGTACTGAAATCAATAAACACTGCCGGCGTTGGGAACGGCAGCTCTTCGGTAAGATAACTCACCTGTTCGTGCCACAGGTCAATCCACCTAACCTGTTCAATGTTTGCCTTTATCTTTTCGGCAATCTCTTTGTATAATTCACTCCAATAAACCATAATATAATCCTGTTAATCTAATAAATCCTGTAAAAATCACGGTTCAAGCCTTTTCCCAATATTCGGAAATCTTTGTTTGTAACTGCCGGTCAAGTTCATTCATCAGTGTTTGGCTTTCTCCCATAAACTGACGTTGTGGAATTTGGATTTTTGAGCCAACTTTCATCAACGCCATACGCTTGCAATATTCGGCTTGGGCATTTAGTTTTTTATTGCGCGCGGTATTCGACTTCTTTCCGCGCTTAGTTGTCGTTACTTTTCCCGATAGTTTATAGTATTGCGCCCACCAGTACTTTTTCATTTGTGCGGTTACGGTAATTGTTCCGCCGTCATTGTGAATGGAAGAATAAGGCGTGTCAGAAGTAACAACAACGCGCTGCGTATTTTCTTCCGTTTTCTGAATGGATTGCATCAATACGCCCGTGCCATACATTACTCTTTTTCCGCCAAGCGGACTTTTCCTGTCCGCCCATTTAACAAACGAAGTGTCGGTAAAACCGCCATTGCGAAAACTGTCCTTAAAAAATTTCAAACTCTCAACAGCAGCCATTCGGGCTGTATCGCGCAGAAGATTTTCCTTTGCGTAGCCGAAATTTATTGATTTGATGATATTTGCCATTTTTATTTGATAATTAAGATATTAATTGTATTTTTGTGGTGTGGGATTCGTCCCGCACCCGGAGCCGAGAACGCGCAAGCCTTCGAGGCTCATTTTTTATAATAAACCCTCAATGCCGGAAAATGAATCTCTGCTTACCTGTTTTCTTGTAAACTGAATTGCTTTTTTATTTCGTATAAGAATAATCCTTTCTACGTTTTCATTTTCTTTACTTTTGTTTGCAGTTCGGCAGCATTTCCATTGAAGTTGTCAATATTCATAACTACCAGCTTGCACCCCTGTTTTGATGCCGAACGCATTCTGCTGTCAAAGAAATTTTTTGAACCTTCCGACATTGTCTTTAAATCTGCAAATGTATTTCGTGTTCCAATACCAAACTCAATTTCGATATGTGGACGGATATAAATATCTTTATTCAAAAATTCAGCCACAATTTTAGCGGCATCAATATTGGGCTGCAAGTCTGATAAATCGGCAAAGTCATTGATAAATACCGTGTTTTCTCCCACTTTTATTTGCCTGTTATATGGCATAAATTCTTTCATCAGGTCGGTACCGGCATTTACCGCCTGTTTTTCTGTGGCAGGTATTTGCTGAAAATAACTGTTCTTTTGGGTAAACAGGTCGCCGCTTATCGCTGCGTTGTTAGCAATTTTGTCATTGAAAACGGTAATATCCCTGTTGTTGGGGCTTTCAAAAGTCTGCTCCAGCCAGCAGCGGCAGCCAAAATCAAGCGGCGGAATTTTATCCCACTGGTTAACCGGCTTAATTATACCCTCGTTTTCGGCGTGTTCCGGACGCACATCATCATCGCCCATTGTGCGGTACTTTAGGTTCGGATACAAATCGGTATCCTGCTGATATGTTTGAAAATCGCGTGCGGAACTTGCGGAGTTGGCGGCAAATTTCTCCTCCACCTGTTGCCAGGTTTCATTGTGCTTACTTAAGAGTATTTTCGCCCGGTTAAGATAAGCGTTTCGTTTTCTTTGGCTGCTATAATTTCCTTAATCAGGTTATACGACTTTGCCCCGCTGAATTTCAACAGGTTTTCACGGAAACGGCGTGTTAATTCGCTGGTGTAATAGCCGCCGCCCCAACCGCTTTGCGTTGCCTTATTCAACCCGGAATAATACTTTAACACAAGGTCTCGGTTAAGGTCGGAGGCATTGGCGTTTCCTTCCCAGATTTGATTAACGAGTTGCTCTACGGCTGCGTCCCAGGTTGCCGCCATTGGTGGTGTAAAATTTATTATTGCGTTCGCATCAGGCTTTTTTTTTTGAGGGTCGGCAGGTTCCGGCGGTGTTGGTTCTGAAAGCGGGACGGTTAATTGTTTTATCCCGGTAATCGGAAGCCCGGTACGTGTTTTCAGTTCTTCTACATCAAAATCAAACGTGTTTGAAAGTTTTTGCACCGCATCAATATAATCTTTAATATTGAGCGTTTCCTGATTATCCCATTCGAGCGTATAGTTAGTAAAATCGGCATAAATGCTGCTTATTTTTGCCAAACGCTGGCGTATTTTTGCATTAAAAACATATTTAAAAAGAAGTTTGTCAGCTTCGTACCGGTCTTGTGCCACGCGCTCCTGAACCTCTGCCGAGCCAACATAAGCCTGCTCGTCCGTAGATGCCGTTCCTCCTAATACGCGCTTACTGATTTCTTTGTTACATACATTGTCAATGAGCGAGAGGAAAACCTGATGCTGGTTGCTTTCGCTGATACGCGGCACTTCTATCCGTTCATTTCCCTGCAATACAGCAAACATATTTTGGCGAAAATTAGACAACATTTCAAACAGTTCGTCGCGCCTTCCGGTATCCATCCGGTCGGTAATGGCAAAAATGGGCGGTACACCGAATTTATCCACGTATGACATCCACGAGCCGATACCTAATTTTTTGGCAAGCACAATCATTGCCAACTGATTTAACATTCCTAAATCCCAGTCTCCGCCAACCTGCAAATAATAATCCGCGTATGCGCCTGTCCGGTAGTCTGCTCCGTTGTCATCGTATTCCTCTTTAATAATCAAACCCTTTTGCGGAATAAAATTCGATTGCGGAATTTCATCTATACGTGCCAATTCTTGTGTTCCGGCATCAATATCAAACATTTCAATCAGCGTTGCCCCCTGAAAACGACTTAACAAAACAAAGCGTACCAAGTCCTCAAACCAGGGGCGTTCAAGCAATGATTTTAATTCGTAGTTTTCCTCGCCTTTGTCGTTGAGCAACTTGAACGATGAGCGTTGTACGCGCAAAATTCGAGTATCAATTACACTTGACAAATGGTTGTCAAGCATTAAATTTTGATAAAAACGCATCAAATCGCCGCGGCGTGGATTTTCTGGGTCGGTAGCTGCCATAACGCCATTTTTCCAATCCTTAATCTCTTTGGCTTGAAGCATATTTGCCTGCCGTTTCCATTCCGCCTTATTTCCCCCGCCTCGTTTGTAGTATTCGGCAAAGATTTTATTGCTTGGCAGGATTGCCGATATTGCGTTGTAAAATCGTTCTTTAAATTCCATTTCAAAAGTGTTTAAATTGTCTGAATCGGGATTGTCCGAACCGGGATTTTTTCAAGATTAAAAAGATTTTCAAGATTTTTCCTGAATCCTGTTCATCTTATAAATCTTGTGAGAATCCCGGTTCAGACTATGTGTAAAAATCTTTATTAGTCGTATTTCCATACATCAGGCTTCCGGTTGTCCCGCTGTCTCCGGTTACTTCCGGCATACCGGGTAATGATTGGCTGCCCGTTTGGATATTGCTTAAAATACGTATTGCTTCTGTGTACATATCCGGAAAATCATCCGGAACTTTACGGGCGGCATTCCGGCGTACGGCGCGATAAACGACAATCATTGCAATTGCCTGCACTAACAGACCGCTTCGCATTACCGGTTCGCCGAAAATCTTACCGGTGTCGTATCTTCCCGAAATGTAGGATATGGCAAAATCAATAGCTTTGCTTTCCAAGCCATCGAGTAGTTCTTCGGGAAGTTCCGACACGCTTTCGTCAAGTAACCTGCCCTGTATTACTTCGATTAAATCTTCACGAGTAATGTAGCGCATAATCTTTATTTGTTTTCGGATTACTAAATGTAAGAATACCTTCAACCGGTATAAGTTTTGATTCTATTTCTCCAAATAATCTATCCCATTTTTCGCAAAACTCTTCGTAAGAATCGCAATTATGCACCGGATGAAGTTCATCCAACTCATCAATCTTACTTTTTAGTGAAACCGGAACACAGTATTTATGCTCGTCGTCATCTTCCCATAAAAAAAATCTTTCCTCCATAATTTTACCAATTATAAGTTTGTTTCATTCGCCCGGCTTTCCAACTTTTCTCTGTTGAATTTCGTTTGGCGGGACCGGTATATTTTTCCAAAGTAGCAATGGCTTGCTGGTCAGCGTCCGGACTGTCATCGTGTTCGGTACTGCCCTCTTCAACAGCACAAAGCTGCATAATACCCACTTGTGTGTCGTTGTGGCTTTTCAATACTTCATTATAATAAATGCGCGAGTTTTGGTGGTATGGTACCATTTTGAGCATACGCCCCAACTTGTTTGTGTTCGGGTTATCCACTTTTATAATATTGAGCGTAACGCCGTGCGCATCTTCCGCCTCGTTGATATTGCGTTGCACCTCCTCGTTCCAAAATTGAGCCTCGTACTGAAAAAGCACATTTGCCGTTTGTGGTATCTGCTTGCGCAATTCACACATATAATTACAGGCAATTTTCATTTTGCATTGCTTTACAAAGGCATCAAGCAAATAAAATTTCCTCTCTTTCACGCCCCACGGCTTTACAGCGTTGTAGTCGCTTGTTTCGTTGTCTGTATAAGCAATGTCCCAGTGAACAATTATCATTTCAAACTCGTGCCAATCGGGTACTTTTGTCCACTGTATGCTGTCCTCGTTGAAGTTTTTACCTTCCAGCTTCGTTTCGTGATAAAATTCTGGGCTATACATACTTTTCCACGCCGGCTCGTAGGTTACCTTATTATATGCCTTTATTTGGTGTACTTTCCATTTTGGATGGCGTTCCTGCAAAATAGTTTGTGTCATTACGCGCGCAAACTTATTCGGTCATTGTTGCCATAATATCACGCTCAATATGGTCGGCTTGCCGGCGCATGCGTTTCGGATTGCTTATCGTGTCCGGTGTTTCGAGGTCGTCAATAATCCAGATATTCGGACGGCGTTGTTTTACGCGCAAACCTCGCACTTTTTGCTTAATACCGAAAGCCATACCAATAAAGCGATAATCGCGCGTGATAAACTTTCCGACCTCCCAGCTTCCCTCCATTTTTTGAACGCCGAAATCATTTATCAAAAGCGGATTGCCTTCGAGTTCAGCCTGTACGTCCGTAAGCAATTCTTCGGCGCGCTCTTTGCTGTCGGATTTTATACAGGCAAAAATATCCTCTCCGCGCATCCACAGCCAAAGCAAAATAATAATGTCGCACCAGCAGGATTTTGCCAAACCGCGCCCCCATTCGGCAAAACCTTTAAAAAGCGGGTCGGCGGCAACCATTTCGGCAAATTCTATCTGAAAGTCGGCACATTCGGCGGTAGCGTAATGCGGCAGATATGTTTTAACCATATAAGCAACGTCAACCTTTGCGCGGGTAATACGCGCCTTTTGCTCCTCCTTGCCTTCAAAGGGATTGACCGCGTTTGCTGTTTTGGCAACCTCTAATTTTTTGAGGTAGGCTTCGGCTTTTTGTTTATCTTGTTTTTTGGTAGCCATTATCTGAACCGTGATTTACAGGATTAAAAGATTATCAAAATTTTAACCGAGTTCGATTGTTTTTTTCTGAATAAGCATCGCCTGAAATTCGAGCGTTTCGCTGAAAAGGTCTATTTCGGTGCCGCATTTGGGACAGCGTATTTTCAAATCGGAAGCACGCAGGTTATTGAAAATATTATCCATAATGTCGATATACAAACCAAGCGTGATACCGTTTGATTTCTCGTTATCCTTCAGCGACTTGTTTATTTTGCTGATGTCATCACTGATAACACTTGCCTCTTTACGCAGCTTCAACTCCGTTTCTTTATCGCCGGCGTGTTGCGCATCGCGGATTTCCTGCTCGATGCGCAGGCGCTGTTCGGACAGCAGGGTGTTTGCCGTGCTTACTGCAGACTGCCGTGCTTTCCTGAGGTCGCGCCAACCGCCGGAACGCGCCCAGTCAGACAGTGTTTTTTCCGAAACGCCGAGCATTTCAGCGGCTTCTGCCTGTGTATAATCCTGTACAACAACGTATTCGTATGCCGACCGCTTGAGTTTTTCGTACTCTTTTTTCTTGCCTGTTTTTAATGCCATTGCTTTGATTTTTGGTACAAAAATCAAAGTAATCATCCGGTAAAAAAAGTAAAGTTAGAATGCTTACAACCATTATGGTAAGCATTCTATCTTCGCTTGATCCGGTGTTTTTTATCCATTTTATTTGCACTGAAATTAAGTTTTGAACCGGGATTTCAGTAAGATTTTTAAGATTAACAGGATTTTTATGGATAAAACATTTCAAATATCGGCAGTAAAAAAAGGAACATCCGCCGAAATCCGGATTACGGGAATTATTGGGTGGGAAACCAACGCGGAAAGTTTTCGCGTACAGGTGGACGCGCTCATTAATGACGGCATCCGGGACGCACATATTTATATTCAAAGTCCGGGCGGAAACTGTTTTGATGCGGGTGAAATCGTCAATATTATTTCCAAGTTTAAGGGAACTGTAACCGGTGAAGGCGGCTCTTTGGTTGCCTCCGCCGCAACGTATATCGCGCTGCATTGTAGAACCTTTTCGATGCCGGAAAACGGAATGTTCATGGTACACAAACCAAGCGGCTTGGTGAGTGGAAGCAAAAAAGATATTGAGGCGTATGTGAAGCTGATGCAGGATTGTGAGAATCAGTATTACAGCGCCTATAAATCGGTAGCTAAAAACGCGGCTGTTTTCGAGGAGAAATGGAACAGCGGTTCCGACTGGTGGCTTACAGCAAAAGAGGCAAGCGAACACGGATTTATCACCGCCGTGCAGGCAAAAACAAGAATTGACAGGGAAACCGCCGCACAGATAAAAGCCTGCGGCTGCCCGTTCGAGATAGAAGAAAATCAAATTAATAACCCAAAAAATGTAGAGAAAATGGATTTACAGGCAACAGCCCGGCTGCTTGGTCTGCCCGAAACGGCAACCGAGGCGGAAGTAAATGCAAGATTGGCGGCAAATGCGAAAGCCGCTTCCGACTTGCAAGCGATGCAGACGGCACAGGAGCAAAAGGAAAAAACAGAAAAAGCGGCAAAAATTAAAGCTGCTTTGGATAAAGCCATTGCCGGCAAACGGATTAAAGCTGATTGCCGCGCCGAATGGGAAAGGATGTTGAATGCTGATTTTGAAACCGCAGGCAAAGTGCTTGAAAGTATTGCGCCGGTTGAAAAGTTGTCTTCACAAATTGTAACCTCTGCGGAGGGAAAGAAAACCCATAAGGGAAAAACATTTGCCCAGTTGCAAGATGAAAGCCCTGAATTGTTGGCGGAGCTGGAAACAAGCGACCCCGAAGCGTTCGCCGAATTGTTTAACGAAACTTATAAAGGAGGTAGAAAATGAGCACAGTAACAACCGGACAATGGCTTAACCAGTACGTTGCGCCACAACTCTTGCAGGAGTTCAAAAATGACAAAGCCGATTTTCTTGGTGTCTTAAAGGGCGTTCCAAAAGCGGCATTAACCGCCGATGGCGTGCGTTGGAATAAACTGATAAATAATGTCGGTTTCTTTGTGGACAACACGGGTGATTTCACGGCGAAAAAAATGACCGGCGAAAAAGTATTTGTTTCTTGGGAAAAATACGATACCGACCCAACAGCGGTGGACGATGCCGAAATCCGTTACCTCGCTTATGATAAACGTAACGAGGTGCGTATTCGCCATGCCGCTGCAATGAAAAGAGGCTTGCGCGACCACGTTATGTGGAAACTTGCACCGGCTGATGCTACCAACGCCAATATGCCGGTTATCAGAACTACCGGCGAAGATGACGGAACAGGTCGCTTACGTCTTACTTTCAAAGATACGGTAATGTATCTTGAAAAGGTCAAAAAACTGAATTTGCAGAATATGGACGAATTGTTTATGGTTTTGTGTCCTGAACACGTTACCGATTTAATTTTGGACAATAATTCAGCAAGATTTTTTAGCGATAAGCAAATTTACTTTGATGTGGCAACCGGAAAAGTCCGCAGCATTATGGGATTTAAGTTCTTTGAAAACAACGCTGTGCTTGCTTACGACAGCACAGGCGCGAAAAAACCAAAAGGCTCTATACTCGGCGCAACCGACCGTGTGGCATCATTGATGTTTGCGGCGGAAGAAACGGTGTACCACATCGAAGGCGTGAAAATTCTCTACAAGCCGGAAACACAGGATACACGCTCGGCAGACCCGACATCGGAGTTTCGTTTGCAAACCTACGGATTGGTGGATAGACGCAGGGATTATGGTTTTGGAGCAATTGTTTCCGGTATTGCACAATAATTGTCAATTGTCCGAACCGCGTTTTGGTAAGATTTATAAGATTAACAGGATTAAATTAGTATAAAAATGGCAGATTTAAAAACAGTAGCAAACGATGTTTTCAAGCGTTTTCCGAACGAAAACAAGGTATTTGTAACATCTGACGGGCAGGCGTTCCTGAATGAAGCACACGCCAAAAATCACGCAGTAAAGAATCGCACAGGCAAAGAATTGAAGTTTGAAACTTTCCTGCGTGAGGATGAGAAAAAAACAGAAACTTCTAAAAAATAGCGGTTATGGGCTTTGAAGGAGTAAAAATAAACAAAATCAACGGCGGACTCGGCGGGGCGGAAAACCCCGACCGCGTTGCCGTAATGGTTGTGGGCTGCGGTGCAATAGGTGAAACGCTGGCGGTGAATACCGCTCGCAAGTTATTGCAGCTTTCCGATGCTGAAACGTTGGGTATTACGCCTGAACGCGACAACTCGGAAAGCCGCCTGGACTACTACCATTTAAGCGAAGTGTTCCGCCTGTCGCCCGATACGGTTATTCATTTGATTGCCGTTCCGGCAGACACAAAGGTCAGCGACTTGAAAAACAGCGCGGATTTTATTACAGCGTTGCGCGGAATTGATGGAGTAAACCTGATAGCCGTTGCCGGACTGGCAGACGAAACGGCAATTGCCGGAGGGAATCCTGTTAGCGCAATGCAGCAAGCCGTAACCGGTTCGCAATTGCTTGTTGACCGGCTGGCGCAAGACCACATTTACATTGATGCGGTACTGCTCGAAGGAAAAGGCGGTTATTTGACCCCGCTTGTAAATGCAATGGAAGACTTACGGGCAATGGCAAGCCCCAACGTATCGGTAATCATCGGACAGGACAGAGGCGTTGCCGCCCAAAAAGCCGCTTATGCCGGACACGCCGCCGTAGGTTCTGCGCTTGGTATGCTTTTAGTGCGCGCCGTGCACGAGAATTTGGGAAGTGGATATTGAGGTAAAACCGCAGGAGCGAAAAGGAGAACCGGATTATCCGTTGACCGATGCAAAACTGCAACGCTTTATCAGCGCGGGTTTAAGTAACGGGAAAAACTTTAACGGGCTGTCTGTTGCCGACCAAAAGCAGCTGGATTTGCTGGGTTATATTTATGCCGGCGCGTTTGCCGGATACGCGGGATTCTATTTTTCAAATTCACACACTTGCGAGGAACAGGACAGCGACTTCTGCTTTATTGAGCGGAACTGTATCTGGAACAAAGCGGCGCGGATTATCCGCCAGACGCTTATCCCGCGCGTGCGCTCGAAAGTAGAAGCCGATCCGGCAACCGGTTATATAAAAGGAACTACCATTGATGACTGGAGCAGCCGTGTTCGCAAAGCCCTTGAAGTAATGCTGGCAGCCGGAAACTGTGCCGAGTTTGGTATCTATATTAATCCGAATCAGACAGCAGTTTCAACACTGCCGTTCAAGATTGCGGTTAGTATCATTGCCGACGGCATTATTCACGAGTTTGAAGTTGATTTAGGTTTCACTAACAGAATGTAGGAGGAGGAGAAGAAAATGGCAGTTCTTATTAATAAATTCGGAAAAGTAGCGGGTTGGAACTCAATTACGCTTAGAATGCTTGGCAGGGATGTAGAGGGCATCACAGAACTTGAATACAACGACAGTGTCGAAAAGGAGAATATTCGCGGAGCGGGATCAGGCAACGGCAAGCATCACGCTTTTACAGGAGGAAATCGTTGCACTGCAACAGTCGCTTGGTCCCGGAAAACGCTTGACAGATATTGCGCCGTTCGATATTCTTGTCCGGTATGACTACAACGGCTATGCTTACAAGGATACGATTCGTAACGCTCAATTTCAGGGAAACGCGCGTGCGGCAAAACAAAACGACAAATCAATAACCAACAAGTTCGACCTGCTGGTGTCGCACATTGAATGGAATACAATTTAACCGGCAATTATTAACCATTTAAAATTCAGTTAAAAAATGAAACGAAGTATTTTTTCAAAAGTAATTTTTTGCCTTGTATTGGCAATTAGTATTAGTTCCCTTGGGAGCGTAAGTGCGGAAACCTTATTGAGTATTCCTCCGGAAATATCATCAGTACCGGGAGCGGCTATTCCGGCGCTGGCACTGGCGGCAGTGGCTATTCCTGCGTATAACCTTGAAAATCTGAAATGTGTAACAAAAGAGGCGTTTGAGTCGTTGAAAGCCAAATACGGCAAAATATACGTAGTAGATGTGATAATTGACGAAGACGAAAAATATCAGTTTATAGTGCGAAGATTAACGCGCGATGTGCAAAATCTAATAGAAAAATACGCTGACGACCCGTCGAAAATATCAGATCTAATTATTAAAAATCTCGTCATTGCCGGAAACGAAAATAATGCACTTGATGATGGAATTGTATTTAAGCAGTTTTCACAGGCGATTATACCAATAATGAGTGCTGGACAAAGTTTTTTTGGAAAGGCATAGAGGAAACTGAAGTAAAAGGAGGGATTCGCGAGGTAAGCGCATTGTTGCGCCGCGAGTACGGAGTAAACCCCGATGCGCTTACCGACAGTGAATTTTTTAACCTCTATGCAGAATATAAGTACACCGAAAAACAGCGATACGAACTGATGCTAAACGCCAACAAGCAAGCACTTGCAGAAATAATTAATCAACTGTTTTCCGGCGAGAAGTAAAAAGTTTAAAAATAGGAGAAAGCAACTCAGAAAACAGTACAAAAAGAAACACCAGCAGTTTGACTGCCAATGGCGCCAAAAAGGCAAATACTATTGAATATGTGATAATTTTTCCGAGCATAATACAATAATTTTAATAGGATAAAAATAATCATTTTTTTAATAAAAACAAAATGTCGTCAAAAACAACCACTTGGGCAATAGAATTTCAGGACAAAATTACTTCTGGTTTAGCAAAAGCGCAGAATAGTTCTAATTCGTTAGCGGCTGCTTTCGGTGCTGCCGCTGCCCGTGTGGTTAATTTTGGAACCCATACTAAAACACTTAACACGAGCGTAACAAGTTTGTCTAACAGAATAAGCCAACTTAAAGCGCAGCGCGATATTCTGCCAATGAGTGAAATTGGTAAAATCCGTAAGTTTAATTCCGAGATTGCCGGACTTGAAAAACAGATGGGTAAAATGCAGACATTGAATGGCGGGTGGTTTAAAAGCAAATTTTCGGAAGCAATTGGAAGTTTGCCTGGAGCGGGTTTTATTACTAATCCGCTCGTGGCTCTTGGTGCTGGTTTGAGCGTTTCCATCAAAAAAGGAATGGAAAATGAGTTGGCAAAAACGAACATTGTTACCCTGATGCAGGGAGATGAAGCTGGAGCAGACAAACTTTTCAATCAAATAAGTGAATATGGAAAAAATACGGTTTACGACAAAGGTTCGCTGATTGATGCGCAAAAAACAATGATGTCTTTCGGGCTTGATGCTGAAAAATCATTTAATACGTTGCAGCAAATCGGAGACATCGCAATGGGAGATGCCGGAAAAATGCAATCGCTTTCACTTGCATTTGCACAGGCGAGCTCTACTGGAAAACTAATGGGGCAAGACTTGATGCAAATGATTAACGCTGGATTTAATCCTCTGCAAACCATTAGTGATAAGACCGGAGAAAGCATGGAAGACCTGAAAAAAAGAATGTCAGAAGGCAAAATTTCTGCGGATGAACTATCACAGGCTTTTCAGTGGGCAACCGAAGAGGGTGGTCTATTTTATCAGGGCGCAGAAAAAGCAGGGCAGACGTTGAGCGGGCGAATGAATAAAATGATGGATAGTCTTAGTGAAATGGCAATATCTCTTTATGCTGCTATTGAGCCGATTTTAAGTCCGCTTGTGAATTTGACGACCTCTATTTTCGATGGACTTGGAAGTAGTATTACTTGGATAATCGACAAATTCAAAGAGGGTAATCCGATAATAATGGGGCTTGCCGGCGCGATTGGAGGGTTGACGCTTGCTATTGGTGTATATAAAGGCGTAGTGGCTATTGCTGCGGCGGTTCAAAATGGCTTTGGACTGGCGGTTATTGCCTCGAACCTTGCCTTGCTTGCCAATCCTATCGTTTTGATTGTTGGACTGGTAGCAGGACTGATTGTCGCCGTGGTTGCTTGCTGGAATAAATTCGAGGGTTTTCGCGAAGTAATTTACGGAGTTTGGGAAGCGATAAAAGGTTTCGGAAATATACTGAAAGAATTTGTTCTTGACCGCATTAAAGGAATTATATCCGGACTTGGAGCAATTGGAAGTGCTATTGCAAAACTTTTCAAAGGTGATTTCAAAGGCGCGTGGACGGATGCAAAAAGTGGACTGGCTGACCTTAGTGGCGTAAATGCTGTTAAAAGTGCTTTTGAGAGTGGCAAAAAACTTGGTGATGCTTATCAAGAAGGGGCTGCAAAAGGTCGCGTATCTTTCCAAGCTGACCAAGAAAAAAAAGCAAGCCAAAGTGTAGGCGCAAAATCAATCATTGGTAATGAAGGTGTAAATAAAACAGTGGTAAATCCTTTTAATGCGACTAATAATAACAGTAAAAATACCATATTCGGATTAAGCGGCGGGAGCAGTAGCGGAAAATCAATCACAATGAACGTAACGCTAAATATTACCAACAATGGCATAAAAAATCCCGATGAATTTACCGAGCAGATAATTAGAAAGATTAATGACAAGTTGAGCGACACGCTCGCGCAAGCCGGCTAACAGGTTATGAATATTCCGAATTTTGAAAATATGATACCGCAGGGAAACCTGAATAAAGCGCATTTTGTTGGAAATGTGATTCGTGAGGTGTTTGGTATTCAGCCTCCCGTTTATATTGCCAATGCCTGGTTTAAGCAACCTGGGGTAATGCCGAACTATGAGAATATACAATTCCTTTCTCCACAAGAAAGCGACATTGTATCCTCGCTTGGAACTCCGGTGCTTGGCGATATTACATTTGAGGGCGGAACATACAATTTATACAACAAATTCAACGGCGTAATTGAACAGGTGAGATACGGGGAATACACCCTTCCCTATTCGTGCATAGTGGATTTTTCGCGACAAAACAATGTAATCACAACGCCTGTTCTGGGAGGAAACGGAACAGTAAAGGAAATTTACGGTATCGGAGATTGGGATATAACTATCCGGGGTATTGCTTTTAATAATGATAAAGCCGGCAACCCGGCTCACGCGCAGATTAGCCAACTCATCCGCTGGGCTGATTTATGCGATTCGATTGAGGTTAGCGGTTCGGTTTTTCTAAACAAGGGAATTAACCGCCTTGTGATAAAAAATCTCAGCATTCAGCCGGTAGAGGCAAAGTGGAACGTGATACCTTTTACCATTGAGGCAGTAAGTGATGAACCTGTAGAATTAACAATATAGATAGCCCCCTAAATCCCCCTCAAGGAGGACTTAAAGACAGAAGCGATGACATTGACAATGGCAGTACATATCATTTTTTCGGCGACCGACAGGCGGCAGGCGATAGAGTTGCGGCAAGTTTCGGAAGTAACAGTAGAACGCTCCTGGAAAGAATTTACCGGCAGAGCCGAAATCGTGATGCCGCGCAATATCAAAATTCTGAACAACCTGACAAATGTAAAGTATTCGGATATTTTCAAAAACGGAGACCCCGTAGAAATCCGGTTGGGTTACGGAGCAGGCGAAATCCCGGTAGAATTTACCGGATATATTACCGACGTATCGGAAGGCGTTCCGGTAGTTATCCGCTGCGAAGATGAGATGTACCGGCTTAAGCGCGGAAACGTTAGTATTGTTTCCTCCTCAATTACGCTGAAAAACTTACTGGAACAAACCGCAAAGGGTTATGAAATTGATTGCCCGGATATGAATTTAGGAGCAGTCAGATTCTCGAATGTTGCTCCGGTAGCAGTTCTTGAACAAATCAAAAAGGATAGCGACGGTGATTTGTTCTCGTATTTTGACGGTAAAATATTGCGATGCGGCGTAATTTATTCAGACCAAAGCGATGTTCCGGTTATCGATGTTCATTTGGAAAAACAATCGGTAAGCGAAAGTCTCAATAAAAAAAATAGCGTTGAAAATTTGCTTGTAGAATTGACGTCGGTTTTGGCAAAAGGAAAGAAAAATGTTGTACGAGTGGGAACGGCAGGAGGTGATGTTATCAAGAAAAATGTTTCTTTTCAAATTTCGATGAAGGAACTGCAAAGACAGGCAGAAAAAATATTTGAACAGAAAAAAGCACCAGGTTTTGACGGTTCAATAACATTGTTCGGCATTCCGGCAGTACAGCACGGAATGAAAGTACACATAAAAAGCGAAATCTTTAAAAATATGGAAGGTGCTTTCTATATAGAAAAAGTGGTGAAGAAATTCGGAACGGACGGATACCGTCAGGAAGTAACATTGGGAGACAGGGCGGTATGAGCGAGTTGGACAAATTTGCAGACATATTCACGCGCCGGCTGGAAGGAACAAAACAGGCGCAACTTCGCTTTGCCGTTTGCAGGTCGGTAAACTGGGAAGAAAAAACGATGACGGCAACCGGCGTGAGTGATGATGTAGATTATGAAGGCGTACAGCTCGGATTTGGATATATTGACATAAAGCCGAAAAAGGATACGGTCTGTCTTATTGGTATTTTGGAAGGAAAGGAGGCGTTGACTTTTTTAATTAATGCCGAAAGTGTTGAACTGGTTGAAGTGGTGGCGGAAGATACGATTACAGTTAACGGCGGGAAAAACGGCGGATTAACAATAACTCCAAAACTGGTTGAAGAATTGAACAAAACAAATGCAGCATTGCAGGCAATAATAACAGTGCTTACCGGATTGCCGGTACCGGAGGCAGGGAACAATTCTCCATCCGCTTTGCAGGAAGCATTAAGTTTGGCACTTGCGGGTAAACAGACAGGTGATTTTTCTCAAATTGAAAACAAAAAAATAATGCACTGATGAAAGGAATACTGCTCAACGAGGACAACGATTTGCTAATAAATGTAAGGCGCGGAAAAGACGGAAAGATAACCGGCGGTTTGGTTATTGGCGATAACGCCGTTCAATGTGCCGGGTTAGTCCTGCAAATGAATCAGGGCGAGCTGAAAGAAGATCCGGTTATTGGAGCAAATTTATTGCGTAATATGCGTGGGAAGCTAAACCGGGACAAGCTGAAAAACCAAATCGAAACCGCTCTTATCCGGGCGAATATACGAATTGAGGATGTAAAGAATGAATTAGATATTTTGATTAACAGACAAAACGTAGAGTTATGAAACTTGAATTGAAACGCATAGCAAAAAAGGCAAACTACACCGTCGGCAAACTGTTTATTGACGGCAAATATTTCTGCGACACACTCGAAGATACCGTTCGTGCGCCCAGCGTGAAAGTACCCGGAAAGACCGCCATTCCCGCCGGAACCTACAAAGTAATTGTAAACGTATCTCCGCGTTTTCGCCGGCTATTGCCCCGCCTGCTGGACGTTCCGATGTTTGACGGAATTTTGATACACAGGGGAAATACGGAAATCGACACCGAAGGCTGTATTCTCGTTGGCGAAAACCGGGAAGTTGGAAAAGTAATTAACTCGACCGGGTATGAATTGAAACTCACCTCAATTTTGAGCAAACAGGAAGATGTAACCATAGAAATAAGTTAGGAATGGAAAATTTAAGTATCATATTACCCTATATCGTTTCTGTCGGCACATTCATAGTCGGCTTGTTTACAGGCGGGAGAAAGCGCCGGAATGATTTTTTGCACGAAATGCAAAAATCCATTGACTTGCTTTCCACAAAGAATAAGGAGCTTATTAACGAGGTGGTAGGCTTGCGGCGCGAAGTGGTAAACTTGAAAAGTGAAAACGCGGCTTTGCGCAAAGAGGTCGAAGAGCTAAACGAAAAACTGTCAAACGTAAAAACCATAACCAGGAAAGTATGAAACAAACAGCATTGATAATACTTCTCGTTTCCTTTTTTGCCTGCAAAACAACAAGAGAGACGAATAAAATAGACGAAAGAACAAAATCGGAAAGCACGCTCGAAGCAAGCGGGCAAAGAGAAACGGGCAGCACGTTTTCCGGTTCTTTCTCTCAAAATACAGAAGCGGAAACGAATAGGGAAACCCGCCAAAACGGCGGGAGCGTACACCTTTCGCCACCTGACAGTGCGGGGAAACAGTTTCCAACCGTCATTAACTGGTACAACAGCCATACGGCGGAAACCGGCAGGATAACAGGCGATATTAAAGCCGTGTTTGATGAAAAGATAAATTTGCTCGAAAGTCATATTTTATCACTGGAAGAAAAACTGCAAACCCAAACAGACAGCCAGACGGTCTCTAAGACCGGATTTACTTTTCTTGAAAAAACAGGTTTTGCCGCTTTGGGACTGCTTCTTTTAATCATTGTTTACGCGGTAATAAAATGGTATTTAAGAATTAAAAAATGAAAGTAACGGTACTCGACAGGCAAAGTATATTTGATATGGCGGTTCAGGTAATGGGTTCGGCAGAAGCGGCTTTTGTACTGGCTCGCGACAACA
>QMCE01001014.1_pt1 | contig 18859 bp, 17 predicted proteins | sample 1821851 | NCBI WGS metagenome assembly QMCE01 (sample SAMN09453174, study PRJNA476694) | Termite gut metagenome, whole genome shotgun sequencing project. | isolation source: worker | host: Odontotermes sp. | place: South Africa:Pretoria | collected 2016-01-28
GCTCCTACGATAAAACCCAACTGGTGCCATGATTGTCGAACATTAATTAACGAATATCCGTTTGTCATTGCGCCATCGGCAAAGTCATGCGCTGGATGACAAAGGAGAATAGAAGCAAATTGCACTATATTTTATATATGTTTGTTGAAAAATCGGATAATGCTACTAAGCATTTACCCTGTCGTAACCACACAAGCTCAAAATCCGAACCAAATCTCCACAGTGGGAGATGGGTTCGGATTTGTGCTTTACTGCGGCTATGATTTCTTTATCATTTGGAGCTTCTTGCGGCGTTTATCAACGGTACGAGCAGCAGCGCCACAAGGCTTGCCGCAAAGCCGTTGTTATAGAGGTTGAACCCGCCGTTGACCGCCCCTACGTATAGAGTGGCGCCTACATGGATGAAACCCGCCAGCACACCCCACAAAGGACCGAATTGCCCCGCTATAGGAGCTAATCCGGAGGCAAACAGTATCGCGACCGTGTTGCTGGACATCATGGGATTCCACCTGTTCAAGTGCGTGGCGATCACCGCGCCCAGCATTGGAGGGATTATATTACGAATATGCTTTCCAAAGGCGGAAAAGCCCACGATAGTGAATATCCCGCCCAACGTCGAGCCGTTCAATACGCATCCCATCATCAGCATCGCAGTTGTGGCGAACGCGCCCGATATCCCCATATTGAGATAGGCTGTCCTGCCGTAAAGCGCGTAATAATCCGTCACCGCCCGCCCCGAATGCTTTAGCAGGGCGGGATAAGCTTTTAACCGCGCAAGGAAACCCTTGCCGGCAAGCCCCGCTGCGGCGAGTCCCGCAAAGATGGCGTATAGAAGCGCGGCCAGCAGCGTGTTGTTTCCGTAACTCCAGTGCAGCTCACTCGTCATTTTCAGGCCGATACTCTCGAACGCCGACATTAGGAACATGGCGATAAGCCCGCCCGCAAGCCCCATGTTGTAGAGCGCGTAACCCTCGTGCACGCGCAGTGTGGCTGCGGATACCACAGGGAAAATTATCCCCACAAGAAATCCCAGCGCAATGCCCGCGAGGAGCCCGGCAGGCGGCGAGAAAAATCCCGAAAAGGCCACGCCGCTCACCACCGGGGAAAGCGTGGCGGAAAGCAGCGCCACCATAGAATAATTGACAAATGGCTCCTTCTTTAATTTGGAATGCACGAACACCCCGAAGGTGATTGGCAGCATATTGAACAGATTCTTCCCAAAGAAGGCGAAGCCCACTGTAAGCCATAGGGACATAATCGCGTAACCGTTTGGCTTGGCGCCCAAGCGCCAAAGCATAAGCAGCGAAAAGCTGCCCACAAGCGCGGCGTTCACAAGGGCCGCGCCCAGCCCGCCTACATAGATATAGTCCGTAAGCAGCACGGAACGCGAGGTAATGATCCTCTTTAATCCCACATAGATATCGACGGGGCTATCGCAAAAAAGCGCTACCGCCAAAAACAGCGCGTATACCGCCAACATCACGGCAAAGGGCTGATGCAGCTTTCTTTTAATCTCGCTCACGTCTCGGCTCCTTATGCTCTTATTGCGTCTCCAGTAAGTATTTGTATACCGGCGGGGGGACGAGCCGCCGGACCTCTTCCAGCCGACCCTTAGAAAGAAGCGAACGCACCGTGCTCGCGCTCACCGCCATACCGTCTTGCTCGCGGCGGTGAAGCTCGATAAATTCAATGCCCGCTTGCGGCAGCAGCTCACGCATCTTTGCGTTATAGCCCGCGGTCACGGCACAGTGCGGCTCTGTGCCTGCGAATCTTCGCGAGATGCCCAGCGGCTTGGCGAAGCGCTCCGCAAATACCGCGATATCCAGCTCATAGTTGATCCGCTTTGCCTGCGCCTTATCCTTGATAAAGTAGTCCGGGAACGTCGCGTAAGAGATCAAATAATCGGAAGTGGGGCAGACCGCGACATTGCTTATGTCAGCGACGCATTCCTTAGCCATGCGAAATCTTGCGGCGGCGGAAAACTCGCTCGCGTCCTCCGATAATATGAACAGGTAGAGAAAATCGCACTCCTTTGCGGCGGTTTCGATGAGATAGCGGTGCCCGTTAGTGAAAGGGTTGCAGTTCGCGACTATGGCCGCTATCACGCCCTTTGCCTCCGGCGCTTTCAGCCCGGATACATACGAGGACGCCCCGTCGCGGCGGTTTTCCAGCAGCACAGCGGACTGCGTCCCGGCGACGCGGTAAAATCCAAGCCCTTCGAAGACGCGCGTGTTCTCCGGCTTCGTGAAGACGAAGAGGTGTGAAATACCATCCGCGAGCGCGTCCTTGACCAGCTCGCTCACTATTATGGTTATAAGCCCTTCTCCCTCGTATTCCCGGGCAGTAGCGATGCATTTTAGCACATTTTTATGGCGTGAACCCGTTGCCAGCAGCCCTCCGCCGCCGGTTAAATTCACGGTTATTTCTACGGCGTCATCCCAGCCGAGGCCGGCCGACGCCAACAGCGCCTGTACCATTGAGAGGCTTTTTCCCCGCAATGGCCGTTCGTATTCAATGTCCATGTTATCTCTCCATCTTGCGCTGTCTTCTTGTTTTTTTGGATTCTGCCAGCGTATTGCCGACGACCTCGCAGAGCAGCCCAAAGTCCAGCGGCTTGTGCACTACCGCGGTAAAAAGCCGCCCTATGTCCCCGATATCGGCTTCCGCATAGCTAGTCACAAGGATGATGGGTATATCATGGCGCAGGGCCTTCACCCTTTGAGCCACCTCGCGCCCGCTGAACTCCGGCATGGCGTAGTCAGTGATGATGAGATCATACCCGCGGAAGCCGCGTTCGAACGCGGCTACGGCCTTGAGCGGGTCGGTAAACGCCTGAACGTTGTAGCCGACCTTGCCCAGCAGACGGGCCAGCGTCTTGACGACGTCCGCCGCGTCGTCTATGAGCATTATGGACGCCGCGCCCCGTTTTTCCGGCTCCGTGCGCTTCGACGGCGTGAACACGGGGGACGCCTCCGGCAGGTATACGCGGAACGAGCTTCCCTTGCCCGGGACGCTCTCCACGTCTATACAGCCGTCGTGCCCCTCCACGATACCCCGTACAACCGCGAGGCCGATACCGGTACCCTTTCCGATTTCCTTGGTCGTGAAATACGGGTCAAATATCTGTTCCAAGTCGTCGGGCTCTATGCCGCAGCCGGTGTCGGACACCGTGAACTCTATGAATCTGCCTTCCCTGGCAGCGCCTATTTTCTCAGGGGCGTCGCCGGCTTCCAGCAGTCTGGTTTTAAGCTCAAGCACGCCGCCGCTCTTTTCCATAGCCTGGTATGCGTTCGAGCACAGGTTAAGCACCACCTGGCTTAGCTGCGTACTGTTGCCGAGGCAGCACGCGTCCCCGTGGTCAAGATCCGTTACGAGGCTGATAGACGGCGGCAGAATCGCCTTCAATATGCCGAAGGCCTCCTGTAACAGGGTGTCAAGCCGCAGTACGGAAAAGGATTCCTTGTCCAGCCCCTTGCGCCCGAAGGTGAGTATCTGTGAAACGAGTTCCCGCGCCTTCATGCCGGATCGGTGGATGGCCTCGACATCCTCCAGCGCCTGCGGCATGTCCTTCAAGTCCTCCCGCAGAAGCGCCGAAAGGCCCAAAATCGGCGTGAGCAGGTTGTTGAACTCGTGGGCGATACCGTTAGCGAAATTGCCGATCGTCTGGAGCTTCTGGTAATGCAGTACCTGCTCGCGGCTCTTGTTCAGATCCTCAAGCGCGCTGTTGAGCGTCTTGAGGTTACGGGCCTCCAGGATAAGCTCCTGCCTGTTGCGGTACATGCGCCAGAACGCCGCCATTCCCGCCGCAAAGAGCGCGATGAGCGCGGCGACGAACGCGGCCATTTTGCCCAGAAATTATCCCCCGCCTGCACCCGGGAATATCCGATAAGCGCCACCGCCTTGGGGGCAAACGGCGAAAGCCACCACACGGTTCTAAACTTGCCTATACCGCTAAGCTGGATATACTGCTCGCGGCGCATCTCCTGCTGTTCGTCAAAATAGCCCTCCTTGAGATAGGGGTTGGCGAAATAGTTCGTCCCGATACGCTCCTCCGCCGGGTGCATAAGCACCGTACCGCGGCGGTCGGCCGCCGTTACGAAGCCCGTCCTGCCGACATTTACGGGGGCGACGACTTCGTTGTAGACATTTTGCAGATCCACAACCCCGACGACGGCGCCCATATAGCCGCCGTCAATATATATGCTGTGTACCATCGGGATGGCCATGTGGTGGTCGGATATTTTAAACGCCTCGCCAACGCCGCTTCCGGCGTCCAAAACTAAGGGTTCGGCAAACAAAAAACCGTCTCCAAACCGCTCCGGCAGCGGCTGAGGGTCGTGCTTCAAAATGATATTGAGGTCTTTGTCCAATATATAGACGCGGCTCATACCCTGCCTGTACATGTATCCGCGGATATACCGCGACAGGCCCTCGATATCCTGCTCGCCGTAGTATTTCTGATACTCGGCCTGAAAGCCGTAGGACTCGGTGAGCACCTCCAGCTTTTCAAGCTCCCCGCTGATATATAGGCTCAGGTTGTTCGACACCGTGGATGAAATCGATAAAAGATGCTCCTGCTGCTGAGTGACAATATTATTGGAATAGCTTCCATATGCGTCGTAGAGCAGCTTTAAGATAACCAGTACGCTGCCGATAAGCGCGCAGGTAAAAATAATGACCGTTCTGGTTGTTTTAAGCGTCTTTTTCAATAGTCCCCCGATGCAGAGTATTTCTGCAAACAGGTTTTAGCGGCTGACAACCATATAATACCATATAATGTAATATCAGGCCAGGCGTGCGATGAAGCGGCATTACGCAACAATAGCGCAGATCAGGCGTATCGTTTGCGGAAATATGGACATTGCGGCAATCACGCGGATGATCTGCAACAGCACGAGATTTGCGCTCTGCACGCCCATATCCAGGGATATGAGCGCCATGTCGCTTCCGCCGGATGGGATAGCCGTGAGCATGGCCTCCTTGCGCGGCGTGCCAAAGAAACGCCGAAGCAGGCCGCTCACGCCGAAGCAATAGGCAGTATAGCCGCCCAGCAATATGACCAATGGCAGCGCGAGATGTCTTAGCAGCAAGAGCTCCGTCAGGTTCATCATCCCGCCGATATAAACGCCCGAGAGCAATTGCGCGGCGCGCTTTACCCAAGCGGGCAAATACGCCCTGCCTGTCGCAATGTTCAGCGCGATGATCCCGAACATGGAAAACACCAGCGTGCCGGCCGGTATTTTCGAGAAATACCCGGCGGCCCCGCATAGAACGGCCGCCGCGAAGGTGAGCGGGAAGCCCGCTTTCGAGCGGCTTTTGGTATTTGGCGCGGGCGCGCAGGCATTGATTTCCTGCGCGGGTTCTTTCTCGCACACACGGTTTATCATGCCGGGGAAAAGGCCGGTGAACACCACCAGCCGCACGAACTGCACAGCCGCCACCACGGTGGGATTCGCGCCCATATCCTCGGCGACCAGCGGCACCTCGCTGATGCCGCCGGGTACTGCGCAAAACAGCGACGTAAGCAAATCCAGCGGGCTTGTATAGTAAATAGCGAAGCCCAGGGCCACATTGGCGACAAGATAGAGCAACAGCAGCAACAGCGCAGGCCGCCATATCTGGCGGAACCTGCGCAGGTCGCTTTTGTTTACGCCGGCGCCCACGAACGCCCCGGCGGTGAGTTGTGCCAGCACCTTTGCCGGCAGGGGGACGTGGGCGGCGTTAAACCCGATGTTCAAGACCGCCGCCCCGACAATGCCGCCCACCAACACGCCGCCCGGCACCTTTAGCTTGTAGAACAAATATCCAAAAGCGCCGCCGCAGAGTAATGTTAAAGCGAAATTAAGCATTGAAGCCCCCACTGCCGATTGTAAGAATTTCTATACCTTTTTGGCTTTTCGCTTTTCCAGAAGCTGCTTGATAACAGGGTAGAGCAGCAGCGCCGCGCAAGCCAGCAGCACGACGGCCGCGATGGGGGAACCGAACATCTGTAGTATATTGCCGTTCGCGACCGTGGCGGAACGCCTTAGGTTCGATTCGCACATCTGGCCCAGCACAAGGCCGAGTATCAGCGCGGCGGACGAGAAGCCCAGCTTGGAGAGGAGATAGCCCACGAGCCCCGCGATCATCATAAGGATGACGTCGCCCGTGCTGTTTTTGAGCGCGTAAGAGCCTATCATGGCCAGCACGATGATGACCGGCCCCAGGATATTGTACGGTATGGACAGTATCTTCGCAAAGAGCTTTGCGACGCCGATGGAGACGAATATCATAAGTATGTTCGTCAGCATCATACTAGCGAATACGCTCGAAAGGTATTCAGGCTGCTGCTTTAACAGCAGCGGGCCGACCTGTACGCCCTTCATAACCAGCGCCGACATCATGATGGCGGCGGCGTTGCCCCCCGGTATACCCAACGAGAGCAGGGGCACCATAGAGCCGCCCGTCGCGCCGTTGTTTGCCGCCTCTGAAGCCGCTATGCCGTCCGGGATGCCGGTGCCAAATTTCTCCGGGTGTTTTGACATCTTGGTCTCGGCGGTATAGCAGAGGAAGGAGGCTATCGTCGCGCCCGCGCCGGGAAGGATGCCGACGAAGGTTCCGAGGATCGAGGAGCGTATCATGACCCACTTGACCGCCCAGAATTCCTTGAAGCTTGGGAACTTGCCGCTGGTATATATCTTGCCCTTGTCTGTTTCGCCCTTCTTCTTGGACGGCGTTGTGTTCTTGAGCACCTCCGTCACGGCGAACATGCCGATCATGACGGGGATCATCTCTATGCCGGAGGACAGCGTCTGCGTACCCATCGTGAAGCGCGGAACGCCCAGCATTGGGTCCATGCCCACGCAGGCGAGGAATAAGCCGATCAGCCCCGCGATGATGGTCTTCACCATGTTGCCGCTGTCGAGGCAGGTAAGCACCGAAAGCCCGAGGAAGGACACCGCGAAAAGCTCGCCGGGGCCGAACTTCAAAGCCGCCGCGGAGAGCGGGGGCGAGAACATAACCATAGCCAGCGCCGCAATCGTGCCGCCGAAGGCCGAGCAAAAGAGCGAATAGCCCAGCGCCTTGCCCGCCTCGCCCCGTTGCGCCATCGGATAGCCGTCAAATGTCGTCGGCGCGTTTGAGGGCGTACCGGGAATCTTGAATAGAATTGCCGTCACGCCTCCGCCCGTGATCGCCGCGCAGTACACCGCCACCAAGAACGCGATGGAGACGACGCCGTTGAGGTTGTAGGTGAACGGCAGAGCGAGCGCCACCGCCATAGAGGAGCTGACGCCCGGCATCGCGCCGAACACGACGCCAAGAATAGTGCCGCCCAAAATCAGCGCGAACGTGAGCGGCTGGAACACGATTTCAAACCCTTGCGTTAAAAGATCAAACATTATTCCGCCCCCCTATATCATCTCAAAGAACAGTGAAAAATCGCGGATTGGCCCGTATCCTCTGGGAAGCATTACTGAAAGCCCCTTGGAAAACAAGAAAAAGAGCAGGAACGTGGCTAAAAGCGAAATGAGCGCAAGCCCCAGCAGCTTCTTGCGGCCCAGCAGGTAGCCGTAACCGCAGAGAAACAGAAAGGTGGTGATAATGAACCCCAAAGGATCCATCAGTATAGACGCCGCGGCCACAAGCAAGATTCCGATAAAGAGCTTGCTCCTTACAAAGCCCATCAGAATCGCCGAATTGATTATCTCGGCCTTTTCCGGGTTGGCCTTGGTGGTCTTTACGATCTTAACGATGTTGATTGTCAGCGTGATAAGCAGCAGCGCCAGAATGATCTGCGGCCAAAGCGCCGCGCCCATGACGTCAGACCCGACAATTGAGCTGTCAACGTCCACCACCCCGCCTACGGTGATAAGGCATATGGCGAAGAACACAAACAGGACCAAGTTGCAAAGAAGCTCCAGTCCCATCAGAAGTCAATCCCCCTTTCATATTGCGGGGGCGGCGTGACCCGCCCCCGTATACCCTTGTCCTGCGATTATAAAAGCGCCTTCAAGCCTTCGTACTGGCCGTCCCACCAAGCTTTATAGTCGTCCACGCCCATGTAGCCGGGGCGCTGGTCGAGCCCCTGGGTCTTTGCCCAACTCTGGAACTCCTCGGACGCCACGGCCTTCTCCGCCGCTGCTTCAAAAGCTCTTATGGCGGCTTCGGGGGTGCCGGGAGCGCACATCATGCCTCTGGCGGGGCCGTAGTAGGATTCCACACCGAGCTCGCCCGTGCATTCCACGTTCTCGAACACAGGCAAGGTCATCCTGTTTTCGGAGCAGACGACGATGGTCTTGAGGTCGCCGGACTCCAGCAGGCCCATGACCTCCGCCGGGCCGACGCAGCCAAGCTGCATATGGCCGCCCATGAGGTCGGCGTTGAGCTGCGCGCCCTCAGAGTACGCCACAGGCTCCACCTTGCCGTCAAATGTGAGCTTTACGGTGAGGCCGTCAAGGCCCGTGATAGCCATACAGCCCGACTTCACTTCGCCCGGGTGCTCTTCTATGTACGCTTTCAGCTCGGTGAGGTTGTTGTAAGGCGAATCCTTGCCGGTTACGATTATGTTCGTGTCGTGCACCAGCCTCGTGACAGGCACGCAATTCTCGTAGACCTTCACGTCGGTCGCGCCCGTGAGCTGCGCGAGGATGGTCGATTGGGTGTTGAGGAACCAGGTATATCCGTCGGCGGGCTGTTGGGCCGCGAAGTCCACGCCCGTGACGCCGCCCGCTCCGGCTTTATTGTTGATGACGACCGGCTGGCCGATCTCCTTTTCAAAAGCCGCCGCGAAGGTGCGCAGGGTCGTATCCGCGCCGCCGCCCGCTCCCCACGGGCATATGAATTCCACACGCCTTTCCCATTTCCACTCGGCGTCCGCAGGTGCGGCTCCGCCCGACTGAGCCGCGGCGGGAGCGGCGGGCGCGGCAGGCGATCCGGAACAGCCCGCCGCCACTAACATGACAGCCGCGCACAGGAGCAAGACAATCTTTTTCCCATTAAACATACATTTCTCTCCTTACTTAGTGTGATTAATTGTAAAGGCAATTTGACGCGCGGCCAAATCCATCCTTACAAAACATTTATCCGTTTAGCGTCAATCCTTCACTTGGCGTACCACGTCGATGACGCTGCCGTCGCGGTAGGTGACGACGCCCACTACCCGCTCGAGATACTCGATAGGGTCGGGGACGCCTACAAGCTGCTCGGCTTTTTTCTGCAATTCCTCGATGGTATAGAGCGGCAGAGAGCTAGCCGCGAACTTCTTCAGCAGGTTTGCCCGCCTCGGATTTACCGCGATACCGTGGTCGGTGACGACGACGTCTACGATTCTGCCGGGGGTGACGGTGGTGTTCACCTTCTTTACCACGCAGGGGATCCTGCTGCGCGTGAGCGGTACTACCACGATCGATACGCTTGCGCCGTATGACGTGTCCGGATGCCCGCCTATCGCGCCCCTGATTACTCCATCCGCGCCGGTCAGCACATTCACGTTAAATCCGCAGTCCACCTCCAGCGCCGACAGCACCACCACGTCGAGCTGATTGACCGCCGTGCCCTCGTTGTAGGGGCTGGCGTAATAGGAGGCGGATATCTGGTGGTGGAAGCGGTTGTCCCTAAGGGATTCCGCCGCCCTTAAATCAAAGCTCTGAACGTCCAGCAGCCTCTTAACGAGTCCTTCCTCGTGCAGCTCTACGATGGAGCCGGTTATGCCGCCGAGCGCGTAGCTCGCCTTGACGCCCTGGCTGCGCATGAGATCGCGCAAGAATCTAGTCACCGCGAGGGATGCCCCGCCCGTGCCGGTCTGGAAGGAGAAGCCGTCCTTAAACCTGCCGCTTGTCACTATGGCTTTGCAGGCAAGCTCCGCGATAAGCAATTCCTTCGGGTTCTTTGTATAGCGCGTCGCGCCCGTCATGATACCGGCCGGATCGCCGATCTTTTCCACCTCGACGATGTAATCGACGTTGGTTTCAGATATCCCGAAGGGCGTGTTGGGATAATGGACAATATTATTCGTGAGTATGATCGTCTTCTTTGCGTGCTGCGCGTCGCATTTCGCATAGCCCATAGAACCGCACATGATGCCGTCGCCGGCGTCGCGGATGTATCCGTTGGCGTTGCCGTATGGGTCGCAGGAGGGCGCGCCCAGAAACGCTACGTCTATCTCCAGCGCGTGCTTGTCAATGGCGCCTGCGCGCCCGCCGTGGCTGCGGAATACCACGGGAACCTCCATCAGCCCGTGGGAGACGGCCTCCGCCAGCTTGCCACGGAGCCCGCTGGTCTCTATCCTGCGTATCACGCCGTTTTTGATATGCTCTATCAGCGGATAGTGGCAATCCGTAAGCGAGCTTGCCGCCAAAACGAGATTCTTAAAGCCCATTCCCGCAAGAACGTCTATCACCATGTTGACGATATAATCCCCGTTACGGAAATGATGGTGGAAGGATATCGTCATGCCGTCCCTGAGTCCCGAAAGGCGAACGGCCTCTTCAAGGCTGCCGATGATCTTGTTGTGCAGCTTTTCACGCTCGGCTAAAGTTCGCGAGTTCTTCGTCACGTTCTCGGGCTTGAACATTTCGTCCACGCCGCTTAGCTCGCCCTGGCAGGGTATTTCGCTGAATGAAAAATCAGACATGCGCTTCCTCCTTCCCGAGTACGCCCGAGGCGGCTGCGAGATCGAGCGTGCGCTGCGCCCGGAGCACGATCGGCTTGTCGATCATTTTCCCGTTCAACGAGATAACGCCGATGCCCCGGCGGTTGGCCTCCTCGATGGCCTCGATAATTTTGAGGGATTTTTCAATCTCTCGTTCCGTTGGTGTGAATATCTCATGCACATGGTGTATCTGACGGGGGTTGATTATGCTCTTCCCGTCAAAGCCCATTAATTTTATAAGGCGTATTTCCTCGCGGAAACCCTCTTCGTTGTCCACGTCGCTGTAGACGGTGTCTATTGCGTCAATGCCCGCCGCCCGCGCCGCCAGCAGCACCATGCTCCTGCCGAACATCAGCTCCACCCCGCTTGGGGACCGGGTGGTCTTTAGATCGGTGACATAATCCTCCGCGCCTATGGCTATGCCGATGAGACGCTTGCTTGCCGCCGCTATCTCCCGCGCCGATAGAGCCCCGGCAGCGCTTTCTACCGCAGCCATCATCCTGGTAGAGCCGACCTCTATGCCGTTTTCGCGCTCTATGCGTTCTATCTCGCGCTCACAATCGAGGACGTCCTTTGGCGATTCCGTCTTAGGCAGCCTCACGACAACCTTGCGCGTCCGCACGACGGCTTCCAGATCCTCTAAGCCCAAGCCGGATTCCAACGTGTTGACGCGGACGAGATACTCCTTGCCGGAGAGGTCAAACTTGTTCAGCGCCTCGAACACCAAGAAACGCGCCGCGTCCTTTTCAGCGATGGACACGGAGTCTTCAAGGTCGAACATCACGCAATCCGCGCCGTAGATGCTCGAATCCCTGATCATGCCGGGGTTGTTGCCAGGCACATACAGCATCGTCCTGCGAAGCCGATTCATCCTTCCACCCCTCCCCAAGAGTATTCGCTGCTTTCCGCCGCGCGGTAAGCCGCCGCCTTGACCCTGGCGCGTATCGCGCAGTCGAGCGCGCCCTTATCCACGGCGATCACCTTCGCGGCTGTAACGCCAAGTTCTGCCAAGGTATCCGTTATAACGCGGCGTATCTCCCTGCCAAACTGCTTTTCTACTGTGCTGTTAAGGTCGATTTCGATCTGTCCGGCGGCGTTTGGCTCCAATGTAATCATTATGTCGCTGGATTCCATTGTCCCGGCCACGCTGGTTTTGGATACTTTCACAAGCACTCCCTCCCTTCGTTTCTGCGCCTTAACAAAATGAACAATCTATACTTATAAAAGAATACGTATCAATGTGATAGCCAAACTGTAACGCCGTACATAGCGCAGGATTATTGCAGATCAATTATTATTAAATGATTTTATATTGCGCACCTTAAATAGCAAATTGATTGACCTTAAAAAATTTTAATGTTGTGGATTTTCTTTGTAATCGCTATAGATATGGGTTATAATGTCAATTGTGAGGTCACTGACTTATTAGGAGGCTGGAGATGAGGCAGGACAGAATTTTGGTGGCCGACGACGACCCCGCCGTCCGCAGGACTGTTTGCAGGATCCTGGAAAGCGACGGCATGGAAACGGAACAGGCGGCAAGCGGCGAGGAGACTATCGAAAAGATCAAACGCTCCAGGTACGATCTTATAGTCCTCGACATAATGATGGGCGAGGTAAGCGGTTTCGACGTTATCAAGGCCATCAGGGAAACCGATTCCAATATGCCTGTGATTGTGCTCAGCGGTAAAACCCAGGACAACGACATGGTGTTCGCCCTTGCCATAGGTGCGGACGATTATATAACCAAGCCGTTCAGCCCCTACTTTCTATGCGCAAAGGTAAAGGCCAGCCTGCGCCGCCGCCAAAGCTCCGGCAGCTACGAGCTCAACGCGCCGCCCTTCCGCTATCTCTATAGGGAGATGCGCCTGTTTAAGCACGACGAGGAGATACCGCTCTCCGCCAAGGAGAGCATGATGATGCGCTATTTCATGGAGAACAGCGGCAACGTCTGTACAAAAGACGCGATTGCGCTGAACGTGTGGGACAGCGAAATAGTTGACAGCAATACTATTATGGTATCAATCAGCAACCTGCGCAAAAAGATAGAGCAAAACCCGGAACAGCCAGTGTACCTGAAGACTGTGCGTGGAGTGGGCTATCGTTTCTCAACGTAAAAAGGCTCGCCAAACGGCTCGAAATTGGCCCGAAGTTGTAAATTTCTATAATGCTTTTTGTTCCTGCTTATAACAAGCGTTGCTAAAACTATAAGTGTACAGCCGGCTATTTGGTAAACTCCAATCGTATCATCTTAATAGAATTACAGATAAAACAGTGGAGGAAATCGGGATAATGCCTGCAAATGCGGCAATCGTATCCGCTGCACCGCTTTGCGCCTGCGAACATACGCGCGAAAGCAACGATTGTAAGCGGAAGTTGAGGAAATATTAGAATGCAAGCCGGTGGTTAATTGTCAGGGCAGGGGCGATTCGCGAATCGCCCCTGCGGGATTAGAACGTTTTATCGCCGTACAACCCGCCCGTCGCTGAAAACGACCATCGGCGTGGTGACGCTGAAGTTTGCGCCGATTCCGATGACCCGCGCGCTGAAATTGGCGATTTCGCCCGTAAAGCCCGGCGCGTAAATTGTGCCGAGGCCGATTCCGTCCTCGCCTATGGCTCTAATCACTGACAGTTACATACACCAGCGTCTGATTCACAAGCTGATACGCAATCTCCCCGAATGTAATCGGCCCTGCGAACGCCTCGATCCTTTTATATTCCAGCCCGCCGTAGAGGAAATTCAGTATACAGTTGCACGCGAAGGCGGCGTTGACATTTTTCAGCTGCGCTATGCGCTCGTTAAACGCGCCCGCGTAGTCGGATACGGGCTTCGCGAAGCGGTACTCAATGCCGCTGAACACCGGAGCGTAGAAATTTACGATGCCGTTTTCAATCGATTTGATCGAGATATTCACGCCCACGCCGGAATAATCGCCCACGAGCGGGAAGCGCGGATCGACCTCGCGCTCCGCGATATAATCGTTCATTACGGTTTTCTTGCCGTCCACGAGGCAATGCCGAACGGAAAAGCCCTCCTCCTCGAACTCGATCAGCGGCGCGCCGGCGTCCTGCGAAAAGAGGTTTATGATGTTCATGCGCACGGTCTTACCCGCCGGAACCTCCAGATGCAGCGCCACGGCCTTATCCGAATACGCCTCGCCCGTTACGCCGTTTACGGCGATGGGCGTCTGCCCGATCTTTGAAAGGTTTACGCCGGAAATCCAGCCCGTGATGTTTTTCATGAACATGCTGGGGAAGCCCGCCGCGTTTTCGGCGTACAACCTGTGCACGGCGCTGTCGAACGGTATGATCAGTATGCTGAACCCGTTGTCGTACGCGTCTACGGCCACGATGTCGATATCCTCCGCGCCGTAGGATTGTATCGTATAGTTATATGGGAACTCGGTCACGAACAGCATTTCGCCTGAAATCCTGCCCCCTTCCTCCGTCATGAAATACTCGGTCGAGCCGCCGATCCAATTGCCCTTGGGAAGCTTGCGCAAAAGCGTCTCGGAACCCGCGATTTGCATCGGATAGCCGCCGTTTATCATCGCCGCGACGGCGTCAAAAGTAAGTAGCATATCAAAATTCCTCCTTAAAGCTTCGCGATAATCGCGTAGTCGTCAGTCATAACGGAGCTGAAAGACGACATGAATTTGTTGATCTCCGCCGTAAAGCTGTCCAGCTTCGAAGGATCGCGCGCGTACAGCGTTTTCAGACGCGTAATCATCATCGAAAAGCCCAATAGCGAAAACGTTAAGTTGCCTGTTAGCAGTTTTTTTGCTTGCTGCGGCGTCACTTTCATTAAAAATCACCATCCTTTGAAAACTATAAAAATATCGAATGTACCCATTAATTAAGCATTATAAAGAGCTAGCGTTACCGAAACGTTACTGTAAATGACAAAAATGCATTAAAATAGTTAAAATATTTTACTTTGATAATTATTCTTTGGCGGTAACGCTTTGGTAACGCCCGAATTTTTATAATTTCGGAATAAAGACATATCCGAGATAAGGAGACGAGCTGTGAAAAAGAAGCTATTACTTCGTACAAACCTGATTTTATGCGCTTTACTCGCGATAGGCTTCGCCATTGTGTCTATAGCCAACTATTTTTCAAATATCGGGTCGTTCCGCGAGAATATTGAAAATGTATCGGAGCTGACCGCCGAAAGCATTTTCCATCAGATCAACGCTTACTTTACCGAGCCCGTGAGCGTATCCAAGACTATGGCGAACGACGCGCTGCTGAAAAGCTTTTTGGAATTTGAGCAGGAAAGCATGGACGACGCCGCGTATTTGGCCCGGCTTCAGGAGTATCTGAACGCCTATAAGGCGCAATACGGCTACGACTCGGTATTTCTCGTTTCAACCCGCACAAACAGATACTACCGCTACAGCGGTCTGGACAGGGTGCTGACCCCCGACAACCCGGAGAACCAATGGTACTACAGCTTTTTAGCGAGCGATCAAGCGTATACGCTCGACGTCGATCACGACGAGTCCCAAGCCGCCGACCGCGCGCTGACTACATTCGTAAACTGTAAAATCTACGGTGAAGACGGCGTTATAGGCGTGGTAGGAGTCGGCGTGCGCGTCGGCAATTTACAGGAGCTGCTTCAAAGCCACAAGGAACAATACGGCGTCCGGGCGCTGCTGATCGACGACGCTGGATTGGCCGCCGTTACCTCGGAGCGGGTCAGCGATAACGGCACATCAGGCGTTATTGAGAATTTCGCGTATATAAGCGATTCCAACCTGAAAGCCGTCTTAGCCAGAGCCGGCGCGGGGCGGACGACGTTTTGGGCCGATTCGCCTGAAGGCGACTGCTTTGCGGCCTCGCAATATATCCCGGCCATGCAATGGCATCTGGTCGTCGAAAACGATACCTCCGAGATAGAAGGCCGATTCAGGCGTCAAACCTTCATCGGCGCGGGCGTCACGGCGTTAATCGCCCTTTTGGCGCTGATTATCGTGTACCGCTTGGTTTTGGCGTATAACGACCGCCTGATGAAGCTGGTCGTTTCGCAGGAATTGGAATACCACAGCCTTTTACACGCGACCATAAAGGAGCTGTACGCGGCGGTTTATGAATTTGATCTAACCAAAGGCAGGGCTTTTGGCGATAGCACACGGCGTGATTTACAGAGATTAGGACTCGAAGGCGAGCCCGAATACCGTCAAACGATAAACATGATCGCGGAAAGCTTTATAAAAGAAGAGCACAGAGAGGGCTTCCTGTCCGCCGCCGCGCCGGAGAATGTGCTTAGGTTGTACGGCAAGGGGATAAAGGAAATTGTCTACGAGTGCCAAATGAACACCCATTGGGAGGAATATCATTGGGTGCGCGTCCAAGCGCGGCTATTCTACTATAGCTCCGACAAGTCGGTTCATATGATAGTTTTGATACGTGATATCCACGATGAAAAAAAGCGTGAAAGCCTGCTCCTGCAAGAATCCATGACCGACCCTTTGACCGGCCTGTACAACCGGCGATTCATGGAAGAGCACCTTAATAAGCTCATAAAAAGCCTGTCCCGCACGCACGGAGCGCTGAGCGTCTTGATGATTGACGTCGATTTCTTCAAAAAATACAACGATACCTACGGCCATGCGGCGGGCGACGACTGCCTGAGAGAGATAGCTGATATCCTGAGGGATACCGTCAAGCGCGAGGATGATTTCGTGGCGCGGTACGGCGGGGAGGAGTTTATCGCCATTCTGCCCAATACCGACGGGGAAGGCGCGCGCGGTATCGCGGAAAGGATGCTTGAGAATATTGTGGCGAGGGCTATCCCGCACGAAAAGAACGAGGCCGCCACATGCGTTACCGTTTCTATAGGCGGCGCGACGGGCAGCCCCGAGCATAGCTGGGATATGGAAGCATATATCACATGCGCGGACAAAGCGCTCTACGCCTCAAAATCCAACGGGCGCAACCGGTATACTGGAGAAACGCTCTACGGATAAATAAATGCTGATTAACTGACACAATCTTGTAGGGGCGCGCAATTGCGCGCCCCTACAAGATTAGAAGAATAAGTCGTCGTTTGCCTAACATCGCCCCTACACCCTGCTGTCTAGGTAGCCGATTATAAACTCCGCCCAGCTGTATTCGCTCAGATACTCTCCGGCATAGGCGTTTACGCCGCTGGCTTTCCTGTTTATAAAATCGTAGTAGTCGCACGATACGTTGGCGACGTCAATCGCCATCTGGTCGCGCTTTTTATGGATGATATCCTCGACGCCCGCGTCCCGCAGAAGCGCCATCAAGCGGTATATGACCTGCCGCATATTCGATTTCAGCGCGTTGTCGGCGGCCTTGTCCTCCCACAGCACGGCGGCAAGCTCGGCGGTGCGTACGAACGAGCCGCGCTTATGCACGAGATACGCCAGCAGCTCCTTTGGCTTTTCCCGCGTCATGGCCAACGGCTCGCCGTTTACCGATATGCTGAAATTACCGAAGCACCTTATCCTAACCCGTTCTTTTTTTTGCGGCGCGACTGGACTGCGCAGGCGTTTCAGCTCGCGCGCTATCGCTTCCGGCTCCGCGGGCTTCAGGATATATCCGCTCGCCGCCATGTCGAAGGCGTCCAGGGCGTATTCGGAATAGCCCGTTACAAATACGATGTTCGTCTTTCCGTAGATGTCCTTTAGCCCTTTCGCAAGGAGGAGGCCGCTCATTTCGGGCATATCTATATCTAAAAACGCCGCGTCGATCCGTACGCGCCTCGCGTAGGCGAGCGCCTCCTTCGCGGAGATGAATCCTTCTAAAACGCACCCCGGCGAGGCTTCGCGTATCGCGCGCTCCACCCCGAGCAGTACAGGCTTTTTATCGTCTACGGCTATGATATTCAAAGCTTCGCCCCCTTCGGAATCGTTATGATGGCTGTTGTACCAATACCCGGTTCGCTCTCGATGGACAGGCCGCCTCCCGATACGCTTTCGAGCCTGCGCCGCACGTTGTCGATTCCGATATGCGCCCGCTCGCCCTCGCTCTGCCTCGTAACATCAAACCCAACGCCGTCGTCTGTAACCACGACGCGGAAGCAGGTTTCCGTCTCCTCCGTGCTGATTTTCACCGTGCCGCCTTCGTCGCGCTTGCTTACGCCGTGCTTAACGGCATTTTCGGCGAGCGGCTGGAGCGTCAGCGCCGGCAGCGGAAAGCCATCCGCCTGAATATCGTATTCCACGCGCAGCCTTTCCTCGTATTGCAGCTGCTCGATTGAAAGATACAGTTTCGCGTGTTCAAGCTCCTTGGCGAATGGAATCGGGAGCTTTTGCGACAGCGAGTTTATATTGCCGCGCAGGTACTTCGAGAAATCCCGCGCGACCTTTGCCGCCTGTTTCGCGCCGTCCCTGTTGCATAGATATTCGATTGCGGTCAGGGTGTTATAGAGAAAATGAGGCTGGATTTGGGAGAGCATGATAGCGACGCGGCTTTCGGTCATTTCGGCCTCCTGCTCCTTCATTTTAAGGCTCAATTCCACTTGAATATTCATATATATGATAAACAGAGAAATTGCGACGCCCAAAAACGAAACCCATACGCCGCTGAAAATTGATTGCGCAAAAGCGCCGATTACGGGGATAATCGGGTAGAGCAGCAGCGAAATCCATTCACGCGTTCTCAGCAGCCCGCGATATCGCAGCGTCAAAGCGATCGATATGAAAACACACACGATCGGCAGTATCGTAGATAGCTGTATGCTGATTTGCGAGTATTCATTTTCACCCGCGAATGTCAGGATGAGCGCTCGCACCGCGACAAGCGGTATGTTCAGCGCGCTGATAACGATGGCAATCAGAAACGGCGTTTTAGGTATGCTTCCCTTTGTAGATAGGAGCTCATACATATACTTGCCAAAATAGATTATTACAAGACTGGCGCAGGTAAAGTCAAAAAAGTCTATCGCCCGAATAAAGACGGGCATTATGCTCGCGGAGCTGTGCAAAAACAGGGTAAGAGCAATCTCGCAGCAGCTGCCCATAAAATCGTAAATAAGCATCATCAGAAAGTAGCGGTTCAGCCTTCTGTCAGAGTTCCCCCCAACGAGAGCGCCAGCCAGAAGAAGCGCGGCGATAATCATCGCGCAGGCGTTGGCTGATACGGTTATAATGGCAGGTGTGGGCATAGCGGTACTCCTTGAACCGGTTACGCGCCGGGCGTTATTTTTTCAAACCATATATTACCATGTTTCAACAGCGTGCTCAATGTTTATTTA
>QMCE01000579.1_pt1 | contig 18855 bp, 18 predicted proteins | sample 1821851 | NCBI WGS metagenome assembly QMCE01 (sample SAMN09453174, study PRJNA476694) | Termite gut metagenome, whole genome shotgun sequencing project. | isolation source: worker | host: Odontotermes sp. | place: South Africa:Pretoria | collected 2016-01-28
ATAAAACAATATCTGTTATTATCAGAAGCAGAGTGAGCGTAAAAATCGGCAGAAAATCAACAAAGAACAGCCCGTTGAACTGCATCAATGCAAGCACAACTATCGGGAGCATAAAATATCCGATTGTCTGCAAACCCTCTTTTATGGATTCTATCCTCGGTGACAGCATGCTGATAAACATCACGCAGAACATCGAGAGTGCGGGCATTAATAAAAACAGCGTTACAAGCCAGGTTGGGTCAAAGAAAAAAGATGTTGAAGCAAAGATGCTGCCGACGCCCATAACAACTGTGAAAACCGCAAAGCAGACAAGCGAAACGGCGACAGAGATAACAGTTGCAGCAACCACCTTAGCATTAAAGATATTCCTTCTTGGGACAGAGGAAAGAAACAGTGTTTCAAGAACGCCTGAATCACGCTCAAAGATAAACGAATGGCATGTGGCGCCTATGGCAGTGATTATAGGAACCGCCAAAAACAGCATCGGGCAAAGAAGCCTTGTGAAAGCATATTGCATCTGCTGACGATAAGGCATCCCTTCCACCTCAGGCGGAAGAATGGAGAGAATTCTTTCCGGGAAGCCCTCTCCCGTTTCAAAGCTGATTATCGATATGGCAGCCAAAAAAACCAGTGGAATAATCACCACGAGCAGAACGGGAATTGCAATCAGGACAATCTTCATTCCCTTAGCCGTCCAAATCTGCCTTATATCGTTTCGTGCTATTACAGCCTCCGCCGAACCGAGAAGCTTAAAGCCCGAGGTCTTCTTCGATGCCCGTGTCGTCTCGGTTTTCATCTGTGTTCTCTGCGATGTCCTCGCCGTAGAATTCGTCTGTCTCCGATTCGAACCCGTCTGACTCAATAGTATCCCCTCCCTCCGGCAGTGTCTCTTCCATATCGTTTAATCTGTAATTACCGCTGATGAATGCAGCGTATATATCTTCAAGTGTGGGCTTTTCAACAGTGGCTTCAATTATTTCGCTGGTATCGGCCGATTTCGCTATGAGCTGCGGCATCTCATCTTCTGATGCGATTTCCCTCCGCCATTGTCCGTCTTCTGTGAAGGTGAAGCCCTCTGGCGGGTCAGATTCATCCGCTATTCTGAAAACAGCCTTCGGCCTCAGCCTGCTTTTTTCAAGGAGTGAATCCTTGCTTCCTCTTGCGATTATTTCGCCCTTTGCCATAATTGCGAAATTGTCACAGATAAGCTCTGCATGTGTTCTGAGCCTTGTCGAGAAAATAACTGTTGCTCCCTCTTCCTCAACTATATGGTCAATCATTTCCTTGACTGAAATAGTTGTTTCATAATTCATGCCGTCTGCCGGCTCGTCAAACAAGAGCAGCCTGGGCGAGTGTAAAAGTGCCATGGCAAGACGAAGCTTCTGCCGGGCGCTCGTCGGCATTTCAGACACCTTCATATCTCTGAATTCCCATATATCAAGGCCGTGAAGCAGAAAAGACATTCTGTCAATTGTATCATTTCTGTTGATTTCATGTATGGCCGCAGCATAGAGCAGATTTTCATTCGCCGTGAGGTTTGCATATGGCATTGATGTGTCAAGCACAACACCGATTCTTTTATGCTCTTTTGCGCTGTCTCCGCTTGGGTTCAAGCCTGCCACAGAGCATTCCCCCCGGCTTGGCGAGGATAACCCGGAAAGCAGGCGCAGAAGCGTCGTTTTACCGCAGCTTGCGTCTCCGACAAGCGCAAACCTCTCCCCTTCACTGATTGTCAGATTCAAATTGAGAAGCACAGCTTTCCCGTCGTATTCTTTTGTCAGATTATTTGCAACAACGATTGCCGCCATGATTACCTCGCTTCAGATGTTCCTTTTTCCATTAAATATGTTGCTTCCAAGTCAGAAAGATGCAGCTTCACCGCAAGCGGGTATCTGTAATATGCGTCGCCCATGGTGTAGCTGTTTCCTTTTACGCTGTCGTCAAATCCGCCCATATGCCATCTAATCGCCACAGCCTCGGCGGGCTTAAGGCGAATAAATCTTTCTATCAGGAAGACAGATTTTTCCCCGTGCCCGTACGGGAATGCATCGTCCACCGAGTAAAAAGGCTTCTTTTCCCATTCGCCGGTGGAATCGTTCTTTACATTTCTTGTTGAAATCTTATAATACTGCGCCTTGCAGACATCGTGCAGCAAGCCGCACAGTGCAAAGCTTTCCTCACTGTCGCCTTTGTCGAAATGTTTTTTCCGCAGCACGTCGTATACATTGAGGCTGTGCATTACAAGCCCGCCCTCACATGCACAGTGAAACCTTGTGCTTGCAGGCGCCGTGTAAAAGTCCGTTGACGAAAGCCATTCAAGGAACTTATCGGCGCCTTCTCTTGTGACATGCTTTTTGAAGACATCTTCAAAGAGTTTTTTCTGTGTGTTTTCCATCGTATTATATCCTCGAATTATTAATTATTTCTGAATTTTCTCTTTGAATAATACCACAGAATACACCTTTTTTCAATCAGTGAAAATACCCTCTCAAATGAGAGGGTATTCTGTAAATCATGTACATTAGCTTATTCCCTGGGCAAGAATGACTAAGTCTGTCGTATTGATTTCATTGTCTCTGTTCATGTCCGCAGCCTTGAAATAAACAGAGCTGCTTTCACTAAGGCCGAGAAGCATCGCCTGGGCTTCCTTTATGTCTGAGCCGTTCACTGTCCCTGTTCCGTTTGTATCGCCAAGAATGACGATTTTTTTATTTTTTACGGTGAATCCGGTTTTTAAGTATCCCGAGGGAACAAGTGAAGAGCCTTCATTAAACACCGCTATTTCTTCATCTGTGAATAAGTCCTTCAGCTTTTTCACCGTCATACCGGCATCAATATAAGCGAAGTCTCCTTCAACGTCAAGAACATCGGGAAAACCCGCATCCTCTCCGGGCTCGGAAGGAACATCAGAGGCTTCCGGCGGAATTTCTCTGAATGAGGTATAGTCAGTGATATAAAGCTTTGAGTCTCTTGAAACAATTGCACTGTCAGCTGAAACAGCTTCCACACTTCCGTCAATCTGATATGTTCTTGCCACACCTGTGGTTATGTCCGCAACGCTTATCTCGTCACTGTTCAAGGCATAGGCAATCTCGTTGCCGCCCATAGAATGATATATATATTCTGACGGCGCAACAGAGCATTTGAATATCGGTGAAGCAGTTTTCCCCGAAATCCTGTAAATCATGCCATCTAAGCCGATGATATAACCGGCGTCAAGGAATCTGAACGGTACTTCGTCAAGCGTGTCAGAGAAAAATTCCTGGAGATTCCCGTTTTCAAAAACGAATAATTCCCCTTCTGCATGAAGATAAATATCATCATTTCTGCATTCGAGAAAAGACAGCGGCTCTGCCAGCGAAAAGCTTTCCACGCCGTTTAATACAATTTTTCTCAGCTCCATCGGTGAATCGGCGAGAGAACAAAACAGCTCGCCCTTTGAATTTATTGTGTAATACTCTAAGCTGTCAAGGCGAATATCATAGTCATAGGTTTCCGAAGATAAATCATCGCATGACACTTTCACAGCTGAGAGCTTGCTTTCATTCTCATAGTAAAGATAAAGACAGCCGCCGTCATAACCTGCCTTAACTGTATGAAAGCTAAGTTTTTCTTCCTTTATCACCGAGCCTCGTGCGTCGAGTAAAAGCAAAACCGTGTTGCCGTCATTCAAGGCGACAATCTTTTTTGCACCTGCATCCTCAAATGCGACAATATTCGCACGCAGGCTCTCAACAGAGTATATCTCTTTGTATTCACCGTTATTATAACCTGCACCCGCACCGACAAGGAAAGTAAGCACCGTTATCAGAATAGCGGCGACAATCAGTAATGCCAGCTTTACAGATGCTTTCATAGATTCTATCCTCATCAATAGTTTCAGTTTTCATTATACCTTTAATTCGACATTTTTCAACAGAATTCGTGATTTTTCTTGCTATCGTGAAATATTCGTTCTGTCTTTTTTTGTGCTGTTCTCTTTTGCGATACCACTTGAAATAAACGGGGTAAATGGTATAATGACATAAACCAAAAAAGAGAGGGTATTTACTATGAAAGTTGCTGTAATAGGATGCGGAACCATCGCAAATGCTGCGCATATTCCGTCTTACATGAACAATTCCGAGGCGGAGATTAAGTATTTCTGCGACATTATCCCGGAGCGTGCTGAAGAAGCCGTTAAAAAGTACGGCTGCGGCACAGTGATAACAGATTATCACGATGCTTTGAACGATTCTGAGATTGAGGCTGTCTCTGTCTGTACGCCGAACAATGTACATGCACAGATTTCAATCGACGCACTTAAAGCAGGCAAAAATGTGCTCTGCGAAAAGCCCGCAGCACGGACATATTCCGAAGCACTTGAAATGCAGAAGGCACAGCATGAAAGCGGCAAGGTCTTGAATATCGGCGTAGTGAACCGCTTCAATGACAGCGTGAACAGGATAAAGAAGTATATCGATGACGGCAAGCTCGGCGAGGTTTATCATGTATATGCAAGCTTCCGTGCACACAGGCAGATTCCCGGGCTGGGCGGGGCATTCACAACGAAGGCCATTGCAGGCGGCGGCGCACTGATTGACTGGGGCGTGCATTATCTTGATATAGTGATGTATTGCTGCGGAGACCCGGCTGTCAAGACAGTTACGGGAGAGGCATTCAGCAAGCTTGGCAAGGATATTAAGGATTACACCTATTCGTATATGTGGGCAGGGCCGCCGAAGTATGACGGCATTTATGATGTTGATGATTCCGTCACGGCGATGATTAGAACCTCCGGTCCTGTTATAACGGTGAACGGAGCGTGGGCGCAGAATATAAGCGAAGAAGACAGATATATTGATTTCCTCGGCACCAAGGCTGGAATACGTTTGAGATACGGCAAGGATTTCACTGTCAGCACAGCTGAGAACGGCGCACTTGTCTCATATACGCCTGAGTTTGAGAACACGGATATGTTCCAGAATGAGATAGATTCATTCATTCGCTGCATTAAAACAGGCGAAAGGCTACCGTCACATATTGACACGGTTATTATCACCTCGCAGATGATGCAGGCGGTTTATGATTCATCAGACGCACACAAAGAAATAACACTTAATTAGAGGAGGACGCTATGTACCCGTTCAAAATTGGCATTATAACAGATTCTTTCAACACAGATTTTCTCACCGCACTCGACAAGGCACATGCCCTGGGGGCTTCAGGCATTCAGACAAGGGCAACGCACGGGGAATTCTCACCGGAAATGAGCGCAGATAAGCGCAGAGAAACGCTCAAGGCCGTCAAGGACAAGGGCATGGTTTTCTCGGCATTGTGCGGGGATTTGGGCAAGGGCTTCGGCGATTCCGCCCTCAACACGGAATTGATTGAAAAATCAAAGCGTATTCTTGACCTTGCTAAGGATTTGGAGACAGACATCGTGACAACTCATATCGGCGTTGTGCCGACGGACAAAAATCATCCTCGATATGAGATAATGCAAAAGGCGTGCAGAGAGCTTGCGGAATACGCCGACAGCATGAGCGCACATTTCGCCATTGAGACTGGCCCTGAGACAGCCGAAACACTGAAGGCTTTTCTTGACGAGCTGCACTCGACTGGCGTGGCGGTGAATCTTGACCCGGCAAACTTTGTGATGGTAACGGGCGATAACCCTGCGCAGGCTGTTTATACGCTTAAAGACTATATCGTGCATACGCATGCAAAGGACGGCAGAAAGCTTAAAGATGTCTCACCTGAGATAATCTACGGTCTGGAGGAAAGCGATATGCTCGACTCTGACGCTTTCATTGAGCTTCCCCTCGGTGAGGGTGACGTTCCCTTCCCCGCTTATTTCAAGGCGCTTGATGAAATCGGCTATAAAGGGTATCTGACGATTGAGCGTGAGGTTGGTGATGACCCCGCAAAGGATATTGGTACGGCTGTCGGCTTCATCAATAATCTGATTAAATAAACGGCAACAAAAAACCGTCAGCTTGATAGCTGACGGTTTTTTATCGGATTCAGAGAATTATCTCTCCGTATACTTCTCCCGAAAGTGCGGCGGCGTTCGATTCATCTGTGTCAATATGCATTGCGAAACCGTATGTGGGGTTCACACGGCAGACAACCTCATTGAAGGTCACACTCCTTCCGTTATTATCTGTCTTGACCGAAACCTCCTGCTTATCGGCTACGCCTACCTTTTCAGCGTCTTCAGGCGTCATGTGGATGTGCCGCTTTGCAGCGATTATACCTTTTTCAATTGTCACCTCGCCGGCAGGACCTTTAAGAGTGCAGCCCGCAGAGCCATCAATGTCGCCCGATTCACGAATAGGCGCAGCTACACCGATTTTCCTCGCCTCTGTCAGGGATATTTCGACCTGCGTTTCAGCACGCACAGGGCCGAGAATTGTTACGATGAGCGAACCCTTCGCACCGACCACTTCAACCTTCTGCGCCGATACATACTGCCCCGGCTGAGAAAGCTCCCTGATTTGTGTGAGCTCTGCACCTGCCCCGAACAGAACCTCGAGATGCTCTTGCGAGACATGCATATGCCTGGCGGATGTTTCAATCAAAACTTTCATATCAAACTCCTTAAATATTATAATTGTCAGTCATGTCTGTACAATAATAGTGAGACAGTTTTACTCTTTCAGTATAGGTCCCTGACCTACCAAGAATTCCCCTTCATAATAGCGCCTGCGGATATTCTCCGATTCCTCAATCCAATTATCTAACCCGTTGAGCTTCATCCTGCATAGGTTATAGACTTTCATGTTATGAGGAAAATCTGCGCCTTGTTGTGACGGAGCTAATTTATCACATGGAAATTCAGTGCATTCGTGACAGAAAAGCAGTCCTTTTTCCTGAACACAATTCCATGTATCACACTCCTGATTAGGCCCGAATTTGCAATGACCGCTTTCATCTCTGCAGCCCTTACACGCCACCTCATCCGGGGGGATGTTCAGGTACTTGGAAACTTGCTCTTTCCACTCATCAGTGATGTTTTCTACATAAGTGCCACAGTTGAAACAATCTAAACCACATGGCGATGTCAGTCTTCTCTTATCCATTTTTTCCTCCTTGGCTTTTCTTTTTTTAATTATAACTCACAATACATTCTTTTTCAACCGGATTTATGGTAGAATAAGCTATAAATGAGGTGAAAACATGTTTACAGACTGGAATGAACTTGAAAAATCCTGCAAAGCCTGCGAAAAATGTGAGCTTTGCAAGACGAGGACAAACGTGGTTTTCGGGACTGGGAATCCGAATGCAAAGATTATGTTTGTCGGCGAAGGTCCGGGCGAGAATGAAGATTTGCAGGCTGAGCCATTCGTGGGGCGTGCAGGCGTGCTGCTTGACAAAATGCTGGCGGCAGTTGATTTGGACAGGAAGAGCAATATCTATATCGCAAACATCGTAAAATGCCGCCCGCCCAAAAACCGCGACCCGCTGCCGGATGAACAGGAAAGCTGCATCGGCTGGCTGGGAAATCAGTTTGCTATTCTGCGCCCGAAGATTGTTGTATGCCTCGGCAGAGTGGCGGCGGCAAAGCTGATAAAGGAAGACATAAAAATAACGAAGGAGCACGGCATCTTCTTTGAGAAAGCAGATTTGCTTATGATGGGAACACTCCACCCTGCCGCACTTCTGCGAAACCCGAATAATAAGCCTGCGGCATTTGAAGACTTTCTCAGGCTAAGAGAGAAAATTGACGAGCTTCAGGCTGATGTTGCCAAAGCATATTAAAAAGAGAGGATTACTCCTCTCTTTTTTCTTTCATTAAGCTCACACGTGCCTGTTCAAGCTTTGCTTTCTTCCTCTCGTAAAGCGCTGTGTCGATGACAACCAGCACCCCGCCGCCGATGACGATTAAATAATATGTTATGAATCGCCACACCATAACGCCGGAGAATAAATCGTTATTGATGAAATACGGACTGAAAAGCGATGTGAATGCGAGCTCCTGCGCCCCGGATGCCCCGGGCATGGGCATAAATGAGACGGCAGACTGAAGGACCGCCTGAATCATGAATATTTCAACATAAGGTATGTCTTTATACCCAAATGCACGAAAAACAAAATAGATAACACTCATCTGGAGGATAAATTCAGGAAATGACAATACTATGCCAAGAACTATACTCCCGATTTTCTTATTGAAATTATCAGTGTAGCTGCCGAAATCAGCTTCGAATCTGTCTATTGATTCGGCTATGTTCGGGTTTTCCCTTAAAAACTTGAATCTGTTTGCTATCCACTTAACCGCACTGCATATCTTATTGAAAAACGGCTTATAGAAAAGTGCCGAGAAGAATACGCAGGAAAGTCCGTTTATTACAAGCCCAAGTACTATAAACGGAATCATATAGCCTGTTTGTGCTTCAAGCGTAGGATATATGAAAATAAACGAGATAAGTGCGCAAACCTCAAAGGCAACCTGAAAACAGAAGAATTTCATCAGCAAAACGGCTGTGGATTTCCCCGCAGGCACCTTGTCACGGTAGAGATAGGCCGACTGTGCAGGCTGTCCGCCGGTTGAACTGGGCGTTATGGCGGAATAATAAAGCCCGATAACGCCGACCTTCAAGCTGTCAACATGATTGATTGCTATCCCCTGGCTTTTCATCATAAAGTGTATGATTTCGCTTTCAAGAACGATATACACCAAAAGCGTAAGTAGAGCAAGCGAGAGGAAGCCCGGCGTCATATTTGATATTGTTTTGAAAACACCCTTGAAGCTGTTGTTGAACACACCAAAAAGGAGCATGATTACCACCGTTGCGATGATGTATATCCAGCTCCATCTGATTTTCCGTTTCTTTTTCTTCTTTGGTTCTGTGTTTAATTCGATTTCCTGATTTTCCTTATTGGTCATATGCTTTCCTTGCTTGCTTTCACTTTATTGTAGATAATCTTGAGCCCGTCCAATAAAAAGGTATCGCTGAGCTCAATTTTTCTTCGGCAATGTGTTACCACGGTTTCCGCCAGCCCGCCTGTTGCAATAACACGGCATTTATATCCGAGCTCTTCCTCTATCCTGTCACACAGTCCGTCTATCATGCAGGCAGAGCCGTATATCATGCCGGACTGAACGCTCTCAATCGTTGAGCTGCCGATAACATTCTTCGGTGCTTTAAGCGGCACAGAGGACAAAAGCGCAGCACGGCTCATAAGTGCATCGAGAGACACGCTTATTCCCGGGATAATTGCGCCGCCCCTCATTACGCCATCCTTGTCTATCACCATAAACGTTGACGCTGTGCCCATGTCAATGACAATGCACGGCACGGAAAAAAGTTCTTTTGCCGCCATTATGCCCACGATTAAATCCGCCCCGGTTGCTTCGGGGTCAGTTATTCCCAAATCAATCCCGGCAACAGTTGCAGAATCGACAATAACAGGCTCTATATGAAAAAGGTTTCTTACAGCCTTTGCCGTATACTGCTGCAGCCTCGGGACAACAGAGCTTATAATAACCCCGTCAATATCTGAAACACCTACGCCGTAAAGCGCAAGTATGTCTTTAATGTCAATGGCATATTGGTCTTCCATTCTCGTGGCATCACTTGTCATGCGAGAGACGAACCTGAGCCCTTCGCCCTCAAAGACGCCCATCGTTATATTGGTGTTCCCCGCATCCATTGCAAGAAGCATATTGAACCTCCTTAAAATGCATTATTACTATAATACCATAAAGTTTTCCATACACAAGACTTTATATTGAAATATCACCGATTTTTAATGTTTCCGTAATCTTTTCCTTTACTTAAAGCAAAAAAAAGCTTATCATGAATTCAGCATAAAATAGTTACAGGGGGAAATCATAGTGGACAGAATCTATCTTGTGACAGGTGCCGCCGGGCACCTCGGCAATACCATAGTGAAAAAGCTATGTGCCGCAGGGAATTATGTAAGGGCTTTGGTTTTGCAGGGCGAAAAAAATGTTCCGCAGTGTGACGAGGTTTTCTTCGGCGATGTTCGGGATACCGAAAGCCTGACGCCTTTCTTTGAGACCCCGGCAAACAAAGAAGTGGTTGTGATTCATGCCGCAGGCATCGTGAGCATTGCGTCAAAGTATGACCAGAATGTCTATGACGTCAATGTGGGCGGCACAAAAAATGTGACGGAAAAGTGCATTGAAAGCAATGTGCGCAAATTGATATATGTAAGCTCTGTTCATGCGATACCCGAAAAGCCCAGAGGAGAAATCATTACGGAAATAACAGAGTTTTCGCCTGATAAGGTAAGAGGTATCTATGCAAAGACAAAGGCAGAGGCAACTGCGTTTGTGCTGAATAAGCAAAATGAAATTGACGTCAGTGTGGTGCATCCGTCGGGAATCTGCGGCCCGAACGACTATGGCAGGGGGCATCTGACAGCCTTGGTCTCCGATTACTGTAACGGCGGCCTGACATCTATCGTCCATGGCGGCTATGATTTCGTTGATGTCAGAGATGTTGCCGACGGGATTATTTCCTGCTGTGAAAAAGGCAGACGTGGAGAATGCTATATTCTTTCAAATAAATATTTCCCCGTGCCTGAACTCATGAATTATCTGCATGAAATTACAGGCAAAAGGAAAATAAGGAGCGTTTTGCCGAATTGGTTTGCGGGGATAACAGCACCTGTGGCAGAGCTTTATTATAAGCTTCTCAACAAGCCGCCACTTTATACGTCTTATTCGCTCAGCACGTTGAAATCTAACGCGCTGTTTTCTCACGCAAAGGCCGACAGAGAGCTCGGCTATACTGTTACAGACATCAAAAAAACGCTTTCTGATACGGTGGAATGGCTGATAAAGCTCAACCGAATTAAACCGCCGCCCGCTTTTAATCATTAATGCAAAATAAGATAAATAGAATACAGGAGGAGCATTAAATGCTTTTTGGAAAAAACATTCTGAATTACTGGGACGACATTATCTCTGACCTCAAAAAGGTTATCGCCATCCCCTCTGTCTCTGTCTCGCAGGAGGGCGAGCACCCGTTCGGTGAGGGCTGTGTCAAAGTGATTGACACTGTTATGGAGATGGCAGAGGGCTATGGCTTAGACGCCAAAAATGTGGATTACTACGCCATGCATGCCGAATACGGCGAGGGCGATGAAAATGCTGTTGTTATGGCGCATCTTGACGTTGTTCCCGCCGGTGAGGGCTGGGATACGCCGCCTTATGAGCTGACACAAGCAGACGGCAAGCTCATCGGACGGGGAACGGGCGATAATAAGGGCCCCGCAATCGTCGCTTTACATTGCCTTCGGGCGTTGAAGGACAAAGGCGTTATCGGCAAAAGAAAGCTGCGTGTTGTGCTTGGCACAAGCGAGGAAACCGGCATGGAGGATATGCGCTATTATTTCTCAAAGGAGCAGTCTCCTGATATGGGCTTTACACCCGACGCAAGCTATGGCGTCTGCAATTGTGAAAAAGGGCTTTTCAGCTACACTGCCGAAAGTGCAAATGATTCAAAAGTAGTAAAAAGCTTCAAAGCCGGCACTGTGCCGAATGCCGTGCCATATAAGGCCGAATGTAAGCTTCTCTGCACCGATGAGGATTACACAAAGCTTCAAAAAAATGCCGAAGAGCTTGAGGGTGATTTCATTATCACCAAAAGAGAAAACGGGGCTGAAATTCTCTCAAAGGGCACAACAAGCCATGCAGCAATGCCGCAGGACGGCTTCAACGCCGCCGCTTATCTTGTTAAACTTCTTTTTTCCGTTTTCAGTGACGAGCAATTGGGCAGATTTTTCAGCTATATCAATTACAAAATCGGCACTGACCTTTACGGCGCCTTGATGGGCATAAAAATGTCTGATGAGGAAAGCGGCGACCTTACTTTTAATCTCGGCATAGTTGAGTGTGATGCCGAAAGCTGCTCTCTCACCGTGGACATCAGATACCCTGCAACAAAAAAAGGTGCTGAGATTAATTCGATTATCGAGAAGGTAACGGTTGAAGCCGGTTTGAATTATACCTTGAAGCATGACACCGCCCCGCTCTATCTTCCGAGAGACAGTAAGCTCATTCGTCTTCTCAAAAGCTCATATGAAGAGATAACCGGCAAAGCGTGCGGGATATTCTCAATGGGTGGCGGCACATATGCCCGTGAGATGAACGGCAAGGGCGTTGCCTTCGGCGCAGGGTTCCCTGATAACCCCGACGGTGAGGCGCATACCGTGAATGAGTTCGTCTGGGAAGAGAACCTGAAGCTTCACGCACAGATTTGCCTTGAAGCCATGTACAGAATGCTTACTATAGAATAATTAGCGGAGAGATTATGAATAACACAATTAAACCTGAAGATATTTTCCATAATAAAGAGATTAATTCGCTTATTGAAACGGCGGACGCCTCACTCCACGAGATGGGCTTCACCGAGCACGGCTTTGCCCACGCCAAGAGGAGCAGCAACTATGCGAGAGATATTCTTGCATCACTTGATTTCCCCGAGCGCACCTGTGAGCTTGCCGCCATTGCCGGATATATCCATGACATAGGCAACTCTGTCAACCGCTGCGACCATGCGCACACAGGCGCAACCATGGCATTTTCGATTCTTCGCAGCCTTGACTTGCCGCCCGATGAGGTTGCGCAGATATGCTCCGCTATCGGCTACCATGATGAGAAAACGGCTTATCCCGTAAACCCGCTTGCAGCAGCACTGATTCTCTCGGACAAAAGCGATGTTCGCCGCACAAGGGTGAGGAAAGACGCAGTGCTGGCGCTTGACATTCATGACAGGGTTAATTATGCGGTTGAAAGCACCTCTCTAAAAATTGATAAAGAAACCTCTGCCTGCATTTTCAATGTCGTGATAGACACAGAGATTTGCCCGGTGATGGAATATTTCGAAATCTTCCTCGAAAGAATGGTGCTTTGCCGAAAGGCGGCGCAGTACTTTGATTTGAATTTCGAGCTCATCATCAACAACACAAAGCTTCTCTAAAAACTCCCCGCTGAATGCGGGGAGTTTTTGTTCAATTTACGACTTTACGATAACTTTGATGGATTCATCGCTCATTTGCATTGCAATTGCCTCCGGGAGCTCATCAAGAGAAAAGCTGTGTGTGATAATCGGGTTGAAATTCAGCTTACCTGAATTAATCAAATCGACGGCTCTCTGATGCGTGTCCGGATTGACAAACGAGCCTCTCACTGTCAGCTCTTTTTTGAAGATATCAAACACCTTCAGCTTGTACTCCGCATCAACCTTCGGCACGCTGAACAGCATAATACTTGCGCCTTTATCTGCAAATTTGAAGGCACTGTCAACTGCGGCATTGTTCCCCACGCATTCAATCACAACGTCTGCGCCGGCTGATTCAAATGCCGAGGTGACTTCATCATATGCGTCTGCCTTTGTCGGGTCAACTGCATAGTCCGCACCGAGGAGCAACCCCGCTTCCCTACGCTTTGCGTTCGGTTCACTGAGAACAATTTTTGAAGCACCCGACAGCTTCGCAAGCTGAAGCATAATCAGGCCGATTGCACCGCCGCCTATTATACAAACCTTGTCGCCGGCTTTTATTCCCGCCAAATCTATTCCGTGTATGCAGCACGCAAGCGGCTCTGTCATCGCACCGATTTCATAAGGTATTCCTTTGTCCAAAACGAATACTTGGCTTTCCGGCACGACGCTGTATTCCGCAAAGCCCCCGTCTCTTGTCACGCCTATGGCCTGCATGCTCTCACAAAGCTGTTTCTTTCCGTTTCTGCAAAAACGGCATTTTCCGCAGTATATATTCGGGTCAACGGTGACGTGAGCACCGACCTTTATATCAGTGACATCTCTTCCGGTTTCCACAACCTCGCCGGAATACTCATGCCCCAAGATAACGGGTGGAGTGACATCCGCTGAGCCGGGTTCGCCGTGGAAAATATGTACGTCTGTTCCGCACACGCCACAGGCTTTATTTCGAACAAGAACGTCATTTGCGCCCAGAGCAGGAATATCCGCCTCTCTGACTTCAAACTTACCCTTTCCTATAAAAAATGAAGCTTTCATTTTTCCTTGCATGAAGCACCTCCGGTTTTTAAGAACATTTTAACCTTTTTGCTTCTCCATTACAAGTCTTGACCTCACAAGCTGCTTGTTCACCACAAGGGCTACGAAATAGGCTGCCACAACCGAAACGGCGTCTTTTATAAGGAACGGTGCAGTCGCTGCGAGAAATGCTTCGAGTAAGCTTATATTGCTTACTATTGAAAGATGCAGCATGCCAAAGAAATGCAGAACGAGGATTGATAATGTGCCTACTGCTATCGAAAGCCATTTTTGCTTTAGCTTCAATGCCAGACCGCAGATTATCGTCATGAGCGGGAAGGCATAGATGAAGCCGCCTGTCGGGCCGAGAATCTTGCCTATTCCGCTGCCGAAGGCTGTGAACACCGGCAGTCCTACAATACCGAGCATAATATACACCACCACTGCAATGGTTCCCTTTTTTGCCCCAAGCATGAAGCCGCAGAGTGCTACGCCGAAGGTTTGCAGCGTGACGGGAATTCCTGTGGGAAGCGGAAACTGAATCATCGTGAGCACTACTATCAGTGCCGCAAAAAGTGCCGTAATTATCATTGTCTGTATTCTGTTCTTGAATTGAATCTCCATTTTTTCCTCCAGTTTTTACGTAAAATTCTTTACTATGCTTACTTCTCCTGCCATATATGTCTTTGTCTCGCCGGAATCAAGCTTCACAACGAGGCGTGCATTGTCGTCTATATCAAGTACCCTGCCCGTTTCAGAGATATTCCCCTGTGTAAAAACAATCTCCCTGCCTGTCAGGAATGAGCGCTTTCTGTACTCCTCCATGAACGCCTTGCTTTCGAGGTCATTATAATATTCCATGAAATTACTGAGGATTTCCGCAGCAAGCTTTGCCCTAATCTGCTCAGGCGGCTCTTTTGTATAGAGCGCCGTCGCCACATCGCTTATCTCTTTCGGGAAGCCGCCCGGCGGCGCTGTGATATTCACGCCTATGCCGAGGACAGCATAATTGAGCCCGCCGCTTTCAAAGTCAAGATTGGCTTCTGTGAGAATCCCACAGATTTTCTTGCCTTGGTAATAGACGTCGTTCACCCATTTGATTTGCGTTTCCTTGTCTGTCACCGTTTTAATTGCCTTTGACGTTGCCGCTGCTGCGGCGGTCGTGATGAAAAGCGCCTTCTCTGCGGGGATTGTCGGTCTCAGCAGAATGCTCATATAAAGCCCGCTGTTCTTCGGGGCTTCGAAGCTTCTGCCAAGCCGCCCCTTGCCCGCCGTTTGCCTGTGGGCAATCAGAATAAGATTTCCGGCTTCGCCTTTGTCGCCCAGCTCTTTAAGAACCGTCTGTGTTGAAGTCACTTCATCACGCACTATAATGCGCAAATTTGAAGAATTGCTTTTCAGATATTTTTTTACAGCAAAATCCGAAACTGAATCCCCCTCTGAAACGAGCGTGTATCCCTTATTCGTTACAGCGGAAATCTTATACCCCTCTTCCTTGAGTCTGTTTACAGCTTTCCAGACACTGTTCCTGCTCACCCCCAGCCTTTGCGCTATCTCCTCGCCTGACATAGCTTCATCAGCGTTTTCAAGCATTTTCAAAACGTCTTCGCAAATTGCCACAAAATCCCCCCCTCATTTTCCTTGATATATTAGCACCTCATTTACTTATTGTCAACTTATTTTTTATCAATGGGTGACAATCTCAGCATGAAAGAAGCCGCTTGCGAAAAGCGGCTTCATGAATCATTCGGGCTTGAAGCTGTCTTTGAGCTTAACCGCTCTGTTGAAAACAAGGTGTTCGTCGGTGCTGTCTACATTATCCACGCAGAAATAGCCCTGCCGCATGAACTGAAATCTGTCCTCCGGCTTGGCGCCTTTGAGGCTCTCCTCCACCTTGCAATTCGTGATAATCTTGAGCGAATCCGGGTTCATGCACTCAAGAAAATTCTCGGCATCGGGGCTTTCAACCGTGAAGAGGTTGTCATATAGTCTTACCTCGGCGTCGAAGCAGGTTTTTGCGTCCACCCAGTGTATCGTGCTTTTAATCTTTCTGCCGTCGGCTGGGTTTCCGCCACGTGAATTCTCATCATACTCTGCATACACTTCAACGACATTACCGTTTTCATCTTTTTTGCAGCCAGTGCATTTGACGACATAGGTTGATTTGAGGCGCACCTCGTTTCCCGGGAAAAGCCTGAAATACTTTTTGGCGGGTTCTTCCATGAAATCCTCGCGCTCAATCCACATTTCACGGCTGAAGGTAATTGTCCTGTTGCCGTCTTCCGGTTTGTTCGGATTATTCTCAATCTCGAATTCCTCTGTCTTGCCCTCCGGATAATTCGTGATGATGAGCTTAATCGGGTCAAGCACAGCCATCACACGCTTCGCCGAGATATTCAAATCCTCACGAAGGCAATACTCCAAAAAGGCATAGTCAACGGTGCTGTTTACCTTTGCCACACCGTTTCTTAAATTGAAGTTTCTGATTGCCTGCGGCGTATAACCTCTCCTGCGCAGCCCACGGAGCGTCGGCATTCTGGGGTCATCCCAGCCGCTGACAAGATTCTCCTCAACCAGCAGACGCAGCCTGCGCTTGCTCATGACGGTGTGTGTGATGTTAAGGCGTGCAAATTCTATCTGCCTTGGCCTCGACGGCAGTGTGACATTATCAATTACCCAGTCATAGAATGGGCGGTGGTCTTCAAATTCAAGCGAGCAAAAAGAATGGGTTATACACTCTATGGCATCTTCAAACGGATGTGCATAGTCATACATCGGGTAGATGCACCATTTATCGCCCGTTCTGTGGTGCTCGGCGTGATTTATGCGGTAAATGACAGGGTCTCGCATATTGAAATTGCCTGAGGCGAGGTCAATTTTCGCACGCAGCGTATATGCGCCGTTAGGGAATTCACCCGCCCTCATGCGTGCAAAAATATCGAGGCTTTCGTCAATAGGTCTGTCACGGTTCGGGCTTTGTGCAGGGGTTTCGGTATCTCCCCTCATCTCCTTCATCTGCTCGGGCGTGAGGTCGTCAATGTATGCCAAGCCCTTGTTTATAAGCTCGACAGCACCGTTATACATCTCCTCGAAATAGTCAGAGGCATAGTAGAAGCGGTCTTCCCAGTCAAAGCCCAGCCAGTGAATGTCTTCTATCATTGAATCGACATATTCAGTGTCTTCCTTGACAGGGTTTGTGTCGTCCATGCGCAGATTACACTTGCCGCCGAATTTCTCGGCAGTCGCAAAATCCACATAAATCGCCTTGGCATGACCAATGTGAAGATAACCGTTGGGCTCGGGCGGGAAGCGGGTGTGAACCGTCATGCCCTCATATGCCCCGCCGGGGCTTAAATCCTCTATAACGAAATCATCTATAAAGCTTGTGCTTTCTATCTTTGATAAATCTATGCCCATATAAATCTCCTTATGATATTTTCAAAAGCCCCGATTTTAACCTTTTTACAGCCTCCTCTTTGCCGAGAAGCGCTAAAATCTCCATTGCGCCGCCCGGTGTGACGACAGTCCCCGCTGCCGCAATTCTTGCCGGCCACAGCAGCGTGCCGTTCTTCACGCCGAGCTTTTCAGCCAGGGCAATCAGGCAGCTGTGAATGCTTTCAAGCGTCCAGTCTTCAAGGCTCTCCAAGGCTTCAATGGCTGCTTTCAGCATAATTGGGGAATTCTCTAAATCTGTTTTGCTTTTCTTGTTTATGAAGAAATCTGCGGGATAATCAGGCAGCTCCTTAAAAAACGCAAGAAGCCCGGAGATTTCCGTAAATTTCGTGAGCCTCGGTTGTAGAATGGAGCGGAGAATCTCTGTATCGCTCTCTTTGCTCCCGAAAACCTCCTTATAATACTCTTGCGCATGAGAAAGGAACTCTTCAGGCGACATTGCTTTGATGTATTCGCCGTTGAGCCAGGTGAGCTTGTCGTAGTCAAAGATTGACGGCGACTTGCTTATGCCGGCTATCGAGAAATTCTCCACAAGCTCGGAAAGTGTGAATTTCTCTCTGTTATCCTTAGGCGACCAGCCGAGCAGGGCAATGTAATTCGTGATTGTCTCCGGAAGATAACCCTCTTCGACCAAGCCCTGAAAGCTCGTTGAGCCGTGGCGCTTGGAGAGCTTTGACGTGCTGCCGTCTTCATTCTTGCCCATAATCAGCGGCAGGTGGACATATACGGGAATATTCCAGCCGTATGCCTCATAGAGAAGCGAGTATTTCGGCGTGGAGGTGAGATATTCGCTGCCTCTGACGACATGCGTGATTCCCATGAGATGGTCGTCGATTACATTTGCAAAATTATACGTCGGGTAGCCATCTGACTTCAAGAGAACCTGGTCTTCAATCTCCTTATTTTCAATGCTGATTTCGCCATAGACCAAGTCATCAAACGAGGTGCTGCCGTCAGCCGGCATTTTCTGCCGAATCACGTACGGTTCGCCTGCTTCAAGGTGCTTCTGCACCTCTTCGGCAGATATGTCTCGGCAGTGGCGGTCATAGCCGCCGAATTCGCTGTCTTTATGAAGAGATTCCAGCCTCTCCTTTGAGCAGAAGCAATAATACGCCTTGCCCTCCCTGACGAGTTGCTCGGCGTAGGGCTTATATATCTCCCTGCGCTCGCTCTGGACATACGGGCCGTATTCACCGCCTATATCCGGGCCTTCATCGTGCTTCAGACCGACCTCGGCAAGCGTCTCGTATATCACTTTCTCTGCGCCTTCGACATAACGCTCTCTGTCGGTATCCTCTATCCTCAAAATGAAATCCCCGCCGCCCGATTTGGCGATGAGATATTCATAAAGCGCCGTGCGAAGATTCCCGACATGCATCATGCCTGTCGGGCTGGGCGCAAATCTGGTTCTTATCTTTAACATATT